>ERZ1031095.280-NODE-280-length-16890-cov-9.778616_pt1 | contig 16890 bp, 5 predicted proteins | sample MGYA00517108_ERZ1031095 | MGnify/ENA primary metagenome ERZ1031095 (study PRJEB33719, sample SAMN04261275) | wastewater metagenome | biome: rural village; feature: human; material: feces | host: Homo sapiens | place: El Salvador | collected 2013-01-07 ... | reverse complement strand
AGATCGGTCTCGGCATTCCTGCTGAACCGCTCTTCCGATCTAACTATCTCCTCAACATCTCATCACTTCACCACGAACTTCTTGTTCTTCGTGATGTAGACGCCGGGCTTCAGTCCGTCGAGCGACTCGCCGCTCGAGCGCACCTTCTTGCCGGTGAGGTCATAGATATCGCCGGCGCCGGCAGGCAGGAAGTAGACATCCTCTATGGTTGTCGTTCCGCCGCCGAAAGCCAGACTGAGCATCGCGCCGTTGTGTACGTCGGAATGGAAGAATCCGCGGTAGCGTGTTGTCGGCACGGGCACGTCGATGTAGTAGAACTTGTTGCCGCTGATGTAGTAGTAGCCCTCGTTAGCGGGCAGTTCCTCTACTTTGTACGCTCCGATGAACGACACTCCGCTCTCGGTCTCGTACGTCGGTCGGTCCATGCCCTCAGGCAGGTCTTCGAGCGTGCGCATCCCGAGGTCGTAGAGCACCGTTGGCGACGCTACGTTGGCATAAGCCGCATTGTTCACCGCTGTAGGCTTTATGATGTACGGCGTGTTAGCCTCCATCTTCTCTACATACTCGAAGGTGAGCGACGTCGGCGTCATGCCTGCGAGCTTTGCCACCTGCGTGCCTGCACCGAACACCTCCTCTGGGTTCTCCACGGCGCACGGCAGACAGATAGTGTTCCATGCTTCCTTGAGGAACGAGCGGTAGAGCTTCACGTTCGTGCCGTTCTCCAGACTCGCTGCGCTTACGTATTCAACGGGGCGCTGATAGTCTTTGCGCTCGTCGAGAATAACGTCTACGGGCGAGAGGTCGTGGAAGAGCACCTCCACCTCTGTCGGTCCTTCAACTGTCAGTTCATACGCATCAGCCGTCTCGGTCTGCACACCGTTGAGCTTGTAGCCGTCCAGACGGTAGCCATCGTTGGGCTTGGCATCGAGCGTGAGCTTCGTGCCGTACTCGTAGAGTCCTGATGCCACGTCCATCGTTCCGCCGTCGGCGTCGCACTTCACCGTCACCTTATATGTCTCAGCCTCGAACACAGCCGATATGTCGAGCGTGTTGCGCGCCTCCACATGATATTCGGCGTCCTTTGAGAGCACTTCGCCGGTGGCGTTGTCCTTCCAGCAAACGAACTTGTAGCCCTTGCTCGGCGTAGCCTTGAAGGTCATTCCGCCGCCGTAAGCCAGCTGTCCGCTGTTGGCTTCTGCCTTCTTCATGCCGCGCTTTGCAGCTGCGGCAGGCGTTTCTGTAGGAGCGTCCTTCACACACTCCACACTTCCCCAGTCGGCAAGCGGCAGAACATGCACGTTGTAGTGAACCAGTCCGTCCTTGAAGAGCATCCATCTCACCATCTTGCCCTCAGCGCCCAGATAGTTCTCGGCGTCGGTGATGTTGTCGGTCTTCACCTGCAATACGTAGTAGCCGTTCTCGCTCAGACCGCTTGTGTTGAGCTTGAACACGCGCTTCGTGGCTTCGTCCTTCGGCGCGATGGCGATATCGCCGCTGTAGAGCTTGCCCTCGTGGCGCACCACGATGTCCTCGCGTGTGAAGGTCTCGGGCTTGATGTCCTTGTTGAACTCCACGGTGAGCTCGTCAATCGGCTTCTCCGCAATCTTGTCGTCGGCAGGCACCGTCGTGATGCTCTTCACGTCGAGTCGCAGCTCAGGTATCGGTTCAAACTCCACGATGTACGTGTTCGTGCCCTTGCCCGAAACGATGTCGGCAATATGCAGACGATAGTCGAGCTGCGAGTCGATGCCGTCCTTCATCGTGTAGTCGGTAGTCCAGAAGTTAGCCGGGTCGAGCGGTCGGTTGTTCGTCTCGTCGGTTATGCTGAGTATCTTCGCGTACTTGCCAGCCGGGTTAGCCACAGCCGTGTAGAACCAGTGGCGAGGCATGTCGGTGGGCACCGTCACGCGGTAGTGCGTGTTGTCGATGCGCTCCATTCTGGTCTCCCCGCTCAGCGTCACGAGCTCCTCGTCGGTGCCGTTGGCGAAGTAGATATGGTCGGGCGCATCCTCCGAGTCGGGCTCGTCGTTCGTGATCCATGCACGATACACCTTGTCACCTATTGTGGCGTTCAGGCTGTGTATCAGCTCGTGTATGGTGACGCGGTCGAGCAGCGAGAGGTCGGGGTTGCCGTAGTCGGTCACGTGCGTAACGCTCACGTCATACTCGGTGAAGTGGCCCATGAGCGACGCTGTGAGGTCCCATGTGGCGTACGAGGCAGTGCCGGCGGCTATAGTGCCGAACTGCGTAGCGATGTCGTCGTCGAGCGCCATCGTCTTCTCGCCTCCGTTAAGGCTCGAACTGATGATGTCGAAGTCGATGAGCAAGCCCTTCTCGTTCTCCACAATCTCAGGCTTCTTCGTAATCATGCGCACGTTGTTGGCGTCGCCCTTGCCCTTGTTTTGTATGAGCACCGAGAACTCGGCAGGTATCACCGGCTCAACGACATCGGGCGTGAGCGGGTTGTCGCCGTATACGTCGCGCTGCATGAAGTAAGTGAGGTCGAGCTCCGGCGACGGCTTCACCTGCAGGCTCACGGGGAAGAGCGAGCGGTTCTGCGTCGTGCTACCGTCCTTGAAGCTCAGCGTTCCGCCGAAGCTATAGGTGGTGAGGTTCTCGGGCGCTGCATACTTGGTAGGAATGAAGAGTATGGTAGCCACGCCCTTCTTGCCTGCGCCCAGTCGCCATGCGCCGTCCTTCTCGCCCTCGAAGCCTTCTATCTTCTCTATGGCTATCTGCATCTCGCGCGATGTAGCCATGAAGCCGGTCTCCATGTTCGTAGCGTTCACGTCGACGAGGATGTCCTCGATGGCGTTGCTCGATCCGTTCTCTATGGTGAGCGTGCCGCGGAACGCCTGACGCGTGAGCACCAGCTTCTGCTTTATCTCGAGCTTCACTTGTGCGCAGGTGTTCTCCGACTGCGTCTCCATATACTGCAGCATGTCCTTGCGTGCGCTGCCCATGAGGTCGGTCCATGTAGGTATGCCCAGGTTGACGAGCTTCGTCACACAGTTCTGGCGTGTCTGCAGAATGTCTGCCACAACAGCCTCATCCATGTGGTTAGCGCTGATATAGCCGCGTCCGTCCTCCTTGCACCATGTGTTGCGCAGACGCTCCACATAGTTGCGCAGCGAGAAGTCGGCTATGTTGGCATTCTTGTTCGGCATGAGCGATGTTAGGTACGGACCTACGCCCTGGCTCTTGTCGTCCACCGTGGTGTTGTCCGGAATGGTGTTCAGGTCGAACGTCCAGAGCGTGCCATCCACGCGCATCTTCTGCAGCTCGAGGTCGGCTTTGTGTATTGCCGACATCAGCTCCACGCCGAAGTCCTTCATGCCGAGCGCCTCAGGCGCCTTGGTGAGCTGTCGGTTGTACTCCATGTATGTGTCGAAGTAGCTGAAGAACAGGAACTGCTTGTAGCCCGACGACTCCATCAGAGCCGGTATCGGCTTGTCTTCGGCAGCAGCTGCCTTGCGCAGCGGCGCCTTGCTGAACTTATCGGCCATCTCCTTACCCCATTTTCCGAGACACTCTACCATGTCCGGTCCGTAGTTGGAAGCTATACCCTTCAGGCAGCTGAACAACGGAATCTTGTCGGCTACCTTTCCGCTGAGATAGTCCATAGCGCAGTCGCCTGCAAATTGCAGTGCCGATCCTTCAAGTGCGTTGGTTATGGCTGGCGCCACGCAAGTTGGCAGGTCGGGAAGCGGCACACACTCTATTGCTGTACAGAACAGTTTAAGCAGAGCCTTGGCGTCTGTTCTGCCGCCGCTCGCCGTTGCATAGTCGCCGAAATCGCCATAAGGTCCACCGCCCAGTCCGGGTTGTGTCTGAGGATAGATTACAGCGTGTCCGCCACCTGCTGGTGGTGGGTCAGAACATTCGGCGTTGTCCTGCACGAATCTGATGATAGAACCTATCCATGCGTACTTTGCGTTGTCGCCGCAGGGCCACTCAAACTTGGTGCCCATATCGCCGAAGCACTTCTTTGCTCTGCCCTCGGCGCGCTGCATCACCTTGCGCTTCACGTTGCGTGCGAAGTCGTCGCTGTTGAAGTCCTCCTCGTGCATCACGAGCACCGGTATCACGTAGCTCTGCTCGGGAGCGAGCGTGAAGCCGGAGTATTCTACCATCGGCATGAACACGAAACCGTCTGCCGTTGGCGGTGTGTACTGCACGTTCTGTGCGGCAATGAGTCCACGGTTGCGCAGCACTACGTTGAAGAGTGCGCTCTTGCCGCGGTTGATGTCTGCAAGAATGATTGCGTCGGGAGCATTCATCTCCACTACCGGCACAGGCACCTGCGTCTCGTACGTCAGCTTGGTGGTGATGTCGTACTCGTCTTCTATCTCTGTCTCCTCCACCGTCCAGTCTACTCTGATTGCCTGATAGCTGATAGTGGCAAGATGCTCGGTTGTCTCGCCCGGACTCACCAGTACGTTCTGGTCGTAGGTGTCGTGGCGGTCTGCCGTAACGTGCAGGTGGTAGTAGCCTTCGTTCAGATCGTTGAACGTAATGCTGCCGTCGTCGCCCGTCACGTCCTGCATCACGAGTGCGCCGGTATTGTAGTCGGTGAGTCGCACGCTGGCGTTGCTGACGTACGGATGCTCGCCGTCCTTGTTGCCGTATATGGTGTTCTCGTCGCGAACGCGGATGCGAAGGTTGCCCTTCTCCTCGCTCACCACCTTCACGTTGAAGCCAATCTGCTTGCCGTTGCCCTCGCTGCAGTTGATGGCGATGCTACCTTTCTGGTAGACATTCACGTCGTAGTTGGCAGCGTTGAACTTAAGCATCACCGTAGCGCTGTCGCCCGTTGCCAGCGACGGCATTGTGGCAGGCGTAGCCAGACTGATGAAGTCGGAAAGCGCAGCAGGCAGCGATACGGTTATCTTGCCTGTCTCTGCGATGCCGGTATTGGTGAGCACGATAGGATATGTGCGCACCTTGCCCTTGGTCACGGTGGTGTTGATGCTGTTGGTAGACACCACGAGATTCGGCGTATGCTTGCGTGTGTAGTTGTAGGTCACTACGCTGAGCGATGCGCCCTCGGCTGTTGTAATGTTGAACGTCAGGCGGTCCCACTCCTTAGTTTTAGAGAGCGAAAGCGGCTTGACGGTGTAGCTTATCTCGGCTGTTCCGCCGCCCGCAAGCTCTGTGTCGCCGCCGAACGTAACCTCATACTGTTCGTTCGGTTCGCAGGTTGCTGTCAGACTGTGCTGAGGCAGACTGCTCATGTTCTTCACCTTGATAGTGCCGCGAGCCACATCGCCTTCGTACATCTCGTGCTTGATGTACTCGGTTGTGGTGCGCGAGATGCCGTACACGGCGAAAGTGCCCTGCTGAGCGCTGATGTTCTCGCCCGGTGTGCAGACACCGTAGCCATACTCGCCGCCCATACCAGCCTGGATGATGTACTCTGCAGAGTATTTGCCCTCGGCGTCGGTGGTGGTTTTCAGAGCTATACGCGAACCGGCATAGATGATATATGGTTCTACCTCAACGTTGGCTGCCGTAGCGCCGCTGCGTGTTTTCACCGTGCCGCCCAACACTACCTTCTCGCCAATGTTATACGTATTCTTCGCGGATTTGACGTCGTAAGTGTATGCTGTCGTTACGGTTGTCTCGGTATAGGCGCTGTTGTTGATGGTCTGCAACTCGGTTACGGTGCCGTTCGGGTTGATTTCTGCCGTCACTCTGTACTTTCCGGGCACGCTCGGTGCGTCCAGCTCCACAACAGATGTGTAGGTAGCGCCCACAGCAATGTCGGCATCTGTCTGCGTCATAGTAGAGCTTGAGCCGATGCTTGTGCGTATCTGTGTGCCCTTCGGCATCTTGATGGCACCGATGTTCTTCACCGTTACCGTCACTTTCGCCTTGCTTCCAGCCTCAATCTCTGCGTCGCATGCAGGAGTCTGCATCTCTGCGTCGGGCAGAGTCTGGTCGGAGATGAGCATCCACACCGTACCAGGACTGTAGCCGTCGCTGCTTGCGATGACAGAAATGGTGCGGTTGCCCTCGCTGGCCTCGTTGCTCAACGCCACGAACGGCGTTGTAACGCTCTCCTTTCCGGCAGGGATGGTCACGGTCTTTGCAAACTGCAGATCGTCGCCCTTCGCGCTCAGCGTAACCGTGAGCGGACTGGTCGTTGCGTCGTTGCGACTGATGGTGAGCGTAGCGCCTGTAGCGTCGCCTTCGAGGATAGTTGTCTTGTTCGAAGTGACGCTGAGCGTCGGTCCGTCGTTGTCGAGGATGGTTATGGTGTCGCTCACAACGGTCTGCTTGTCGCCTATCGCAGAGCAGCCGCAATCGGTGATGTATATCGCTGCGCTGAACTTCACCTTGCGTGTGCCGTCAACCTTCTGGTTGTCCTTCACGCCGATGGGGAACGTCACTTCCTCTGTGCCTTCGGGCATGGTTATCGGCGTTGTGTAGTAGAGTTCGCCGTTGCTGTCGTCGCTCAGCTTCAGCGTAATCTTGCTGTTCTTTGCCTCGGTGCGCTTGATGGTGGCGTGAATGGCGTTGTAGCCTGCCGCCTCGCTCACGGTTGTGGGCAGCAGAGTCATGCTTATCGCCGGCACATCGTTGTCCTTCAGCACAAAGAGCGCTGTGCCCGTCAGATGATGGTCTGCCGACACGCTGAGCTGCAATGTCTCGTCGTTGGCTGCGATGTTATCGTCAATGATCGGAATATCAATCACGGCTTCTGTCGCTCCAGGCTCGAAGGTGTAGCTCTTAGGCAGGCGGAAACGCTTCGGCTTCTCCACGCTGAAGTAGACCGTGAGCGTATCGTTGCCGATACGGTAAGGCACGCTGACGGTTGCTTTCATCGTTTCGCCCTCGTTATACTCAGTCTTGTCGAGTTTTACCCTGAGAGGCAGCAGCTCGTCGTCCTTTATATTTAAAGATGTGGCGACATCCTGCGGGTATCCGTTGGCTTTGTTCACGGTTATGGTGACCTTAGAGTAGGTGTTCACCACATTGTTGTCGGGACAAACCACGTCGAACGACGCTGCCGATTGGCCTTTGCTGATGATAACAGTAGCCGGAACCTTAGCGTGTTCGGGCAAAGACGAAGCTATGCTGAATGTCTCGTCAATACTACGGTCGCCGCTGCGCTTCAATGTGAGGCGCATCGACTCGCCTTCCTTCACGCTGTTGTCGGGAGCGGTAAGGAACAAGTGCTTCTCAAGCTCGGCGGTTCCGCCGGTTGCGGTATTGTTGGCGCGGTCGGCGTTGTACTCGCCGCAACCGCTGTTGGGCTCAACCACCACTTTCGCCGTCACTTCGCCTTCGAGACCGACGGTCTGCGAGAGGTTGAAGATGGCGCTGCGTGCGATGTAGCCGCCCTTGAGCAGCGTATTACTGAAGTAGGTATTGCCTACATGCACCGCTTCTTCGGTCCCGTTGCTCACGAGATAGACACGTTCTGTCCAACCGCTGCGCGTATCGGCGTTGCCGATGTTGCTCACTTTCCAAGTCACTGTGACATAGTTGCCCGGCACAAGCGTACTCTCGGTGATGTTAACATCGGTAGTAGCAAGGTCGGGAGCGTTTTCTCGCTGCACCGTGTAGCTGCCGTTCACGTTAGAATCGCCCTGGATGTTGTCGCCTTTGCGATTTGTGATGATAACATCCGACAAGCTTACGGCGTACTCCGTGCCGGGGTCCAATCCTGTAGGCACAGCCATCGGGAAGTTGATGATTGTGCCGGCGTTGCCCGACAGAGGACGATTGCTCATATTCACGACAACCACTCTATATTTATGGTTGCCGAGATTTCTTACCGACACCGTGTGCTCGTTTATACGCGATTGGCTCAGTGTCGGCGCTGTTCTTGACGAGCGGTCGAATGGCAGCTGCAGGTCGAACTGCAGCGCCACCACCTCGTCTGTGTTCTCAAGGCTGATAGGTATCAGCACGTCCTTGCCCTGACCGCCTGTCAGTTTTCCTACCGACAGGTTGTTCTGAGCCGTTGCCGTGATGTACATCAGCAAGAACAGCATCATGGTTATGTATCTTCTGATCTTCATGTCTATTGATGTCTGTTAATAGCCTTTTTCTTTCCGTTCACAATATAGACGCCTTCGCGTGCAACGCCGTTCAGTTTGCGTCCGTCGAGGCTGTATACAGCTTCGCGGCTGTCGACGTCTGTGGTTATGGTGTCGATGTCTGTGGTCTGACCCTCAAACGCCACGCCTACCGGCTGTGCATCTATGTCTGCAGCCATCGCCTGGTATACTCTTGCCGGCTTGGCGAGTCGCAACAGCTTGGTGCGTCCGCTGATGATGTCGCCCGTAGTGCTTATTATCACTACGCGAACGCCGTTAGCCGTGTTGTGTGTCACGAGCTGATAGCGCTGCTTGCTGAGAGCGAGCTTCACGTCGTTCGCCTTAACGCCGGCGAGTGTGATGTCGAGCGCAGCCACCTGGTCTGTAGCGTCGAGCCACAATGCGCCGTCTTCCACGCTGAGCACGTTAGCTGTAGAGGCTTCTTCACCCATGCTCTCCGTCCAGCGTCTTTGCGCAGCCATAAGACTCTTCTGGTCGGCGTTGTCGTTGCTGCCGATGAAGATGTTTATGGTTGCCACGACGTCCTGCACATTGATGCCGCCGCCCTGATAAGTGTCGGCTGCCGGATAGTTGAAGTTGCCGTTCTGCGTGCCCATGATGTAGTTGAGCGTCTGCTGCGCGTCGAGCACATCTACTGCGGCATCGGCGTTCACGTCGCCCTTTGTCCACGTCAGCTTAGCACGCAGGCGGTTGTTCTGTGCCACGCCTTCATACGATCGGATGCAAAACTCCGTGCCGCTTGCGTAGTTGTACGTGCCGCTGAGATAGTAGCGGTAGGCTCCGTCTGTGTATCTCATCTCGCCTACATAACTGTTGTTGGCAGTAGTATAGATGCGGAGCGTCGGGTGAGCCTCGAAGTTCTGGTTCTTATGGTCGTAAGCAATGAGCGTTCCGAGCTGTATGTCGGCCTGCTTGTCACCCATAGCCCACTCCTGCAGCGTGAAGGTAGAGAGACTGTAGCCTTCGCGCTGATTCTGCAGATTGAGCGAGGTGATGTGGGCAGGCAGAACGCCGCTAAGTTCTGTAAACAGATTGTAGCCAAGATTGAGCGTCTCCAATGCAGGCAGGAGTTTGCAGAACGCAGCCACATCGCCACTCAAACTGTTTCCGCTCAGATTGAGCGTGCGCAGACTCTTCATCTCCATTCCCTCTGTAGGCAGCGTGCCTCGGAGGTTGTTGTTCTGAAGATCTATAGCCAGCACGTGACCTTCTTCGTCGAATGTGACGCCGGGCCAACCGGTAGACGTTACGGCATTGCTGCCAATGCGCCAAGTCTTGTTGGTCCATGCGCCGCCGTTGGTTGCCTGATAAAGCACCTTCAGAGCCTCGTAGTCGGCGGCATCAATGTAACGTTTGATGATAGAGATTGGGTCTGAAACCTTTATGTTGTTGCTCTCGTTTGACTCTGTCTCTTCATTCCAAGAATCTGTCTCTACCAAATAGCTGACCTCGCTTAGCGTGGCGTCAGGACTTGTGACTGTGAAAGTAACTGTGTACGAATCGCCAGGCTGCAACACGCCATTATGTGATATTCTCTTAATCTCACGATACGAACCGTCAGCTTGCTCTTCACAGATTATATCCTGCCAGTTGCTTCTGCGTGTAGCGCCCTTACCGATGTTGCGCACAACAGCTGTGATCTGGAACGTAGTGTTTGCCTTCACCTCCGCCGGCACCGTCACCGACTCAACCGTAAGGTCTGAGCGTTTGCGTATGCTGAACGTGCGGTGTGCGCTTTCGACAGTCTCGTTGCACTCGCCATGCGCCGTAGCATACCACTCGTACGACGCGCCTTCTACGGGCACGAACGCTGTTGAGGGCGATGTCGTATTCACTTCCTTCCACTCTTCTGCACTCTCTGCCTCGGCATCGGTGCGGCAATAGTGGAACGTATAGCCTACAGCAGCCTGTCCGAGATTGCTGCAGCTGAGCGTAACCTGTCCGTATTCGAGCACGGCGTTGTCGGACGGCGAACTGAGCGCGAGACTCTTCAGCAACGGCTTCACATACACCTTATATATATATGTGTACATGGCAACACCATTAAGCTCTACACTTACGTGATACGTAACGAGATCGGTCTTGCTGCCTTCGTTCGTGAGCGTCATGGCAGGCAGATTGCCGGTGCCGGTGAGCTGATAGCCGCGTACGGTGCAGCCCTCAGCCACACTTGCCGTCCACTTCACCTTCACTTTCTCGCTGCTGCTTATAGCGGTGAACGCTTCGGGTTGCGTGCTTGCGCCCGAACAGATGGTCTGTGCCGAGAAGCGGTCTATCTCGCCGATGTTTATCGCGGCTCCGTTGAGCGTTACCACCACGTTGTCAAGCGAGATATGGCGGAAGAAGTCGGTAGCCTTCTGCAAGTCGATGCTGTTGGCTGCCACGTTGAAGCGCAGCGTAACGGGTTTCTGCGCTTCGTTCTTGAACGCCATCACGACGCCCGCCTTGCCCAGCTTCTCTGTCAGCGTGCTGAGCAGCGCCAGCGAGTCTGCCGACTGGAGATTGGCGTCGAACGCCTCCTTGCCGCCGGTCTTTACGTTGATGGTGCCCTCGGGCTTGCACTGCGACAGCAGTTCGAGCATCTCGTGCATCGACTTGAACGCACGTGCGCTGTTCACTGTGGGGTCGAGTCGGTAGTCGCCGCTCGCCGACCATGTGTTGGCAGGGTTGATGATTATCTGCTGTTCGGCAGTGACGGTCTTCACTATGCCACGCGCCGTGAGACGCACGGTGTATGTGCCGGCTTCGGCGTAGCTGTGCATAGGGTTGCGCTCGGTGCTTGTAGCGCCGTCGCCGAAGTTCCATTCGAATGTCTTTGCGTTTTCGCTACTGAGATTGGTGAACTGGGCGCGGTTCATGTATGTCTCTACAGAGAACTTCGCCTGCAGATCGCCTTCCTCTGGCGTGCTCACCACGAGTCTACCCGAACGGCTGGTGAAGTTGATGGCAGCGTCGGCAGTGGTTGTGCCAGCGATGTCGCTGAACTTCACCGTGTACACGCTGTCCTTCAGCGCTTCCTGCGCGCTCACCGGTATGCGCACCACCACTCCGTCGTGCTCCACAATCTGCGTTCCGCCTTCCAGACTCACGCTCAGCACACTGTCCTCCTGCGCCGCCTGAACGGTGTAAGCGTCGGTGCGCAGCGTCTTCTGTATATTGGCGACATCCACCGTCAGATTCTTCGGCAGATGCAGCTTGAAGCTGAGCGTCTTCACGTTGCCCGTGTTCTGCATGTATATAGGCAGGAGCGTCGTCTCGCCGCGATACATCGACGTAGTTGTGGCGTATAGGCTGTGTCGCTGCTTGCTGTCGGTAGACGGCTCACTGGGCGACGACGGCTTAAACTCGAAATGTGCCACGAGATGCACATCTTCTTTGCCCATCGTTCCGCTGAACGTGCGATACTGTCCGATTATTTCGGAGCTGCCTTCACGCGTCCAGCCCTTGAACTCATAGTCGCTTACGCTGTATACCTCAACTCTGAACGTGTTGCCCTCAGACACCGAGAAGCCGTTACTCTGATAGAACCCTGTCAGACCTGCGGGGTCGCACTTGAAGTAGACCTTATGCTTCGGTTTCGTCTCGTTAGGCTCAGCCGGACTGCCCGGCGTGAAGCGATAGTGGGCGGTGATGGTCTCGTCGTTTTCGGTGATGGTATAGCTTACCGTACGATTTGTAGAGATAACCGTTCCGTCGCTTGTTGTCCAGTTGACGAACGTATAGTCGCTGTAAGTAGACGCCGTGTAAGTGTAGGTGACGCCTACGACACACTCCTTCACCTCGCTCGTCCTTATCGACGACGGGTCGTAGGCTATGGTCAGACGGCTGGTCTTCTGATACTCGTAGTTGGCGGTGAGTGTCTCAGCGCTGTTCAGCTTGCGGTGAGTGAACGTACTGCTCGTGCTCACCTCCTTGCCCTCAGCGTCGGTCCAGTTCTTGAAGCGCCAGTTGGCGTTTCGGGCTACAGCCTTCACGCTCACATTGGCGTTCACAGCATACAGTCCGCCTCCGCTCACGGTGGCAGCCTCTGCGGGCAGGGCTTTCACCGTCAGCTTGTAGCGTGCTCCCGGTTCGGGAGGACTGTCGGGGTTGAAGTCCTGTCCTCTCGCCACCATGCTTAGCAGCATGGCGAGGAGAGTCAGTATATATCTTGACTTGATCATAGTAGCTTTACTTTACTATTTTCTTATGATTCTGAATATAGATGCCCTTCTGAGCGGTGCTGTTCACGCGGCGTCCGTCGATAGTGTAGATGGCGTTGTCGGCGTCGGCGTCAGTAGCTACGTTGTTGATGCCCGTAGTGGGTGCCTCGAAGGTGAGTGTGAAGCGGTCGTCCATGTATCCCTCAGCAGCGCTGAAGGTGTACGGCATCTCTACCTCCACGCCGTAGTCGAGCAACTTGGCTCCCAGCTCGTCGCGGTCTACGGCGATGGTGTATGCGTCGTCGGCAGGCAGATACATACCTAATGCCACGCTACCGCCACGGTGAGCGCCCTCGTTCACAGCCAGCTGGTCAGCGCCGGCGATGGTGTATATCTGCGGTGTGCCCTCGTAAGCCATCATCTTCACAGCGTCGTTGTCTGCGCAGAAGTCGTCAGAAGCGTTGGCGTTCACTACGACGCGTGTGCGGTCGGCGCGGTCGGCGCATGTCAGCGCCACGTCTACCAGCTTGCGCTGCACCTGCTTGCTGCGTGCTGCGCGGCGCATAGCCAAAGCCGAGTGGTCGATGGTCTTGTTGATCTGTCTGCCCGCCGGCTGGAACGTGATGGCGTCTACCAGTTCGGGCTTCTGAACGAAGAATGCCTGCAGCGGTGAGAGCACGAAATTGTCGTCAGCAGCACTGTATGCCTTATATGTGCGGTTGTCAACATCCCATGCTGTTATAGGTGCTGCGAAATCCATATAGTAGATGTCATAGAAGCAAGGATATGGGTTGCCCACGAAGTTCCATCCTGCGTTTGCGCTCTCCACGGCAGGATACTGAACGAGCGGTGCGCTTACAGCTTCGCTGCGGAAGATGGCGTTATGTGTCTCCTCGGTAGCGGGGAAACCTACATTGCCCGAACTGTTTGAACGGAAGATATAAGCCTTGCCCATGTGCAGCACAGAGTCGGCAGGCACGTCTTTCCAGTTGCCGCTTGCGCCGTTTGTAGCACGCGACTCAGAGTCGTAATAGCGCACAGCGATGCTTGTGCCCTTAGGCAGAATGATGTCGCTGCGCTTCACATCGAACGGCATACACAAATAATACCAATAGCCAGAGCCAGAGGTTGCATCAAAATAATACTGTATGGTTGAAGCTGCGGAAGTCATAGCGTTACAACGGCTGATAAGCGACGAAGTATAACTATCTTCCATATCCATATGCTGCTTATAGTTGCCGAAAGCCTGCGGGTTGTTGCCGTTTACGATGAGCGACGAACCATAACCGAGATAGATATCCGTCGAGTTCGGGATGCGTGCATTGCTGGTAAGCTCCAGCTTCTTGTAGAGATTCACCTTGTCGGGTGTGTTCGGGTTTGGCTCCACCTTTGTGAACTGACTCCAGTAGTTGTCGAGCTTGTAGCTCACCATTGCATACTCGGGAACGTAAAGCGTGACGCGTGAAACAGAATAGAAAGCGTCACTACTTACAGCTGGAGGAGCTGGCGCAGTGATGTACAGACGCTTCAAAGGACTCTGAGTACAATAAAAACTACTTGATTGCAAGCTGTTGATAGAAGAACCAAGTATCACTTCCTCAAGAGCTTGGCAATTATTGAAAGCACCACTTTTTATAGTCGTAATGTCGTTTCCAAACGTCACTTTCTTAAGACTCGTACAACCATTAAAACTACCTTGGCCAATTGAAGTAAGAGTTGTCAAGTCGGCTTCTTTCAGAGAACTGCATAGACAGAAACCTCGATAATCGATCGACTTGATACGCGAAAAGTTGAAACTTTCCAATTTCTTACAACTTAAAAATGCACTTTCACCGATAGTGACAGGAGCAACATCCTTAATACTTCTCAACGAATCGCAACCATTAAAAGCATAATAAGCAATATTTTTCACATTCTTGCCGCCATGCACAACAGCAAGGTTATTACAGTTACTGAATAACGACTTGTCAATCAATTCCATACTATTATTCAAGGTAACGCTCTTAAGAGATTGGTTCTTAAGGAAAGCAGACACTCCGATAGCTCTTACACTTTCCGGTATTGTCACCTCTGTTATTACGTTATAATAGAATGCTTCCGAACCGATGCTATCCAAACCTTCGGGCAACACAAGCGGACCAGTAAGATAACGATCATAAAAGGCTTTATTGCCGATTGTCTTGAGTTTTGTCGGAAAGTCGACAAAGCGTATCGCAGTATTGGCAAATGCACTGACTGGAATTGTTTCAATGTCGACATTTGTCATATCAATAGCACAAAGACCGGTCATCTTGCTGATGTCATTCCAGTCGGAAGCATTCATCTTGCCGGAAAGACGCAGATACTTCATCTCAGGCAAAGTGTTGACATGCGACAAAGCCTCATTACCAAGCGTGCCTGGAGCAGAAAGATTGATTGTCATATACTGGCTTTCTATGCTTTTAATGCAGATATTGCCGACAGAGAAAACTTGGCTATAGCTGTTACTTGTGTAAGTTCTATGGTCATGAGTAAATTTCAACTCATGCTCGCCCTCATCTAAGATTGAAAAAAGAAGTGAGCCTGTCTTGGTTTTAGCTGTGCTATAAGAAGACACTTTTAACACCCCATCTACATACACTTTACGGTAGTCGTAACTGGAATAAGGATCTAAGGTATAATCGTGGGTTATCGTTGTACGTCCTTTAGCTCTAAACTTAATTGTAATAGAGGAAGATACTTCTTTATATATCTTACCTATTGTACTCGACGCCATTCCGTCCGCGACGGTCCACGGGTTCGCTGCGTCGTTAGTCACTTCCGTCACCTCGATATCATCGGAGGCGGTGATGAGCGCTCGCAGCTGTTCGTCTATTGCAGCCACGGCAAATTGCAGCCCTGACAATATCAAGACCGCAAGCATGAAAATTCTTTTCTTCATATTCTGTTCTGTTTTTTTGATTTGCTAATGGGTTTGGGTTTAGTTCTACTGTTGGTCGTTGCCAGACAGTGTCGGTTGGAGTAGCCCGACGGTGAAGAGCGGCGCTTACCAACCGTATTCGTACGCCGTCTCGTCGTCATCATCGGTCTGAAAGCCACTCTCCCAAAGGTCGCGCGGCGGACTCTGCATTGGCGGCGGTGTCTGTCCTCCACCGCCGCCGCCACCTCCTCCGCCGCTGGCATTGCCGCCACCGGGGATAGTAACACCACCCGGCGAAGCGGTGACGGGACTGATCGGACCCAACTCAATAGAGTGGATCACAGGGGTTTGATACTTCTTCTTTACTCTTTTCATTGTTATATATTGTTTCTTGTTATATTCTAATCTGGTTTTTGCGCGATATGCAGGTTCAGTTTTTGCGGCTATATGCTAATCAGCTCGGTGTCCTTATTGCATATTTCGAGGTCGTCGCCCTCCATGAGGTCGATGTGGTCGGTCAGCATATCCTCCACCATGTCGTACGACATACGCATGGTGTTGGGTACGCAGGCGCTGGCGTACATAGCCGAGAGCAGATCCTGCTCCTCCTTCATCGTGGTGGGCGGATCGAAGTCCATCGTTATGTACGACTGGGTAGCTTTTGTGTCGTGTTTGGTCTTAGTCGTCGCGTTCTGGTCGGTTGAGGTTTCAGTTGTTGGTTCTGTCTTGGTTTCGATGTTTCGTTCTGTCGTTGTCTTGATGTTCGCTGACTTTGTTTCGTTGTTCGTTGTCTTAGTTTCGTTGTTCGTTGTCTTAGTTTTAAAAGTGTTGGTTGAAGGACGGACATTGGTGCCAGTCTGAGTTAGTCCTGTTGTGTTGGTTATGTTTGTATCTTTGGTTGAGCTACCGTCGTTTGTTGTCATATCCATTCTCGTTTAGCGTGAATACTCTTTTAGGTTTAACAGGCTAACACTCCACCGCTCTGCGCATACATATAATATATGTGTAGCACAAGAACAATATTGTGTTAAGTTTCTGCTGCAAAGTAAGCTAAAAATCTGCTAAAAGAGTAGGATATTTCTTACAAAAAATAGCCATTTTCTATCAAAACGCCGATTTCTTGCAGATTTTCGCCCTATATTTGCCGTTTTTGATAATTTGAAACTCTTTCCTGTTGCGTACGCCGTCCAATCGGATTCCGTCCGCCACCCGATCGGATTCCGTCCGCCGTCCGATCAGATTCCGTTCGCCGTCCGATCAGATTCCGTCCGCCGTCCGATCAGATTGCGTACGGTGACGGTGGGATTTCACATCCGCTACGGATAAAAAGACTGCGCAGAAATAACGACGGATTAAGCGGCTGCCTTCAAGGGGGTGCACTTGTCTCAAGTGCACCAAACAAGCAAGCAATGCACCAAACAAATAACAACGGATTAAAACTGATTCGGTGGTTGCCTTAAAGGGGGTGCACTTGTCTCCGCTCGGCTTTGCCGCTTGCCAGAGCAAGAAGTGCACCAACCAAGCAAGCAGTGCACCAACCAAGCAAGCAATGTATCAACCAAGCAAGCAGTGTATCAACAAAGCAAATGAATACCATCCGCTTTGTTGGTGCAGCTGAGACAGCTGCACCCCCTGAAGGTTAGTTGCGGATTCGGTGGCTGCCTTCAAGGGGGTGCACTTGTCTCAAGTGCACCGACCAAGCAAACAGTGCACCAAACAAATAACAACGGATTCCTTCTGCTTGGGAGATTTAACAGCGGATTAAACGGATTGAACGGAT
>ERZ1031095.277-NODE-277-length-16939-cov-6.514037_pt1 | contig 16939 bp, 16 predicted proteins | sample MGYA00517108_ERZ1031095 | MGnify/ENA primary metagenome ERZ1031095 (study PRJEB33719, sample SAMN04261275) | wastewater metagenome | biome: rural village; feature: human; material: feces | host: Homo sapiens | place: El Salvador | collected 2013-01-07 ... | reverse complement strand
GCATCAAACTCCGACACTGTGAGGGTATTTCTCGCAAAAAAGTCTATGCAGAGAAAAGCACAAAACCCGCTCACTAGCAGCTGAGCGGGTTTTTTAATAATTACAATATTTTTTTCTTCTTAAGTATGAATATCAGGCATACACAAACCACAATAATCGCAGTAATGATTATCCCAAATCCATGAGCTGTATTAGCAAGCGGAACCCACTTCGCATTGACATTCATACCATAGATTCCAGACACAACTGTCGGTATAGCCATGACAAGTGTTATGATTGTAAGTGACTTCATGACGTTGTTCAATCTGTTATCTATAACTGAGCTCATCAGCTCCCTAGTTCCGTTTATAATGTCCCTGTAGATACCTGTCATCTCAATGGCCTGCTTGTTCTCGACGATTACATCTCCAAGCAGCTCCTTGTCCTCCGGATACTGCTCCAGCCTCTTGTATCTGGTGAGGCGGTCAAGTACTACGCCATTTGCCCTCAAGGATGTGGCAAAGTATACCAGTGTGGATTCCAGTTCGTGAAGGGCAATAAGGTCGACTTCCTCTGTGTCATCGCCGACTCGTTCCTCAATCTCTGTACGCATCTTGTCTATGATGCGGAGGTCGCTCTGGTATAAAACTGAGATTCTGTACAATATCTGATATACAAATCTAAGTTTTTTCTTTGTAGAAAATTCCTTTACCCTGTTATTCAAAAATGCCTGTAAAACAGGTGTATCCTCTGTGCAGACTGTGACAATCTCATCACTTGTAAGGATTATGCCCAGCGGGATAGTCGTATACGCTTCCTTGTCATGCCTGGTCTCTGTGGTTGGTATATCCACAAGGATAAGGGTGTATCCATCCTGAAGCTCGATACGGGAACTCTCTTCCTCATCGAGGGCGGCCAATACATCTTCGATATCCACGTCCAGCTCATCTGCTATTTTCTGACCTTCCGCCACGGAGGGGTGTATCATCTGTATCCAGGTACCACTTGTGATTCCTTCAACTTCCCTGATTTTTTTGTCATCGGTTCTGTAGTACTTAACCATGCCGCAGTACCTCCCTTCCCTTATTTGTCAGAAATTCTATCTTGCCATTCAGAGCTTCCATCACCAGCCCTGCCTGCCATCGGCAGCATCTCCAGGTGCATTGCAATCATATGCTCCTCTAATTGTATGGTTCAAATCCAAGCATTAAATATTTTAACACGTATAAGTTCAAAATAAAAGCCACTTTACCCCGCATTTACAAAAACCTTTACCAAAACCAATATTTGAAAAACATAAATTGCAATGCAGCTATTTTAATCTGCTATTCCCTTATATTTCTCACTCTGGGCCTTGATAAGCTCTGCATCCTCAAAATAGTTGATTCTCATAGCACGCTTAACCTCTGAAAGAGTCTGGGCTGCTGTCTCTCTAGCGACCTCTGTGCCCTGACGGAGAATCTCATATACAGCAGGGATGTCCTTCTCGTACTCTGCGCGGCGGGCACGGATTGGAGCAAGCTCCTCCTGCAATACGTTGTTTAGGAATTTCTTTACTACCACATCACCAAGTCCGCCTCTTGTATAGTGGTCCTTTAACTCCTGAAGGCTGGCATAATCTGGCAGATATTCCTCAAAATGCTCTGGCTTGCTGAAGGCATCCAGATATGTGAATACACAGTTGCCCTCAAGATGACCTGGGTCTTCTCTTCTGATATGGGTAGGGTCAGTGTACATGCTCATTACCTTTTTCTTTACATCCTCTTCTGTATCTGCAAGATAGATACAGTTACCAAGAGACTTGCTCATCTTCTGCTTGCCGTCTATACCCGGAAGTCTGCAGCATGCCTCATTCTCTGGCAGAAGCACATCTGGCTCAACCAGCACCTCATCATAAATCGAGTTGAACTTTCTCACAATCTCCCTTGTCTGCTCAATCATTGGAAGCTGGTCTTCTCCAACAGGAACTGTTGTTGCCTTGAACGCTGTGATATCTGCCGCCTGACTAATAGGATATGTAAAAAATCCGACAGGTATGCTTGTCTCAAAGTTTCTCATCTGTATCTCGCTCTTTACTGTAGGATTACGCTGTAATCTGGACACAGTTACGAGGTTTGAGTAGAAAAATGTAAGCTCTGTCAGCTCAGAAATCTGAGACTGGATAAAGAGGTTAGACTTTGCCGGGTCAAGTCCTGCTGATAAATAATCCAGTGCAACCTCTATAATGTTCTGACGGATTTTCTCTGGGTTGTCGAAGTTGTCTGTCAGCGCCTGGGCATCAGCAATCATGATAAAAATCTTCTCAAATTCTCCTGAATTCTGAAGCTCTACTCTTCTTCTAAGAGATCCTACATAATGTCCTACATGAAGTCTTCCTGTTGGTCTGTCACCTGTTAAAATAATTTTTCCCATCTGTTTTTCCTCCAAAATATTAATCCGGTATGAGGAAATTTAGAGTGCTATTTATTGTCAAAAAAGGCTCCCATCCCAAAGGATAAGAGCCTGTTAAAGTCTTACTAGCCACCTAAGTTTACCACATACTAACATATGCCTACGATATAACGGTCCGATGCCGTCAACGCCTACTATTATTTCGGGCTGCCCTCATGAGTCCATTCAGAATATATCCATGTGCTGCTTTCCACCGCCTGCAGCTCTCTGAGACACTTTCATATACCTACTACTCTCAATCAACGGTTTACTCTTTGATGCTAACAAATTAAAAGATACTTGTCAACCTCTGCTTTAAGCTCAAGCAGGTCATCCTCTGCCCAGTCAAAGCTTGTCACTGCAAGTGCCCTGAAAAATAAGCCGCTGATATCATCATCCAGACTAAGCTCTGCCTCTTTCTGCCTGATGCTGTAGGCAATTTTTTCAAGTCCTGCTATTATCTCAAGATTAAGCTTCTGGTTTGGAGCCTGACTTTTTCTAAAGAGACTTGCATCATAGTCGCTGGTGTTTCCGCAGGGCGACTGGCACAGGGCGCAGTCCGGGACCAGCTTGAATTTTTCCTCATGGACACGGTCGGTCATCTGGGCAAGCTCACAACCTAATGCGGAATTGTTTGCATCTTTATTTCCATCTGGACCGTCTTCGGCACATAAATTTTCTTCTTTCTTATGGAGATTTCCAACCGAATACAAAAGTGCAAGTCCATCCACCAGAGTCTCTAGTGTGCTCTCCACTGGTGCTGTATTCGCCGTAGACTTTGCAAGCCCGATAAGTGCTCCAAGCAGCTTGTCTTCCATCTGTATTATTCCTCCTGTTTATAGGCTTTCCAGTAATAAGCATCTTTCATGCGTTTTGCTAAGAAATATGCTACCACTAATCAGATTTATTTTCCATACAGAGAACCTGCCACTGGCAGCTTCTCTTGCATGCTTCGGCATACATAAAACCTACCACCGGCAGCTTTTATTGCATACTTTGGCACAAAAAGATAAGGCATAATATTTACTGGCTCACAGGTAAATATCATGTCTTATCCATATAATTCTTGTTTTCTTATGAACTTTGGGATTCAGTCTTTTATAGGACATACGCTTTTCAGGATGGCTTACCGGGATTTCTTTGCCGTATATTCTACAATCTCAGGCCTTGCTTCCTTCAGACACTCAAGCACGGCAGGATTAAATGTACCACACTCACCATCATAAATCATTCTGAATGCTTCATCCACACTGAAAGCTGCCTTGTAGACTCTCGGACTTACAAGTGCATCATAGACATCCACCACCGATACAATCTGTGCCCACAGTGGAATCTCATCCCCTGCAAGTCCATCCGGATAGCCCTTGCCGTCATATCTCTCATGATGGTATCTGCATATGTCATAGCAGTAGCGGTAATAATCGCTGTCCTCCTGCTTGAATCTCTCCAGAATTTCACAGCCCTTTGTAGTGTGGGTTTTCATAATCTCAAACTCTTCCCTGGTGAGCTTGCCCGGCTTAAGCAGGATATTGTCCGGAATAGCGATTTTTCCAATATCATGAAGAGCTGCGGCATTTGCCATCTGTGTGATATCCATCTCTGTGTAATGGCACTCCGGATGCATCTCCACCCATTTCTGAAGAATAATATATGTGAGCTTCTGTACACTCTTTACATGCTCACCAGACTCAAGGCTTCTGAACTCTACAACAGAGCTTAAGGCGTTTACCAAAAAGTCATTGTTTTTCTTCAGCCGGGCATGTGCATCCTCAAGATGCTGCATCGTTTTGGTAAGCTCCTTTGTCCTCTCCTCAAGCTCCTTCTCCATATTATTTCTGGTGTCATAAAGCTCAATGATATTTAAGGCTCTTCTGGTCACGACTCTGCGGGCAAATGGCTTGTATATAATATCGGCTGCTCCCAGCTCATATGCCATGGCATCTGACTCTGTGGTTGCCTCTCCTGTAATCATAATAACAGGTATATGCTCTGATTCCCCGGTCTCCTTCATGTGGCTTAACACATCGATTCCTGATTTTTCCGGCATGATTAAGTCTAAGAATATCAGGCAAAGCTCATCCTTGTATTCATCCAACTTCTCGATTGCCTCCACACCATTTCCTGCTTCAATTATGTCGAAGTCTTCTTCAAAAATTATTTTTAACAGCTCCCTGTTTATGGGAGCGTCGTCTACTATAAGTATTTTTCTCATTTTCCACCCAATGTTCCCATTTTTTCAACAATTCATTTTTCATCTATTCTATTTCACGTAAATTCTAACATTTAATAAGTAAAAATGCAATTTATATTAGTTAATGTTTTTTAGTTATAAAAGCTATAATTTATTTAAATACGAAGTTTCCACAATATTATGTTATAATTAGGGAAAATGCATAGGAAAGGGACGAGAATATGAAAGAGATACCATACAAAATTTACCTAGAAGAAAACGAGATGCCTAAGCAGTGGTACAACGTGCGCGCTGATATGAAGAAAAAGCCTGCACCAATCCTAAACCCTGCAACCCACAAGCCAGTCACACTTGATGAGCTTTCAGGCATATTCTGTACAGAGCTGGCAAGGCAGGAGCTGGATGATACTACACCATATTTTGATATTCCGGAGGAAATCAGGAATTTTTATAAGATGTACAGGCCATCTCCTCTGGTAAGAGCTTATTGTCTGGAGAAGAAGCTTGACACTCCAGCCCATATTTACTATAAATTTGAAGGAAACAATACATCCGGAAGCCACAAGCTTAACTCTGCCATAGCCCAGGCTTATTACGCAAAGAAGCAGGGACTTAAGGGTGTAACTACAGAGACAGGTGCAGGCCAGTGGGGTACAGCCCTCTCAATGGCATGCTCTTACTTTGACCTGGACTGTCATGTATACATGGTAAAATGCTCATATGAGCAGAAGCCTTTCCGTAGAGAGGTTATGAGAACCTATGGCGCACAGGTGACACCTTCTCCATCAATGGAGACAGAGGTAGGACGCAAAATAAATGCTGAGTTCCCTGGCACAACCGGAAGCCTTGGCTGCGCGATTTCAGAAGCAGTTGAAGCTGCAACCAGCCATGAGGGCTACAGATACGTGCTGGGTTCGGTACTCACACAAGTGCTTCTCCATCAGTCAGTAATCGGACTCGAAACCAAGACCGCCCTTGACAAATACGGCATCAAGGCTGACATGATTATCGGATGTGCAGGAGGCGGTTCAAACCTTGGCGGACTTATCTCTCCATTCGTAGGAGAAATGTTAAGAGGTGAGGCAAAATACGACATCATCGCCGTAGAGCCTGCATCATGTCCTAGCCTTACAAGAGGAAAATACGCATATGATTTCTGTGATACTGGAAAAGTATGTCCACTGGCTAAGATGTATACACTTGGTTCCGGATTTATCCCATCAGCCAACCATGCCGGCGGACTCCGCTACCATGGAATGAGCTCAGTAGTATCTGAGTTATATGATCAGGGATATCTCACAGCAAGAAGTGTGGAGCAGACTGAAGTATTTAAGGCAGCTGAAATGTTTGCACGAGTTGAAGGCATCCTTCCAGCTCCTGAAAGCAGCCACGCTATTAAGGTTGCAATTGATGAGGCACTTAAGTGCAAGGAAACCGGCGAGGAGAAAAATATCGTATTTGGACTTACCGGAACAGGTTACTTTGATATGGTGGCTTACCAGAAGTTTAATGATGGGGAGATGAGCGATTATATTCCTACTGATGAGGAATTGGCTAAGTCGCTGGATACACTTCCAAAGATTGACTAATTGTAAGTGATTGAATCTTTCTGTAAACGCCTTACAATATAGAAAGATAACACGCAGAATAATACGTAAGACAGAAAAACGGAAAGGCTTTACAGCTTTTCCGTTTTTTGTCTGAAATTCTAAAAATTCACAGTGATTGTAGTCCCCTGCCCCAGCTCACTCTCCAGTGAAAGCTTAGCATCATGAATCTCCACAATATGCTTCACAATAGCAAGTCCCAGTCCTGTGCCTCCGGTAGCCTTCGACCTGCTCTTATCCACCCTGTAGAAACGCTCAAATATCCTCTGCTGCTCATCTGCCGGAATGCCGATTCCATTATCCTTCACCACAAGTCTTGGCTGGTCTCCGCCGTGGACTTCCACCCAGACTGAACCGTTTGGCTTGTTATACCTGATGGCGTTCTGCACCAGATTATCTGTCAGCTCCCGCATCATTTCCTTGCTTCCGCAGATATTGCACTTCTCGCCTGTATACTCAAGTGTCACCTGTCTGTTCTTTGCATTTACATCCAGGGCTTCCATACATTCTGCCACTATCTCATTTAAGTCAAATTTCTCAAATGCGCTCTGGCTGTCTGTTCTGTCAAGCTCTGACAATCTGATTATGTCGTTGATTAATGATAGCAGTCTCTGGGCATTCTTCCTGATTTCCTGTATAAAATGCTTCTGCTTTTCCTCATCCACCATACCTGCTTCAATCAGCTCTGCATAGCCCGAAATAGCTGTAAGCGGTGTCTTTAACTCATGGGATACATTGGCAGAAAAGTCCTGTCTTGCCTTAGCTGCAGACAGAATATCCGTGTGCTGCTTGCGTATCATGCTGGCAAATGGCACCAGCTCCTTGTATGGCGGCTCCTTGTATGGCGGCTCCATGCTGGCATCCTCCATATTCTGTGCCATTTTCTCAATTGGCGCTATAAGCTGCCTCGTGAGCATGTGGGACAGGGCGATGCAGACTACTACTATAATTATCACTATAAGCATTATCATAGGTGATACTGCCAAAAATACCGACCATATGCTCCCCGCCTCTGTCGATACTCTGAGCACTGTCTTGTTATCCAGCAAAACCGCATAATAGAAAGTATTTTTATTCATGGTGTTTGATCTTCTGACACACTCACCCACACCATTTTCAAATGCTTCCTGTATCTCCGGTCTGTCCGAATGATTGCCAAGTGCTGTGGTGCTGGCGTCATTGTCATAAAGAACTGTACCATCTGTGTCCACCCAGGTAACTCTCAACTCTCTGATGTCTGTGGACAAGTCTATATTATCTGGGTTAATGTCAGAGGTCTCAAAGTAATGGGTGTCCTTTAAGAGCTTTGCACTGACACTCAGGTCATTTCTTATCTGCCTCTGGAAGAGATTGTAATATACAATTGTAGTGCTGATAGTTGATGCTAACACTGCAAGGATTGCAATGAGCACCAGTCTTGTGTTTATCTTTCGTTTCATTCTATAACATATCCTACATTTCTAACTGTTCTGATTCTGCTTCCATACTCGCCCAGCTTTTGTCTCAGGGTCTTTATGTGCATATCCAGTGTTCTGGACTCTCCCACATACATTACACCCCAGACAAGCTCCATAATCCGGTCTCTCTCCAATACAATACCTCTGTTGATTAAAAGATATTGTAACAGCTCATATTCCTTAAATGTCAGGTCTATTGTCTTTCCTGCAATTGTGACCTCGTGCTTTTCGTTGTTTAGCACCAAATCGTCCAGCACAATAGTCTTCACATCCTCCGGTTCTGTTCTCCTGAGAAGTGCCTTAACCCTTGATATAAGCTCCATGACAGAAAAAGGCTTTTTGATATAATCGTCTGCTCCATCCTCAAGTCCCTTTACTAAGTCTATATCAGCAGTCTTGGCTGTGACCATGATGATAGGCAGCTTCTTTGTGTAGGGACTGCGCCTAAGCTTCTTTACTATCTCATTTCCATTTTCATCCGGAAGCATGATATCCAGAAGCACCAAATCAGGAATGACATCTGCGATTTGCTTGTAGAAGCTTTTGGCGTCTTCAAAGCCCAAAACCTTGTGTCCTGAATTCTTGAGGGCAAATTCCTCTATCTCTCGTATGCTCTCATCATCTTCAACTATATAAATCAGTGCCATTTTCAATCACCCCTTTTGCATTTATCTAAACGCTATTTTTTCTCTTTCATTTTATCATCTTTTCCATTAATACGATACAGGGATTTAAGCTCCTTATATTCCTTATCATAGCTGGCTCTCTCCTGCTCTGACATGGAATTAAATATCTCATGGGTATCATAACCACCCTCATGGATGGCAACCATTTCCACCGCTACATTAGAGCAGTGGTCGGAAACTCTCTCTAAGTTTGTAAGTACATCCTCTAAAATCACCCCAAGCTCAATAGTACATTTACCCTTGGTAAGCCGCTTTACATGATTCTGCTTAATCTCCTTGGTGAGTCCGTCTATCACATCCTCCAGGGGCTCTATATGGACAGCCGTCTCCACGCTTTCACTGTTAAATACAGCCACAGTCTTTACCACAATGTCGTGTACAGCCCTTGTGATGGTTTCCATCTCTGCCTTAGCCTTCTTTGAGAAAACCAGAGACTTATCATTCATCTCTTTTGCTGATTCCACAATATTTATAGCATGGTCTGATATTCTCTCAAAATCACTCATGCCGTGCAAGAGCACTGACAGGCTCTCACTGTCTGCTTTTGACAGGTTCTTGGCTGACAGCTTGACCAGATATGAACCAAGCTTGTCCTCGTAGTGGTCCACCTTGTCCTCAAGCTTGTAGACCTTTGCTGCCTTTTTCTTGTCATACTCATTGACAACTTCAAGAGCCAGTGTAATCGCCTCCATAGTCTCAGAAGCCATCTGTCTTGAAGCATTTCTGCAAATCTCCATGGCAAAGGCAGGACGCTCCATAAATCTCTCGTCAAGAGCAAGCATTTCCTCATCATCCTTGTCCTCAAGCTCTTCCCTGCCATCCGGGATAACGATTGTAGCAAGCTTAACAAGCCAGTTAGAGAATGGATATAAAATTATACAGCAGCCTATGTTAAACAAGCTGTGAATTACTGCTATTCCTGCGGCACTTGCTGATGTCTTTAAAAATGCAAAACCGATTATCTGGTTTAAGCTGTAGAAAACTACCATAAAAAGTATAGTTCCTATCAGGTTAAAGAACAAATGGATTGCCGCTGCCCTCTTGGCATTTTTCTTGGCACCAAAGGATGAAATAATTGATGTAATACAGGTTCCTATGTTCTGTCCCATTATGATAGGAAGGGCTGCTGAATAGCTCACCGCCCCAGTAGAACAAAGTGCCTGTAAGATACCAACAGATGCTGATGAGCTCTGGATAATGGCTGTGAGCACTGTGCCTACCAGCATACCCAGCACCGGGTTTGAAAATTTGGTAAACATGCTCGCAAAGTGGGCATCTTCTGCAAGTGGTGCCACAGCATCGCTCATGGCTTCCATTCCAAACATAAGGATGGCAAAGCCCAGCATGATATTTCCTATATCCTTTTTCTTACTCTCTTCCCTGGATGACATAATAAGGATGATACCAATTGCTGCAAGCACTGGGGAGAAAGAGGATGGCTTAAGCAGCTGTAACCATATGTTGCTGCCTTCTATTCCGGTCAGTGACAGGAGCCATGACGTAACTGTGGTACCTACATTGGCACCCATTATTATTCCGACAGCCTGTGACAGCTTCATGATTCCTGAGTTTACAAATCCAACAACCATGACTGTTGTGGCAGATGATGACTGTATAACCGCAGTCACTCCTGCACCTAAAAGAACTGCAAAAATCTTTTTTGATGTAAGCTTTTCAAGAATTGCCTCAAGCTTTCCTCCTGCCATCTTGGCAAGTCCATCTCCCATGGCAGACATTCCGTACAGAAAAAGTGATAATCCGCCAATCATTGACAACAAATTAAAGATACTCATAAATTTTACCTCATATGCTTTCTTTTTACCTACAAGCATAACTTAACAGGGCTATGTAAAATCCAAACATAGCCCTATGTAAAATCTATGTAAAATGTATAATCTGTGTAAAGTCATGCGAGCATGTAACCAATCCCGCCTGTCAATGCTAGAACTCCTCGTCTGCCGAAGTCTTAAGTGAATAGAGCACCCATTCCGAAATATTGGTGGCGTGATCTCCTATCCTCTCAAAATATTTTGCAACCATAAGTAAGTCTGTTGCTTCCTCTCCATCATCGGATTTGTCCTGAATAAGCTTTATAATGTCATTTTTCGTCTCGTCAAATAAGGTATCCACGATATCGTCATGAGCGATTACATCCTCTGCCTTCACCTTATCCTTCTCGATATATGCCTCAATGCTCCAGTTGAGCATGAGCACTGTCTCTGATGCCATCTTGTTGATATGCTCAAGATTTGTCTCATACCTGCTCTTGCCCATGAAGATAGTCATCTCGGCTATATCTGATGCATGGTCGCCTATTCGCTCCATATCTGTAACCATCTTCATTGCCGCTGTAATCACACGCAGGTCCCTTGCCACTGGCTGCTGCTGAATCAGGAGGTTAAAACAGATATTCTCTATCTTTTTCTGGGCGCGGTCTATCTGTGCATCCCCTGCCATAATCTCCTTTGCCAGTTCCTCATCCTTCCTGCCTAAGGCTTCCACCGCCTTGGCTATGGACTCCTCTATCATGGTGCCCATCCTAATCATTTCATTATTTAGTTCCTGAAGCTGCTCATCAAATTTACTTCTCATCGCAATTAACCAAACCTTCCAGTAATATAGTCTTCTGTTCTCTTATCCTGTGGATATGCAAATAACTGCTTTGTATCCGCAAATTCCACCATCTCTCCTACAAGGAAAAATGCTGTGTAATCTGATACACGCACTGCCTGCTGCATATTATGGGTTACAACAACTACAGTGTATTTTTTCTTAAGCTCTTCCATCAAGTCCTCAATCTTTGATGTAGATATAGGGTCAAGGGCAGATGTAGGCTCATCCATAAGCAGTACCTCCGGCTGTACAGCAAGGGCTCTGGCTATACAGATTCTCTGCTGCTGTCCACCTGACAAGCCAAGGGCTGATTTCTTTAATCTATCTTTAACTTCGTCAAAAATAGCAGCACCTCTCAGGCTTTCCTCAACTATTTCATCCAGCTTTGCCTTGTTCTTTATTCCATGTACCCGTGGTCCATAGGCTATGTTGTCATAGATGCTCATTGGGAATGGGTTAGGCTGCTGGAATACCATGCCTACTCTTTTTCTAAGAATAGTAGTGTCCACATTTTTGCCGTAGATATCCTCTCCATCCAGCTTTACTGTGCCCTCAATTCTCACGCAGTCCACCAGGTCATTCATCCTGTTTAGAGTCTTTAAAAATGTAGACTTTCCACATCCTGATGGTCCTATAAAGGCTGTGATTGCATTTTCTCTTATGTCCATATTTACGTTTTTCAGTGCATGATTTTCTCCATAATATAAGTTCAAATCCTTGACTGAAATTTTTACATTATTTTCCATTATTTATCCTCAAACTTTATTATTCCAATCAATTTATTCCAATCGATTTACATCAAATTTCTTTGCCAGTGCCTTGGTACCTAAGTTAATCAGGAATACTATAACCAGCAGTGTCACCGCTATACCAAAGGCTGTGTCAAAATCTCCCTCACTTGTAGCTGACAGGTAGAGCTGTACTGTCATGGTACCGCCTGACCTGTGCATCTTTGGGAAGATGTCACTCAGACCATTTAAGAGTGCTTTGCCGCTTCCCGCTGTAAAAAGCAGGGCTGCTGACTCTCCCACAATTCGTCCAATCGCAAGGATTACTCCTGTTATGATACCGGGCATGGCACTTGGAAGAAGAATCGTTCTAATCATGTGCCATTTACCGGCGCCAAGACCGATTGCACCATTTCTGTAGGAATCCGGAACTGTCTTTAACGCTTCCTGTGTATTTCTGGTAATAAGAGGTAAAACCATAAGTATTAATGTAAGTGAACCGGTAAGGAGCGAATATCCAAGTCCCAATGTCTGTCCGAAAAACATCATTCCAAACAGACCAAATATGATAGATGGAATACCTGACAGAGTCTCTGTGGCAAACTCTATAATCGTAACAAGCTTTCCAGGCTTTGCATATTCATTCAGGTAAACAGCACTGCCCACGCCTATCGGGGTGGCAATAATCATGGTGATTAGGATTATGTATATTGTGTTTACTATATTTCCTGCTATACCCACAGTTCCGTGAAGTACAGATGTAACCGTTGTCAGGAACTCAAGATTTATTGAACCGATTCCCTTATACAGTACATATCCTATGATTCCCACAAGGAGAATAACTGAAACTGCTGCACACAGATATATAAGTCCATACAGGATAATTTCTTTTATTTTTCTGGATTTTGCCATCAGTCATTGCCTCCTTTTCGTACCTTTAAAAGGATTAGATTAATGATCATGATAAATACATATAGGACAAGTCCTACTGTAAAAAGCACCTGTCTGTGAACACCTGACGCATATCCCATCTCACTTACAATCTGTGTTGTCAGTGTTCTGACTGAGTTAAATGGCAACGGGATATTTACCGCTCCTCCAGCTACCATGTTTATCGCCATAGCTTCACCCAGGGCTCTTCCCACACCAAGCACTACTCCTGTAAGTATTCCAGACTTGGCTGCTGGAATTACCACCTTAAATATTGTCTGAAGCTTTGTAGCTCCCAGTGCCAGGGAAGCACTTCTCAAACTGTCTGTCACTGCCTTCAATGAGCTTGTGCTGACACTGATTACAGTTGGCAGAATCATGACAGCAAGAACTATGATTGCAGACAGGAGATTTGCTCCTCCTGTGAACTGGTGGTCAGTGCTTCCTGCATATATTTTCTTTTCAAGAGAATACATAAAAGGATTGAGTATCATCATTCCAATAAGACCGTAGATAACGGATGGAATAGCAGCCAGAAGCTCAACTGCGCCTGATACTATGTTGCCTAATTTTTTCCCTGCAAGCTCGGACAGAAATGCTGCTGTCAGAAGTCCTATAGGAACTCCCAGCAGTACTGCCGCTGCTGTGCCTGCTATTGAAGATAATATTATGTAAAAAATACCAAATGATGGTTCACTTGCTGTAGGCTTCCATACCCTGCCGAATAATAAGTCAAGTACCCCGACTTCCTTAAACGCCGGGGTGCCTTTCATTATCATGTAGACTGTTATTGAGCATACAGCAAGTATAGCTATCGCTGCACATATCAGGAAAATAATTTGTGCTGTTTTTTTTATAACTGCCTTTGCTTTCATATATGCTCCTTTTATTCTGGAATGATAAGTCCTACTGAAGAGATTACATTCTTTCCATCCTCAGAGTTCACATAGTCAAACCATGTCTGAACTAACTCATTCTGCTCTGAGATTTCGCCATTAGTAGCCATTACGAATGGTCTTGAGAGAAGGTAGTCTCCTGCGAGAATGTTCTCCTCTGTTGGTGCAACACCATCAAGTGATACTGTCTGAATTGTGTCATCCACTACATCAAGTGATACATATCCGATTGCACCAGGGGTAGCAGCAACCTTTGCAAGTACTCCACCTGTTGAGTCGAGCTCCTGTGCATACTGACAAGCATCTGCAACATCAAGGAGCTCCTCGAATGCATCTCTTGTACCAGAACCTGCTTCTCTGCCGATTACTACGATTGCCTCATCCTGTCCGCCAAGCTCGCTCCAGTTTGTAATCTCGCCCTGGTAAATCTTTGCAAGATCCTCTGCTGATACATCTGTAACCTCATTGTCCTTATCTGTGATAACAGCGATTCCATCAATTGCAACTACGTTTTCTACAGCTCCTGCTGAAGTTTCCTCTTCCTTTAAATGTCTTGACGCATTTCCAATGTCAACACTTCCTGCTGCAAGTGACTCAAGTCCAGCACCTGAACCTGTGTACTCAACTGTTACTGAGATGTTTGGATATTTCTCCATGAAGCTCTCTGATAACGCTTCACAAAGCTTTTCCATTGATGTACTTCCAGCAAGTGAAATAGCTCCACTTAAATCTGAAGAAGCATCTGATGTGCCTGCATCTGTTGTAGTATCTGTACTCTGATTTGCATCAGAAGAAGCATCTGTGTTTCCAGTGTCTGTGCTGCCACATCCTGCAAGTCCGAATGTCATCATGCTGGCTGCAACGAGTAACGATAAAATCTTTTTCTTCATAATTGGTTTTCCTCTTTTCTTTCAACTCATTTCGTTTACAGGCTATATATTACTGTCCGAATGTAAAAACAAAAACCAGCGGTCTGTAAAGCTTATGTAAAAAGGAATCAAAATAAAAAATTCCCATCGACAGGCTTTTTAATAATTGTCAAAGCTTGTCGATGGGTTGTTTATCCCTGCTTTTACTGTTTAGTTAGTTCATGCTCTCCGTCACGTATCTTTTTAAGATATGTAACCAGCTTGCCTATATCTATCGGCTTTGCAATATGCGCATTCATGCCGCTCTTAAGACATTTCTGGACATCCTCTGCAAAGGCATCTGCAGTCATTGCAATTATAGGGATAGATTTCAGTTCCTCGTCATTCATTGATCGAATCGCTTCCGCAGCCTTACGTCCATCCATCACCGGCATATGTACATCCATTAGTACAGCGTCGTAGGTGCCAACCTGCGCATTTTTTAGCATTTCAAGGCATACCTTACCATTTTCCGCATGATCGCAGGTGACACCCTGCTCTTCCAAAAGCTCACTTATTATCTCCCAGTTGAGCTCATTGTCCTCTGCCACCAGCAGATGCATATCCTGCACCATGCCAGCTTCCTCAGCTCCGGACTCACTCTCCCTGTCCGCTTCCATAATCGGTAAATCAATAGCCACAGTAAATGCTGTGCCCTTTCCCGGTTCACTCTCGCACTCAATTGTGCCATCCATCAAATCTACCATCTGCTTTACAATGGCAAGACCAAGTCCGGTGCCCTGGGTGCTGTTAACCTGGGTCTTAACCTCTCTGGAAAAGGTATTGTACATATTTTTCTGAAACTCTTCTGTCATTCCGATTCCAGTGTCTTTTACATAAAATACAAGCCTGGTAGCCTCCACCTTGTTCGGAATATCCTCCTCATATACACGAAGCTCTATGCTGCCCCCTGCATCTGTGTACTTCACAGCATTTGACAGAATATTCATATATATCTGATTTAATCTCATCCTGTCTGCATAGATGTATCTGTGAGGCAGATTGCCGCACTCACTCCTTAACAGGATTCCCTTCTTAACTATATTTGGCTCCAGAATCTCCATCAAATCATGCAGCAGCTCGTCAAGGGATAGCTTTTCCGGATTAAGAGACAGCTTGCCGCTCTCTATTCTGGAAATATCCAACACATCATTTATAAGAGTCAGTAACTGCCGGCCTGAGTGCAGCCCCTTGTGCATGCATTCCTCCACATACTCTGCATCTGAGGCATTTTTGCGCGCAATTTGCATCATGCCAAGCACTGCATTGAGCGGAGTCCTGATATCATGCGACATGGCAGACAGAAACTGGGTCTTTGCCTTGCTTGCCTGCTCGGAAATCCTTGCAGCTTCACGCAGCCTGTAATTCATACGGATTAGGTAGATGCCATCTATTATAAGCAAAAGCAAGAGGGTGCCACATATTAAAAATACTATATTCCAGGCATCACTTGACGGACTAAGCTCCTCTGCGTCCACCACTCCCAGTATATCCAGAGAAGAATCCTCTCCAAAGGATGAATAATACCAGATACAGTTGGTACCTTTAAAATTTTTCTGGGTCAGTGTTCCACTATCCGTAGTCTGTAACTGATTTATGAGGTCATCTACTTTATCATAATTGTCCTGATAATTATATCCCCGGATGTATTCTACGAAGCTTATGGATTTCATGGAAGGTGACTGGATAACATAGTCCCCATCTCTGGTTATGATGCCCACCTCCGCAGATGTGTACTCCACCGGGAATACCCATGTCTCCCTAATTGTCTCTGTAGGGACAATTCTAAGTATCAGGTAGTCCTTGGTGCCATCATCCGTCTTCAGTGTCACCCTGCAGCCAATGCCTACTCCTGTCGCACTTATCTCATCCAGATAATATTTTCCCAGAACTGCAAACTCATCGCCTGTTCCATTGAATATATCCTCCATAGTGGCTGCAAAGCCTTTTTCAGATGCAATTATTGAATCCTTGTATCTGACATAGGTGTCTATCTCTTCCTCTCCTGCCGGATAATAGGAAGAGTATGCCTCAAAGGTGTCCATATCAATGATGTGGGTAAAGCGTTCTGAGTTAGTGTTGATATTTCTGAGAAATTCCAATGCCTCCTCCAGAGTCATGCCCTCCTCTGAAATATAGTGAGCCCAGTTCTTGGCATAACCACGCTCTCCGTTCAGATAGTTGGTCGATACCTGTTTCAGAGATTCTACCGTCCTGATAAAATCCTCAGTCTTTGCCTCTTTTTGATTGGTATTTATCCGTTTCGAATAAAAAATAGTGGCTGCTAACATCACCGCTATAATTACTGCGTTGCATATTAACAGCAGAAGTTTTACTTTTTTATCCCCTTTTTTTACTATTCTATCCATGTTTTTCTATACCCATAAAATATTTAACCCGGTCAATATACATATATTGTAGCAATCAGCACAGATAGAGTCAATCCCACACAATTTGGGGTTACTGTAAACCTATCGTTGGCAAAAACTTCATCTTTTTGAAAATCTTTCGTAT
>ERZ1031095.273-NODE-273-length-17047-cov-5.798081_pt1 | contig 17047 bp, 13 predicted proteins | sample MGYA00517108_ERZ1031095 | MGnify/ENA primary metagenome ERZ1031095 (study PRJEB33719, sample SAMN04261275) | wastewater metagenome | biome: rural village; feature: human; material: feces | host: Homo sapiens | place: El Salvador | collected 2013-01-07 ... | reverse complement strand
CTATAATCCAGAAAAAGCTCCAGACAATCAGTGCCGCCAGAAAACAGCTAAGCACAGAATACAAGTACTTCACTATACAGAACTGACCGATTGTCAAACTATATGTCAGCATGAAATACTTCTGAACCGACTGAACAGGCTGCGACAGGTCACTTATTATGTTTCCCCCATATTTGACATTTGCAGTCACAAGAAGGGACAGCTTGACCACAAGTGTAAAAAATGCTGTGGCAAAAAACATAGCTCCAATCCGCCTGGCAGCTAGTCTGCCTCTGCCTTTACTACAGGTGTGAAGCACACACTGGAGAGCTTTCTTTCTCTCATCAAGACAGGCAAGTGCTATAAATACCCCACCTATGAATATGGCTATATCAGCCTCATCAAAACGAAAATAGTTTTCCAATGCCAGTCCACTCAGCTTAGTGACATTGATGTCTGCAATCTTTGAGAAATCATTCTTAGTCTTTTCGATATTTCTTTCCGAAAAAGAATCCTCAACATTAAAAATCGAAAAGGAATTCAAATTGTCAGAAGCATTTAGGATTTCTTCGATTTTCGTGCTGTAATCAGCCACATAATCCTCATCATACTTCCCATACGCCGGATTTTCCCTGACAAAAAGAACCATGGTACATATGTAAATTACCAAAAGAAGCAGAAGTATTTTCTTCTTAGTTAATAACTTGTAGATTTCCATAGCGACTCCCCAATTTTTACTCAAGCACCAAACTGTTCCTGTCCCACTCCTCCGGACTATCTTGTACATTGTTGACAAATGTGTATTTCAGCCGTGCCTCTTCATTAACAGCGAATGTAACTAATCTGTTGTCATTTACATACATCAAATCATTACACTCTTCCCTATCGAGTCTGTATATTTCTTTGCCATTCTCGTCATATACGCAGAAAGCCGTTGGGCTCTGGGCGATGTATTTATCCGCAGTCCTATATATCTTATAGAAGCCCTCTTCCGTGCTGACCACCGGATTTTCCGTTCCATCCGTCAATGAATACTCATATATGCCCTCACCAACAACTTCATAATACAGCTTGTCCCCTCTAATCATATACACATTTATGACGTCATCCTTCACGCTGATAACCTGATTTTTCTCAGTATCATAGGCATACAAGGTGGTTTTTAAATCACTGTAATCCTCGTTGAATTGTCCTCTCTGGAAAAATATATATCTGCCATAGGGTTCAAGTCTGTATACATAATTTTGCTCGTCTATGCTTACTATTGTCTCCTCTGACTTTGAACTGCCATCTAATTTTTTTCTATAGAGAGAAGAATTTTGTCCATTTCTTATGCAATAGTAGACATATCCTCTATGGATGCAAAATTCAAAACTGGTATATTCTGCAAGTGTAGCTCCACCATCCTTGCTTACACTTACTTCTGCATCAAATAACTCAATTGCCTTTCCTCTTTCCGAACCATCACATGCCACCTTGTATAAACATGCCTTTTTGCCATCCAGTCCACCCATATATATTGCATCATCATATTTTTGAATGAGTGAAGTATCATAACTCACTTCCATAAGCGCATCCGGAAGAAACGCATTACAGCTGTCATCACTATGGGTACACTCCGGTTTATTGCACACCTTAGTATATTTTTTAGCATCATAATCATAATAAAATAAGAAGGTTCCTGTATCAGTTCCGTAGGCAATATAGGCACCATCTTCTGTAGAACACACATTACCATGTGATCCCATCCAGGCTTCTGCATCTTTTTCATCCACGGAAGCTAAGTCTTCACAGTTTATCTTTGCTTCGCCGCTGTCTGCCCGATCTGATGTACTGCCACAGCCCCACATGGATAGTAAAAGTGTTGCCGCCATTGTTACTGATACAATTTTCCTTAGATTCCCCATAATTAACTCCTCCGTTCCCCTAGTTTATATACAGATAATCTGCCACTGACAGCTTCTCTTGCATACTTTGGCATGTAAAATTGTAAATTAATTGTATATGCAATTCAACATAGAATGCGCCAAAAGACATTTTTCGTGCATTTTTGTTGTTTTCATCTAATACTAATATAATATATTGAGTATTTACAGACAAGGGACAGAACTGTCAAAATTTTTATTAATAGTTCTGTCCCTTGAATACATTATTTTTAATATAACACAGCCTTCACTTATGCATCATTATGATTTTATTGCGCCATATAATGATATCCCTATTGATAAAGATAAAACAGCCTATTTAATCAGCTTTTCTAATTTTTCTCTATAAATTTTTTCATAAAAATAACGTTTTACATAATGACTTAGGATAATACACTTTTTAAACACTCTACACTTTTCATCCTTGCTGGTTTCCTTCCCCTCTTTTTTCTTTCTTTCATTTTCATTCCACCATATATCATACAGTTTATAATGAATATCACATAATCTTCTGCAACTTAGACTAGCCCTGATTGCTTTTCTATCTATCTTCTGAGCAAATTCATGCTCTCCCATGTTGCCCATCTCTTCGACTACTCCCTCTGTTACAAATTCATACATAGAAATAACCTCTGAAACACCTTTATCCTCAATATACTTTTCATAAAACTTTAATAAGAATCTAATTGATTCCCTTTTTTCCTGCTCCTCCATTCCACTCCAACTATTGCGAATACATGTCACCTCCCTTTCGGTAAGGTACACACTCGTCTGATTCAAAAGATTATCTATAGGCAAAGTACACCTCAAGGCTTCCTTTTCCAGCTTTGAGAATTCTCCTAAATCTATCTTTTTCTGTTCCAAATCTAATACCGCTTGCTTTTCCATAAAAAATTGCTTATTCTGTGGAATATCAGAGGAAACTTTCAATTTCAATTTTTCCAATTTTTCATAAGCCATTACATAATCCCGATTATTCATATAATAAATCAACTTTTCTGCATCTTTAATAACGTCACGGTCATTTGTAATCAGCCTCGCCCATTGCATCTGCCCAGACAGTCCCAGCCTGTTTAGTATTTTCCTAACCGATTCCATCTGCATATCTGTCTGTCCTTTTTCAGCCCTTCTTAGAGATTTTACAGAGCAGATTCCCTCGCAGAGCTGTTCCTGTGTCAAGCCAAGCATTGCCCTTCTATTTCGCAAAACTTCACACATGGCATAAACCGAATTCTGCTGATACAGATATGTACAATCCTGCATATATGCTGGCACATTATATTCGGCATACAGTTCTACCATAGTAGACAGCAGTTCTTTTTCAGAAACACCCTCTTCACCTAATATTTCTGTCTCTATTTCCAGCAATTCTACCAAATAGTACGCTCTGGCAGCATCCCTCAACATATCGACTGCCTTTTTGCATATATTTAGATTTTCTGTCTGTGTCTCCACTGTCCAGCTTTTCAGATATGAAAGCTGCTTTTTCAGATAATAATAGGTTATTTTAGGATAAATCTTTGCCATGGTTATTTGGTCAAAATACCCATTTTCTACATAGTCCATCAGTACTCTGTATTTATGCAGGTGCTCTGTTGCACTCCCATAGTAGAGTCCTTCCAATAGCAGATTTATTTCCAATGCCGACAGTGGTCTTTTTTCTTGCCAGATTTTCTCCGGTTCCGGCATTGTAAGCAGTATGGCTTTTTGATAGCAGTCTGCCAGTGCCTCTCCTGATACATTTTCCTGCTTCAAGACCTCACCTCTCATCGCCAGAATAAACTGATGATTTATCTTGTCAGCAGGCTTTAGTTTAGTCTCATATTCTGCAAGAAAATGCGCTGCTTCCTGAGGCTTCTTCCCTCGAATTGCAGACAGGATTTTCCTCTTATAATCCCACTCCTCATAGTCACATATGTCAAGCAGATTCTCGTATATCTCTTTTGCTATTCCCAGTCTCTCCAACAGCCTGTCCCTTACATTCTTATCAATCGTGCGTTCCCCACTCTCAACCTTTGAGAGCTGGCTTACACTCATCAAGCCTAGCGATAAGTCATTCAGAGATATATTTTCTTCTGTCCGTATATTTTTCAATAGCTTTGCCAGCCCCTGGTCTGCTTCTGGCATGTATTCACCCTTTTTAATCACGTTCGTTTTATACCTTTTTATACTTTTTCTATTATTTTATACTTTTTTATACTTTTTTCCAATCCCATATACTGCATTCCAAAACCAACCAAGCCTGCCACCTGCAGCTTCTATGGATGCATACATAAAACCTGCCACTGGCAGCTTTTATTGCATACTTTGGCATGGCAAAAAAATATGCCTTGAAATGTATTTAACACTTCAAAGCATATTTTACCAACAACATATTTTTATAATTTTACATCTCCGCAAACTGCGCCATATACAGCTTATAATAAGCTCCCTTCTTCTCCAGAAGCTCTGCAGGACTTCCCTGCTCCCTGATGCCTCCCTGATCTATCACAAAGATACGGTCTGCATTCTGGATAGTCGAAAGTCTGTGGGCTATTACAAAGCTGGTTCGTCCCTTGAGCAGTGCCTCGATTCCCTTCTGCACCATAAGCTCTGTGTGAGTGTCAATGCTTGAGGTTGCCTCATCAAGTATGAGGATTTTTGGCTCCGATATCATGGTTCTGGCAAAGGCGATGAGCTGTCTCTGTCCGATAGAGAGTCCTGCGCCCTGCTCTTTGAGCTCTGTGTCATAGCCCTTTTCCATCTTCATGATAAAGTCATGGGCATCTACTGCCTTTGCTGCCCTGATGATTTCCTCATCAGTTGCATTAAGCTTGCCGTAGGCTATATTTTCCCTGACTGTTCCATGGAAAATAAAATTGTCCTGTGTCATGACTCCCATCTGCTTACGGAGGGAATTCATAGTAACCTTTTTCAAATCATATCCGTCTATTGTAATCGTTCCCTTCTGGATGTCATAGAAACGGCTTATGAGATTTACAATAGTTGTCTTTCCTGCTCCTGTTGGTCCTACCAGGGCGATTGTCTCTCCAGGCCTTGCTGTAAAGCTTACATTGTCAAGCACCTTTGTCTCGCTCTCTGTGCCCTCATCATATGTGAAGGATACATTGTTAAAGGCTACCTCCCCCTTGATATCCGGAAGTTCAAAGGCATCCGGCTCGTCTGTCAGGTCTGACTCTGTATCCAGTATATCGAATACTCGCTCTGCGGCTGAGAGATTGGTGATGAGCTGGTTAAAAAATGTACTCAGGTTCATGATTGGCTCCCAGAACATGCCTGTGTAGGTTCCGAAAGCAACCAACAGTCCCAGTGTCACCTCTGGTGCTCCGATAATTTTCACACCGACCAGATAGAGTACCATCATTCCGATTCCCCAGGACATGTCTATAACTGGGAAAAATAAGTCTGCTACCCTGCAGGCATAGATGAAGCTGTCCCTGTGCTCATCTGTAAGCTCCTCAAACTGTGCCCTTGTCTCATCCTGGGCGTTTAAGCTCTGCACTACACGCATGCCCGCAATACTCTCGTGGACGTATGCATTTACATTTGAGCCCTTTTTGCGGACTACCTGCCATCTGATATGGTTGCTCTTTTCTACCAGATATATAGCTATTGCCATAAATGGCAGAGTACACATGGCGGCAAGTGCCAGTCTCCAGTCCTTCATCAGCATTATCACAATTACGCCGATGATTGTGATTGTATTTGGTATGATATTTGTTACGGCTTTTGCCAATACATCCTTAAGGGAGTTGACGTCTCCCATTATTCTGGCTAATATCTTTCCGTTTGGCCTGCTGTCAAAAAAGCTGAAGGATAAGGTCTGTATGTGCTCATATACTTCATTTCTTACCTTTAAAATTATATTGTTTGATATGAGCGACATCACATAGATACGCACCTTCACCATGACAACGTAAACCAGGTTGACTGTAACTGCAAAGGCTACCAGCTTTAGCAGTCCATTCATATCCTTATCTGCTACATAGTGGTCGATTGCCTCCTCTATCAAAAGCGGATTGAGCAGGCTTATTCCAACTGTAACAGCCATTGCTATAAGTACAATGACTACATCCTTTTTATAATCCCTTAAATATCCAAACAGACGAAGGACAACCTTGCCTGTGTCGCTAGCGTCCATCTGTTCATCTTCACGAAAGGAGTTTACTGCCATCTTATACTACCTCCTTTTTAAGCTCCGGGTACTGCGCCAGATAGGTCTCATAGTACAAGCCCTTCTTTGCCAGAAGCTCACTATGGGTTCCTCTCTCTGCCACACGACCCTCATGTAAGTAAATAATCTCGTCTGCATTTCGCACAGCGGAAATACGATGTGCGATAATAATTTTTGAAGACTCTGTGATACTCTTTAATACCTTCTGAATCTCCTGCTCTGTCTCCATGTCCAGGGCTGATGTAGAATCATCAAATACAAGAACAGGACTCTTCTTTGCCAATGCTCTGGCTATACTGATTCGCTGCTTCTGTCCTCCGGAAAGTCCTACACCCTTCTCTCCGATTACTGTATCATACTGCTCATCCATCTCCTCGATGAAGCTGCTTGCCTGAGCCATTTTAGCTGCGCTCTTTACCATGGCTGCATCCATCTCATCTCTCTTACCCATCATGATATTTTCTGCGATTGTATCAGAGAAAAGGAATACATCCTGCATAACTACCGCACAGCAGGTACGCACCTGCGCCAGAGGCAGAGTTCTGATATCCACACCATCCAGTGTAATCCTGCCGCTGTTTGGGTCGTAAAATCTCTGGAGCAGATTTATGATTGAAGATTTTCCTGAGCCTGTAGCGCCCATAATTCCAAGGGTTTTGCCACGGTTAAGCTCAAATGAAATATCCTTTAATATCTCGTGTCCGTCCAATGTTAAATCTACATGGGAAAAAGCAATATCTCCGTGTAATGCCGGAAGCTTTTGGGCATCATCATCCTCAGTAAGCTTTGCCTCCTCGTCAAAGATTTTCTTAATCTTCTTGTAGGATGCAACTGATGATGACAGCTCGTTTGCAAGCTCTGCCAGCATATCCAGCGGCCAGGTACAGTTTCTTGAATACTCTACATATGCTACAAGTGAGCCTAAGTCCATCTGACCTCCGATAACCCTTAAGCCTCCAATCATAGCACAGACAACCGGAAGCACTGCTCCGATAAAGTTATAGATTGGATAGAATTTTGCCAGCACCTTTGCCTGCTCCATGTTGTAAGCGCAGTATTTTTTATTGTGCTTACGGAATTTTTCTATCTCATAACGCTCTCTGGCAAATGCCTTTACTGTACGGACTCCTGCCAGATTTTCCTCTGCTATCGTTGTAAGCTCTGCATTTTCCTCACTTATATCTGAGTAGACCTTTACGAATTTCTTCTCCAGATAAAAGCTCATGGCTCCACCAAAGACCATTACCGCAAATGGTAACAGTGTCAGAAGTGGATCCAGCATAAACATACAATAGATAACTGATATCATGTAAAATGCAATCTGAATGATAAGCATACCTGTCATGCCGAATGCATCCTTGACCTTGTCCACATCATCCTTGACACGAGCCATAAGCTCTCCTGTATTGGTATTGTCAAAGTAATCCATTGACAGGGTCTGGATATGCTTATACAGGTCATGACGCATGGTGTTTCCTATCATCTGACTGTTTTTGTCAAATGTAAACTCCTTCCAGTAACCTGCAAAGGCTCTGCCTATACCTATGGCTACCAGAGCCACCAAAAGCCATACAAATCTGTGAAAGTCTCCGCCTACAAATACCTCATTTACTATAATCTTTGTGACCTGTGGTGACAGCATCTCAAGTCCGATTGCTGCAAACAGACATATTGTTGCAAACAGATAGCTCTTCCAGTATTGAATGACGTAACTGCTTAATTTTTTCAAAACTAGTCCTCCTTTCAAGCTCTCCCCGTTTTCGAAGCTGTGAACTTTGCTATTATCGTATAAAATCCTACCTCAAAGCTCGAATCCGCAGCTTCGCTGCTTCCCCATTGCTACGCAACTATGATTCTCGCTTTTCGTTGCCATGCATCCCGAAAACCTGCCGGTGGCCGGTTTGAGTGGTTAGGTCGTCCGATTTCGGAGCACAGCCTTGCAAGCAAGCTTGCAGTCTGTGCTCCTCATCGTACTGCTTTTATACGATAAAATAGAATCTCGCCTGCGAGATTCTCCGCCTGCGGCGGGTCGCAATATGCGACATACTTCTTATCCGCCGCAGTGCGATCCTCGCGGAGCTTTTTTTATGTAATGGAAACAAAGTTTCCTATTACATAAAAAAGACCAAGGCATGTTCCTGCCTTGGTCTGTAATCCACAAACAATCATTAATTCCCTTTCATGCTCCATGTCCTTACGCAGACATGAATCAAAATACATAAAAAGAATCTAACGCTCCGAAACCGAGGTAACAACACAATTCTCTGAAACTTCATTAAATTTAACGTAATCAAATCTCACTGCATATAATACGTTAGTCATAGTTCATTACCTCACTTTCCTTAATATTTTGCCAGTCGACTAATCTGACGATAAATACATCTAATCACACTTGCCATTTATTGTCAACAAAAATAAATAATGTTTATTTATTAGTATTACTTATATTATTTATTTCTGCGCCTGTTTAAGCGGTCTTCAAGCTCATTGAAAAAGAACTCCATATGTGATTTTTCTACCTTTGGATGACGATAGCCCTTTACTCGCTTCAAGGCAGATTTTCTCAGCATGCCCATGCTGTCAACAAGCTGTGCGATGTTTTCCCTGGACAGACGCTCTCTCTCTTCCTGCCTTGCCTTCTCTGCCATACGTCTCGTTTCTGCAGTCTGCTTTGCAGCTTCTACAGCCTGTGTAGCCTCAAGCTTTCTATCCTCGATACGTTCACTCGCCTGTGCCTTTTTCTCAAATACTCCATTGAAAAATTCATCCATGCGCTTGTTGAGAGAGTTCTCCAGACTCACTACGTTATGACTGAAATCAGTAAGTGCCGATACTGTAAGTGTTGTATCTATAGCCACCAGCGCCATGAAAATAAGTCCGAAAAGCTCATACAGAATCGGGCTTATCCAGCCTGTCATCCATCTGGTAAATGGTGCAATGTAATAGATTACCAGAAGTCCTGCCACTCCAAAGCCCAGTGAATAAAAGAAGCAGACCCTGCCGTTTATATTGAGGGGCTTATCATGATAATCCCACCAGTAAGCATGAAAAAGCTTCTCAAGTGTCCAGGAAGTCACATATTCAAGGACAATGCTTCCGAAAAATGCCACCAGAAAAATCTGCCACCACTTGAAAGCTCCTCCGTCTCCGTGAGCCGCAATCAGGTCATAGATTATGGTGATTCCCACACCGCCAGCTCCATAAATCGGGCAGAGTGGTCCGTATAAAAATCCCCTGTTCTCCCATTTTCCAGCCCTCAATGTACAGTAAATACTCTCGTATATCCAGCCCATACAGCTGAATATCACAAAGTACACAAAATATTTGCTAAGCCACATAAAAAATCCTCCAATTAATTATAGTTTTAATTCCTCTAAATATACATCATACCACTTAAGGCACTCGTAAGTCCAATTATCTACAGCCTCTTCCAGCTTTTCCTCATCCCAGATTAAAAGCTGTCTGTCCACCTCTTCTCTTGCCGCTTCCACCGGCTCTGCCGCAAGCCTGAGCCTCCAGTCGATGTAGGCTTCCTCGGTGTTTATCTCCTTAAGCCTGTGTCTCTCAGGTTTTGGCACCGCCCTCAGGCCTGCCACCAGTGCCTGATTTTCTGCCTCCATAAGGGCAGATATATCCTCACCATCATCTCTCCTGCAATGGTTCAGATAGTGCTCGTAGCCAAATGGATAGTACATAACCCTGTCAGCCTCAAATACAAGGATTGCATCTGCAAGCTGAGATATAAAATATCTGTCATGGGACACAAAAAGCATGGTGCCGGTATATGCCTTGAAAGCAGATTCCAGAGTTTCCTTTGCCTTTATATCCATATGATTGGTAGGCTCATCCAACACCATGAGATTAGGTCTGCCGGTTATAAGCTCCGCCAGCATAAGCCTTGCCTTCTCGCCTCCTGACAGATTTGAAACCTTTTTTGCTGCGTCCTGCCCCGTAAATAAATACATGCCAAGAGTATTTCTGACCTCTTTTTCTGTCATGGCAGGGTACAAGTCATGAAAGTGCTTAAGCACTGTGTCCTCTGACTGGATTGAGGCTGTCTGCTGGTCATAGTAGGCAAGGAGCACATTATTTCCTAGGCTTCCTTTTCCATCCACAGCAGGAAGTTCTCCTGCCACAGTCTTTAAAAAAGTAGTCTTTCCTGTGCCGTTTGCACCGATTATACCGATTTTCTGACCTCTTCTAAGCTTAAGTGACAGTTCCTTAATCACCCTGCCATTATAGCCAATCTTAAGGTGTTCTGCCTCATAGACCCACTTTGGACCTAAGACCTCCGGTTCTATAGCTCCTGTAAAAAAACTGCCAGCCTCTGCCTCCGGCTTCTCGATAAGCTCCATTCTCTCTATTATGGACTTTCTCGACCGGGCAAAGCTCGCCTTGCTTGGCTTGTGCTTGAATTTTTCTATAAGCTCATTGAGCCTCTTAAGCTCCGCCTGCTGCCTCTCGTATGCCTTAGTCTGCTGCTTTATGTCCTTCGCCTTCTGCTGCCTGTACTGGGTATAATTTCCCGCATAGCGCCTGAGCTTTTTCCTGTCAAGCTCGTAAACGGCCGTCACCACCTGATCCAGGAAAAATCTGTCATGGGACACAAAAACCACCGCATTGGGATATATTTTCATGTAGTCTTCAAGCCACTCCACTGTCTCAATATCCAGATGGTTTGTAGGCTCATCAAGTAAAAGTATATCCGGCTTTTCCAGAAGGAGCCTGATTAGTCCAATCTTGGTCTGCTCCCCTCCTGAAAATTCCCTAAAAAGCTTCTTTTTGTCCGACTTTTCAAAGCCAAAGCCTGTAAAAAGCCTGTCGTACTCCATCTCATAGGCAAAACGCTCCTTTGAAAAACTATCTCTCTCCGGACAGCCCTCCAGCAGTATCTCCTCTATAGTTTTGGAAGCATCTGCTGTGTTGCTCTGCCAGAGCATGCCCACTGTGACATTTCTGGAAGTCTTGACTCCCGGGGTGTTACGCTTGTCATCCCTATCCAGTTCAAGCTCACCAGAAATAAGCCTTAGCAGGGTGGTCTTACCAGTACCATTTGCACCTACTATGGCTATCTTTTCTTTCTCTCTGATTTCAAAATCAATGTGATCCAGTATGGTATTTCCGCCCACCGATACTGTTCCATTTAATATCTGATATAACACTTTATTTCATATCCTTTAGACTGTTAAACAAATCCAAATCAGACTGCTGCACCTTCATGTTAGATGTCACAGGCTCCTCGCCAGGCTTAGTCACTGTGATTTCGATAACAGTGCCCTCCTGGATGCCGCCGTTTAAGACGTAGCCTAAGAAGGATACGAATTTTGGGTGGTTAGCCTGGAATGTTTTCTGGGCCTGCATAAGTTTCATCATATTTGCTGGGTTCATAGTTTTCCCTCCGAAGTTCATATTTGCTGCTCCATCTTCCCACATTTTAGGGTATGGGGTATCGGATAACAGACAGGTATGGTTTTGAAAAAATATGAAGTCAGCCGCGGGATTTATCGCGGATAGGGCTTACAAATTTGCGCATTTATCTCCGTTGCGGAAAGTAATGGAACCCCGCGGCAGTTCATATTGTTTTCAAAACCATACCTGTCTGCCATCCGATGGATTTACGTTTTCAATGTGGGAAGATTCACTTAAAATGATTATATGATGGGAGGAATTTGATTGTCAAGGAGACGTGATACCGTCACTGTCGTTAATTAACATTTAATATCTGACGATTTTACAGATTTGATTGCTAATGAACCACCAAAATTAAAGTTCCCCAACATATCCCACACCTATAAATTACAAAAACGAATATTTACATATATCTCAATGCAAATATCCGTCTCTGTCCTTCTACAAGTTTCCCCACAATATAAATTTATTGTAAATATTTCCACAACGTAAATGCAAACTTCCCACCCAAAGCCTACGATAATCGAAGGGCATACAGTTGTTTTGTAGAAAACAATATGAACTGCTGCGGGGGCCATCACACTCGGCAACGGAAACAACTGTACAAATTTATAAACCCTATCCGCGATAAGTCCCGCAGCTAACTTCATATTTTTTCTACAAAATACACTGTATGCCCTTCGATTTCCACAAGCCCCCATATGGGAAGTTTGTTCACTCTCAAAAAATTTATATCCTTAACGTCGCCTTAAAGAGGTCTCCATCCACCTCCAGCTCCATATCTCCCCCCATTATCTTCATGAGGCTCTGGGCAATTGATAATCCCAGTCCGCTTCCTTCTGTGTTTCGTGAGCTGTCGCCTCTGACGAATCTCTCCATGAGCTCGTCACTTGATATATTTAGCTGGCTTGCTGAGATATTCTTAAATACTATACTTACATGTGCTGCCGCTTTATTTGCTACATCCTGTGCATCACTTCCTATCTCAGCAGCTTCTGCCTGATTATAATATCTGCTTTCCTTCTGCTCATTCAGGTTATCTACATTAAGTCCTGCTGCATTTGAAGCATTCATATCCTGTGGATTCTGAGACAGTATATCAATATATACCCGAGTGCCCTCCATAGCATATTTACAGATATTGTTGAGCAAATTATCAAATACTCTCCATATATGTCTGCCATCTGCCATGATATATACCTGCTCAAATCCATGTGTATCCATGACAAGAGACAAGCTCCTGTCTGCAAGCTTTTCTGTATATTCGCCTACCAGCTGGTTTAACAGAATTGCTACATCCATTTTCTCAAGGTTTACGTCCAGATTGCCTGTGGATGCTTTGGATGCTTCCAGCAGGTCCTCCAAAAGCTTCTTGAGTCTTATTGACTGTCTGTCTAAGACATCCACGTACTCTTTCATTTTTGCATCCTGTATATCTTCCTTTTTAATCAAATCAACATAGTTGATGATAGATGTAAGGGGTGTCTTTATGTCATGGGACACATTTGTAATCAGCTCGGTTTTCATGCGCTCACTCTTCATGCGCTGGTCTACTGCAAGACTTATGCCATCCTTTATGCTGTTTATGTCATCTGCATGACTCTTAAGTACAGGATAAAGTGTCTGACTGTCTATCTCATAGCTGGTGTTGCCGTTTGCGATTTCCTTAGTGCCTCTTCTTATCAGGTCAAACTGCATTACAAGCTTGATTATTACGCCAAACTCTACAGCTTTTACAACTATGAGCCATAAGAAAATCAGTACCGGTGAACCAGAACTAAATACAGACACCACAGCTATAAAAATTGTAAAAAGCTCTGCCAGAAATACAATCACAAATATGCCTATAAGCCTCTTAAGCAGTGGTGTGTTTTCCCTGGTCAGCTCCACATTAAGCTTAAGCCTGTTAAACAATTTCTTTACAGGTCTTGTGATGTAATACCAGAGGGTATATCTCATGAATACATGAGCCTTGCATCTTGTAATAATGCTTCCTATATAATAGAGCCCAATGTATACACCTGCCATGGCAGACTCAAAAGTAATCAATAATAGCTGCACATAGTTTGTCATGCCCAACTCAAATGGTACTATAGCTCCTGCTATGAAAAGCCCTTCAAAAATAAACATGATTCCTGTCAAAATGCCAAATGGTATCTTGTCTATCCAACGGAGATATATCTGGTCAGCGTCATGCTCTTCACCGGCTGTCCGTCTTCCTGCACTTCTTGCCAGAAAATACGCTGTAACCGCAAATATGACAAGTGAAACAATCTCTATTAACCATGCATATCTGCCTGCATTATACATCAACTCAATGAGTGTATCTGCCTGTGCGAAGTAATCATTGTTACCAGCTCCAAGCTGAGCTGCTTCTGTATCAACCTTTGACACTACATAATAATATGTGTATGATGATGTATCTTCTTTTGTACTTATCTGATAGCCATCAAGCCTATACCCATCTGGTAATTCCTCTTTATCACGATTGATGTCAGAGTAAACCGCCAGCATGCTTACATCCGTTGTGCCTTCTGTCATGTAGCTTTCTGATGGCACTCCTTCATCATCTGTCTTAATATTTTCTGTATTTACATATACCAGGGAAGCTAAATCACCTGACCCACAAACCATTACAGTGCTGAGTGAATCATTATCCAGCCAGTCTTCTATCTTGACAGAATCCAGTGTCTCACCTGTATAGAAATTGGTGTAATCTTCACCTGACAATACATAGGTTTCTGTATTTCCATTCCGGTACTCCACATCAACCTTTTTAGGCAGATAGACCTTATCTCCTGCAAAAACGCAGAACTGTGCCGAATTTATGTCCAGTGCTATCTGTGTAATAGACAGCTCATATACATAGGAATCATGCAATGTATAGTCATAGATGTTGCTATATTCCATGGCTGAAAGCACATTTACCAGATTAAAGTCTGGTGTGTCACCTGTTCCATCATCCACATATCTGTGGACATACTGGTAATCCTTGAGCAGGGCTGCACTTCCGTATACATAGCTTATATCCTTTGACTCCACTGCCCTGTCAAAGTCAGAATCACTGCTTTTTACAATGGTATACTCCATGCTGGCAGCATTTTTCACCGAATCCAGATTATCGGTGTCTCCATCTATTATCTGACCTACAAGCTGGGCACTGTAAGCACCTGTTATATTATTGTATACAGCATTTACTGCTTTTGATTTTTCTGGAAGCATGCCATATAAGACCATGCCCGCTATCCCAGCTACGGAACCGGCTATAGCCAGACCGCATATGGCAAAATTCACCGCCTTAAACCAGAAGCTGTTGTTTTGTTTCTTCATAATCATTCGCCTTCCATTTTATATCCTCGTCCCCACACGACCTTCAGGTATCTTGGATTTGCCGGATCATATTCGATTTTTTCCCTCAAATGACGGATATGTACGGCAACTGTGTTTTCTGTTCCAAAGGGATCATCCTTCCAGACCTTCTCATATATCTGGTTTGGAGAGAATACCTCCCCCTTGTGCTCCAGTAAAAGCTTTAAGATGTCGTACTCTGTCCTGGTGAGATTGACAAGCTCGCCGTCAAGTGTGACCTCTTTTGACTTGTCATCCACTTCTATTCCGCCAACTGTAAGCTTTTCTGTGACAGGTGTACCGCCGCCCAGAAGCATATATCTCCTTATCTGGGATTTGACTCTCGCCTGAAGCTCTACCGGATTAAATGGTTTTGTCACATAATCGTCAGCTCCGATTGTCAGTCCAAGCACCTTGTCTGTGTCCTCGCTTTTGGCAGTGAGAAGGATTACCGGCACATTTGATATTTTCCTGATTTCTGCCATGGCCTGTATTCCATCCATCACCGGCATCATTATGTCCATAAGCACAAGATGTATCTCCTGAAGCTTTACAGCCTCCAGGGCTTCCCTGCCATTGTAGGTTTTTACTACTTCGTATCCCTCGCTCATAAGATATATTTCCAGCGCGGAAACTATATCCTTTTCATCATCACAAACTAAAACTCTATACATTTTTTCCTCCGGATATTGTTCTGTACCATTGATACTATAGACATTGTACGCAAAACCACATTAAGTTCCAACTGGTTAAATGATTAAGATTTGATTAAGAAATTAATATGCCTCAAACTTTTCCTTCATCTCACGCTCAAACTCCATCCTCTGACTTAGAATTGTAAGCTGGTGGTTTATGAGGCTTTCTGCTGCCTGGTCTGTCATCTGGCTTTTCATTGCCTCCAAGGATGAATACATATTGTCGTACTGGGCAAGCTTGTTGTTGTACTCGTTCTTTAGGGCGCCTTTTATGTTTTTTTCTATAAATAGTGCGTACACTTCTTCGTGAAGGGCTTGCATTTCGGATCGTTTTTGTTGTAATTGTTTGTTCATTGGGGCTCGCTTTCCTAGTGTTTTATTTCTGCAGAATTTCTTTTATCTGCTTTTCTTCTTCGCCTTGAATACCCATGGCATGTAGAGCCTGGTCTAATGTACATTTCATATTTTTCATTAAATTACTTACACAATTTGCCATTTCATTTACAGCATATTCTTTAGCATATTCTCTTGCAAATCTCTCAACTTTCTCACTCATCTGTTTGTGCCCTCCTTTTACTAATTTAAAATGTTTAACTCCCTGTGCCAGCTCATCATAATACATATTTTCGGGTTTCTCCTGATGAAAATCACTTATCAATTTTCCTATATCATCAGTTCCCTTATAATTGCCATTAACGTATATAATGTGCGAGCCATCTTCAAACATTTCTTCTGTTTCACTTACATATCGTTCTACATGATACAAAGGTAAACCCTTTTTAAACTTATCATGCTTGTACATAAATATAACATATGAATCCTTCAGTTCCTTAAATGACTGACCTTCTTTTAACATTCGTGAATCAACCATGCTGCTGTGAAATCTGGCTCTCTTAATATTTGCACCTTCTGCGTTGCTCTGTACTTCTATGTCGATTTCCTTTCCATCTACATCAATCGCATGTACATCTAACGTTATATTGCGTCCGCCGACCTCATGATTTTTTAATTCATCCTGCCCTTCGGCACTTATAACCTTGATTTCCCTGCGCAATATAATACGCAGCACAAGTTCTGTTGCTTCAATATTATTGTCAAATACTCGGCTCATTAAATCGTCATCAAATAATGTTAACTCATCTACAACCGAGCTGGCCTCGTGTTTTAATTCTTTCATTTCTCCTCACTTTCCCATTGATTTTAAAAGTATCTGAGAAAATGATTTCATTATTAGTATATTCTCATCCCCTTCAAAAATCAATAAATGTGTTTTCTGTATGTGGACTCGATGTTTGTAGTTGTAATTCATATTCGTGGAATCTGCACTGAGATATGTCTTACAGTGCATTGTGATTAAGAAAAAAGATAATTAATTTATACATCTTATCATCATATTTGGCAAGCTTAATTTTATAATCTATGGTAAATCTTTCCTCCATTAAAATGTTGTAATTACAACATCTTTTAATTTCAAATCCTATTATGATATGCCTGTATCAAATAAACAGACAAATCAC
>ERZ1031095.268-NODE-268-length-17208-cov-5.486737_pt1 | contig 17208 bp, 17 predicted proteins | sample MGYA00517108_ERZ1031095 | MGnify/ENA primary metagenome ERZ1031095 (study PRJEB33719, sample SAMN04261275) | wastewater metagenome | biome: rural village; feature: human; material: feces | host: Homo sapiens | place: El Salvador | collected 2013-01-07 ... | reverse complement strand
AGCATATTATATGGAGAAAATACATGAAAAATACAAATGCACTAAGCAAAAGGTCTTTGAAAGCCTACTCTTTATTAAAGGATTTACTCTTAACAATATACAATGTGGACTGCCATCGGTCCGCCTATCCATATGGCAATATTGAAGATATGGATAGGGGTATCAGAAAAATGATGTGGGAGGGCTTTGACTATACCAACAATCCGGACACAAGGCTGATTGAAGAAACTGATAAGCTTTTTATCGTTGCCAGTAATCTTGGCTTTTACAATATAGTAATGTATCTGCCGACAGGAGACCATCCTGATTTGATTACAATTGGTCCCTTCAGAAATGAAGATGCCACTCCTGCCTATTTTGAGCAGATTATTCAGGCTGGTGAAGTACCTCACTCCAAGATTCTGGTTGCAGAAAACGTGTTCAGAGGGCTTCCAAAGGCTGACTATACTACAATTGTAGCCATGAGCAAGCGCATAGTATCAGAATACTTTCCCGGATTTGAGGATGTCGAGGAAACAAAGATTGAGTTTAAGTCCAATTCCCGTGCCATACAGCCAGACTTTTCACTAATTGATGACAACTTCATGGAGACGGCAAACCATTATAAGGATTGTATCACCAACCTCTTCGGGGCAATTAAGTGCGGTGATATCAGCACCGCCCGTGCCTATATGCACGATACTCTGACTGTTATGAATACCGGACAGAATACCTCTATACTTGCCGCGCGAAATGTGGCCAGCACCTTAAACGCCATTGCCTTTGTGGCACTTTTGTATACATCTGTAAATGCTTCCAGAAGCATGATGCTTTACATCCAGATGCAGCTTGCCATAGACCATGCCACAGATACCTCAAGAATCGGATATATCCCCTATGACATATCCCACAAGTACAGCCTGCTGGTGAAAAACTACGGACATACCTCCTACCACAAGAAAATCCGTGAGATTGTGGATTATATTGACCTGCATCTGAGTGATGACCTGACCCTGTCCACACTGGCAGAGCATTTTAATTACTCACCGGCAGCCCTGTCTGCCTCCTTCAAAAAAGAAACGGACACGAATCTGACCACCTATGTGAAGCAGACCCGCATCCGCGAAGCTATCCGTCTATTTAATTCTACAGCCCAGAGTATAAGCGATGTAGCTCTATCTGTGGGCTATGATGATTTTGCTTATTTTTCCAGAGTCTTTAAGGAGATTACCGGAATGAGTCCCCGTGACTACATTAAATTCAATAAGGCTGAATAAACCGATTTTTATGGTGTTACATTGTCCACAAGCATCTGTGCATATGCGCTTCTGCCTGTACCATTTAAGTGGATTCCATCATTATAGAAGTAATCGCTGTGTCCAGATGCATATGCCGGCCAGTCAATAACTGTGACATTTGCATTGTTTGCTGCAAGTGCTGCAATCACACTGTTGGAATCATCCTGCCATGACACACCATAGGCATATACCCAGTAGATAGTCCTGTCGGTGCCCAGATAATCAATCAGCGCCTGACCTGTCTCCTGACTGAAGCTGCCATTGGTTCCAAGTGCAATTACAACAGTGCTCCTTAGATTTCCCTGCTGCTCAAGCCCCTGGGCGATTTCCACACCAGCCTTGACCTGTCTGCTCTCCTTTGCATCAACTATACAGCCTGGCATGCTGCTTGAGATGTTGTCTGCTGCCCCAAGCATTACTGAATCACCTATAAGTGTGACATTTGAATAAGTGCCCTCCGCCGGTGCCTGGGCTGTTTCCTCTGCTGTACCTGCCTCTGCAGCTGAGTCTGCATTTGTATCAGTCTTTTCTGTAGTCTCAGTGTCTTTCTTGTCTGTCTCTTCATTCTCAGCAGCTTCCACAGCTTCTTCTGTCTCTGCTGCCGTCTCCGTAGGCTCAACCACAAATTCTGTTGAATTAACATAGTTTTTTTCTGTCTGTGCCTCAGGCTCTGCCTCTGCTGCAGTGTCCTTTTTACCACATCCTGTGAACGCAGATATAGTAAGAGTCATACACAGTAAAATCGTTATTAATCTGTTTCGTCTCATATATGCTCCTCCTTTACTTTGTTAGATTATAATACTTTTGCTATCTTATTTGCAATGGCTATTCCACTCTTTGTGCTGGCAAGTCCGTCCTCCCCTGTCTCTCTAAGGCAGGCTGGCATGAGCTTTCCAATTCTTCTCATAGAATCTATAACCTCATCCGGCTCTATGGCACTTCTGATTCCTGACATTGCCATTCTGGAAGATACCACAGCATTCACAGCGCCTGATACATTTCTCTTGATACAAGGCACCTCAACCAGTCCTGCAACCGGGTCACAGGTGAGTCCAAGCATATTTTTAAGGGCAAGGGCACTGGCATTTACAATCTCCTCATTGTCTCCGCCCTCCAGATAGGCAATTGCCCCGGCAGCCATGGCGCTGGCTGAACCAATTTCTGCCTGGCAGCCCCCCTCGGCTCCTGCTATGCTGGCACTTGCTGCTATGACTTCACCTATCCCGCCTGCCACATAAAGAGCCTCTACTATACGGTGTCTGTCAACGTTCTTCTGTTTCATATAGGTAATTATCACAGCAGGAATCACTCCACAGGAGCCTGCTGTAGGCATAGCCACAATCCTCTTCATGCAGGCATTGGACTCACCCATCTTGACAGCTCTCTCCATGACCTCTGCTATAAAATCTCCCACAAGCTCACTGTTTTCATGATGAGCCGCTTCAAGCTTTGCTCCATCTCCTCCTGCAAGTCCGCTGGCAGATTTAAGCTCCGGGCTGTAGCTCCTGTCTGCTTCCTCCATGGCTGTTAACATCCCATCCATAGTTTGAAAGGAAGCTTCCCTGCTCACATTTCTCTCCTTCATATCATCCCGAAGCACCACTTCCCAGAAAGGAATTTTTTCTTCATTTGAAATATCTGTTATCTCTTTTAATCTGGCAAAACTCATTTATTTTCCTCAATAATCGTTCTTATTCTTAAATATTAGCTGCTGACTCTTTTTCCATTTTATAATAAGCTGTAATAAGTCACTTTCTCAATTCCATCCAGCCCACTTAACCAGTCAATTGATTCCTTTGGTACCTCCTGGTCACACTCGATGACCATTACGGCATTGCCGCCTCTCCTGGCTCTGTAGAGCTGCATGGCTGCTATATTTACAGAATTCTGGGCGAGCATATTGGTAACTGCAGCCACATGTCCCGGAGTGTCCTGATTGTGTACAATAAGGGTTGGGTACTCCCCTGAAAAATTGGCATCCAGACCATCAATTTTTGCAATATTTATGAGGGAGCCTCCAATTGATTCCCCTACAATTGTGAGCTTTCTCCCCTCTGCACCAAGGAGCTCAAGCTCTGCTGAATTAGGATGTCCATCCTCAAGGTCTGCCCTGCCAAAGCTCACTTCCATGCCCTGTTCCTTTGCAATTTCCATGCTGTGTGGGATTCGTACATCATCTGTCTGCATGCCTAGAAGCCCTGCCACTATCGCAAAATGTGTGCCGTGTCCCTTTCCTGTTGCCAGAAAAGAGCCATACAGGTTTATCCTTGCACTGACTATCGGCTGTCCTATCAGCTTTCTCGCCACATATCCTATTTTTACTGCTCCTGCTGTGTGGGAGCTCGATGGTCCAACCATAACCGGTCCCATTATATCAAATAAATTCATAGCTTATTCTAACCTTTCTCAATACAGAAAACTTGCCACCGGCAGCTTCTCTTGCATACTTTGATATATAAGCCGCATAAAAAATTACATCATAATTTCCTCTACAGTAATAAAAGGATACTGCTTTCAATCAGTATCCCCAATTTTCTAGTCCCTTGATTCTATCACCAGAACTATTCCGTTTTTAACTGTAATCGCAGCCTCATCATCCACTATCTCATTTGATATTCCAAGTGTATTGAAGCCACGCATGTCATAATTATCCAGAGGATACTTAACTCCTGTGATAGTTACGCCATCGGCCTTGCCTGTAATTGGAATAACAGACAGATACTTGCCAAAACGCTCATCTTTTCTAATCGACAAGCTGCTGTTTACCATTTTAATTTTGTTGTGGGTATCAAGCAGTTCTATGGAAACATTTTTCTCCAGACCTACTCCCAGCAGAACCACATTGCCAATCACATGGTCTAATCTGCTGCCAGTACCGCCTAACACAGTAATCTTGGTGGCTCCTCTTCCGATTGCAAAACGTAGTGCATACTCAGTGTCTGTGTCATCCTTCTCTGGATTTAATCTGTGGATATCCATCTGCTCCTGTCCCTGGAAAAACTCCAGAACTTCCTGTTCCACGGAATCAAAATCGCCAACTATGACATCCGGCATAATTCTGCTCTTATAGAAGAAATCCATTCCGGCATCTACTGCGATAATGACCTCGTATCCACCATTTTTAATTATATCTACTGCGAACTGCTCGTCCACAGTTCCACCTGCTACTATTAAGTATTTCATACTGTCTCCTAATTATTTAATATGTTTAGAAAGCTTTTCACGTTGCTTTCAATGTCTCCATTAAATACTGCACTTCCTGCAACAATTATGTTTGCGCCTGCATCCACCACTTCCTGCACGTTGCTTAAGTTTATTCCACCATCAACTTCTATATCGATTTTATTTCCACTTCTCTTAACAAGCTCACGCAGATTTCTGACCTTATCCACAGTATATGGTATAAGCTTCTGCCCTCCAAAGCCCGGATTTACAGTCATTACAAGCACCATATCCAGCTTTGGAAGCACATACTCGATTGCTGATAAGGGTGTTGCAGGATTTAAGGCAGCTCCTGCTATTATGCCCTTTTCCTTTATGGCATCTATGGTTCTATCCAGGTGCCTGCAGCTCTCAGCATGAACTGTGATAATGTCAGCTCCTGCCTCTGCAAACTCATCAATATAGCGGATTGGTTCTTCAATCATCAGATGTACATCAAATATCCTGTCTGTACATTTTCTGATGGTCTTAATCACCGGCAGTCCGATTGATATGCTGGGTACAAACTGACCATCCATCACATCTATATGGACATACTGGGCTCCAGCCTCATCCATAGTCCTGATCTGCTCTCCAAGTATTGTATAGTCTGCTGATAAAATTGATGGTGATAAACAGTTCATAATAACTCCTTAATATTTTTTCATATTCTTTAGTTCTTCATACAAAAGCTTGTAGTTTTCGTATCTCACTGAACTTATTTTACCCTCAGCCAGAGCTTCCTTTACTCCACAATCCGGCTCATTTATATGGCTGCAGCCCTGAAACTTGCAGTAAGGCTCATACTCCCTGAACTCGGGAAAGCATGTCCACAAGTCTTCTTTTTCAAAGCCCGGCACATCCATTGAGCTAAAGCCCGGCGTATCCATTATATATGAGTCCTCCATGACTGGTACGATTTCGGAATGGCGTGTGGTATGCTTACCCCTGTCTATCTTGTCGCTGATTACACCAGTCTGCATCTGCACATCTGACTGCAAAGCGTTGATTAGGGATGACTTACCCACTCCTGATGGTCCAGCAACTGTTGTCGTCTTACCATGGAGAAGTGCCTTTACCGCATCTACACCCTCGCCGGTTCTGGTACAGGTAGACATAAGCCTGTAGCCTGCCGGCTCATAGATTCTCCTGTACTCTTCTATTTTTTCCTCATCCACCAAATCTGTCTTGTTAAAGCATATGGTCACAGGCACATTCTGAAATTCCATCATGCACAAAAACCTGTCCAGCAGATTAAAGTTAGGCTCTGGCTTTGCTGCCGCAAAGATAACAAGCGCCATGTCAATATTTGCCACCGCAGGTCTTATGAGCTCGTTCTTTCTGGGCAGGATTTTCTCCACATTGCCCAGATGCTCTGCCTCATCCAGCACAGCAATACGAACCATATCCCCCACTAGCGGTTTGATTTTCTGTTTTCTGAAAGCTCCCTTTGCCTTACACTCATACACCTGTCCATTCTCTGCATGAATGTAATAGAAGCCTGCAATCCCTTTTATAATCTTTCCCTGCATGTATAACCTTTAATTATTTTGCGTTAAATGATACTCCGATTGTCTGGTCTTCTGTTGAGCCATCAGAATATGACCAGGTAACAACCAGATTTCCTGATGCTGTATTCTTGATGTTGTCCGCAGTCATATTGTATGAATCGTTGGATGTCATATTACTGTTCCATGAAGCACCATCTATTGTGTTTCCACTGCCATCCTTAAGCACTGCTGAGAAGCCTGTAACCTTCTTGCCAGCCTCACCGGTTTCTGTATTATCCTGAGTCTCATGTCCCAGTGTATAGTTTAAGGTGTAGCTGAATGAGTAATACTTTGTATTGCTTCCAAGGCTGACTGTGATAGTCACTGTTGTGCCCGGTGCCACTGTCTTTCCAGCTTCTACATCCTGACTGATTACATTGCCCTCTGCTACAGAATCACTGTAATCTGTCTTGACAGAATAGTTAAGTCCTGCTGCTGTAAGGCTTGACTGGGCTGCTGACTGGGCATAACTCATTACATTAGGCACAGTCTTTGACTGCTCTCCCTGACTGATTACGATTTCAATGGTTGAGCCCTCTGCAAGCTTGCCTGAAGCTGGTGACTGGGAGATAACCACGTCTGCGGCTACATCTGCACTGTATTCGTAAGTCTCTTTGTAATTAAACTTAGCATTCTTGATTGCTGTCTCAGCTTCACTCTTGGTCTTTCCAACTACGCTTGGCACATCGATTTCGTCTGCCTCTGTTGTGCTCTGACCAGCAACAACAACCTTTACAGTTGAGTTTTGAGCTATCATGCTGCCTTCCTTTGGATCCTGTGAGAGAATAGTTCCAGCCTCCTCATCAGACTCCTGTGTACCTGAAACTACGACTGTGATTCCCATGTCCTCAAGCTTTGCCTGTGCCTCATCAACAGTCATTCCGATGACTTTAATCATCTCAATCTCTGTCTCAGTCTCTGTCTGGGTCTCAGTTTCTGTCTCTGTGTTCTTTGATGAACCAAATCTGAAAAGACCGAAAATGCTTCCTATCAGGTATACCACAACAATTAAAATAATAACTGCTGTGACAATTCCCATAATGGTGACAGCCTTATCCATCTTAGGATTTAAGAGCTTATCATCTCCATCATCCTCATCTTCATCATCAATGTCATCCACATCTGCATCTAAGTCAGTGTCTGGGTCATCCTCTGCTGTAAAGCCTCTCTCTTTGATTTCCTTCAAATCCTCCTCTGCGATAACCTTGGTCCTGCTGTTATCAACCAAAGGTGCAATAACAACAAAGTTCTCGTTTGGATTTGTCAATGCATGTCTCAAATCATTTAAAAGCTCTGCCATGCTCTGATATCTGCGGTCTGGTGTCTTCTGGGTACATTTTAGAATAATGCCCTCAAAGCTAACAGGAATATTCGGCGCATACACAGATGGCTTCACAATCTCCTCCTGCAGATGCTGGATGGCAACTGCAACTGTTGTGTCCCCGTCAAAAGGCACACGTCCTGTAATCATCTCATACATCACGATACCCAGAGAGTACACATCACTTCTGGCATCTATAAAACCATTTCTTGCCTGCTCAGGTGAAGCATAGTGTACAGAGCCCATCACATCAGAGCTTATGGTATTTGAGGAAGCAGCCTTTGCAATACCAAAGTCTGTGACCTTTACCTTGCCATCTGTGGAAATCATGATGTTCTGTGGCTTAATGTCCCTGTGGATGATATTTTTCCCATGGGCAGCCTCAATGCCTCTTGCAACCTGAATTGCTATACTTGCAGATTCCTTAAAGGACAACTGTCCTTTTTTCTCGATATATGTCTTTAAGGTAATACCCTCTACATATTCCATAACGATATAGTAAAGCCCATCCTCGCTTCCTACATCATATATATTTACAATATTTGGATGCTCAAGCACTGCTGCTGACTGAGCCTCTGTCCGGAACTTGGTAACAAATGTCCGGTCCTCTGAGAACTCCGACTTAAGTACCTTGATTGCAACGATTCTGCTCAGTATATGATCCTTTGCCTTATATACATCAGACATTCCGCCTGCGCCGACCTTACCAAGTATCTCGTATCTATCTGCCAAAAACATGCCAACGTTTAACATTCTTTCACCTCATTAAAATGGTTTTATAATTGTAACTGTGATATTGTCCCGTCCACCATTGTTGTTTGCCATTCTGACAAGCTTATGGGCAATTGCTTCAGGTTCTTTTTCTGAGCGGACAATATCAAGGATTTCTTCATCTCTCACCATGTTGGTAAGTCCGTCTGTACACATGAGTACATAATCATCCTTTGCAAGCTCAACCTCAAAGAAATCAGCCTTAACATTTTTCTGCGCGCCGATTGCCCTGGTTATGATGTTTTTGTCCGGATGAGATCTAGCCTCGGAAGGATTCAGCTCTCCAAGCCTTACCATTTCATCTACAAGAGAATGGTCTCTTGTAATCTGACGAACCATATCACTGATAACATACAGTCTGCTGTCACCGACATTCGCGACTATAAGCTTATCACCAACAAGTGTCGCAATAACCAGAGTAGTCCCCATGCCACTTTTAGTCTCGTCCTCATTTGATTCGGCTACCAGAAGCTCGTTGGCCTTGCTGATTGCCTCTTGTATGATGGTCACTGGTTCCTCACTGCTGTTTCTCGATATTGAAGCAACGACTCTCTCTATTGTGTGTCTTGAGGCGTAATCTCCTGCCTTGTGACCACCCATTCCGTCTGCTACGATAAACAGATTTGGAAGATTCCCCAGATTTGTGTCTGTCGCAAAATAATAATCCTGATTCATTTCACGCGTGACACCCGTATCCGTAATGGAAAAGGTCTTCATCTAGTCATTTCCTTTCTCATAATCAAAGTGTATCCTTTGTTTATTTCCTTGTGCATTTTATCATAACACAGGGAAAAGAACAAGCTTTTAGCCTATGCATCCTTACTAATATGTTTGCGCCTTAGCTGTCCGCAGGCTCCGTCTATGTCCTCACCCAACGAGCGGCGCACTGTGGCATTTATGCCGTTTTTCTCAAGCTTATTTTTAAATGCCTGCACCACCTGTGTATTTGAAGAGACATAATTTCTCTCCTTAATCGGGTTTACAGGTATAAGATTTATATGGCAGTTGATGCCCTTTACCAGAGCCGAAAGCTCTGCCGCATCCTCGTTGGAATCGTTTACCCCTCCCACGAGACTGTACTCAAAGGTAACTCTCCTGCCGGTATGGTCAAAATAATATTTACAGGCATCCACCACCTCGTGTATGTCATAGCTGTTGGCTATAGGCATAAGTGACTTTCGCTTCTCCTGATTGGATGCATGGAGGGAAAGCGCAAGTGTGATGGAGAGCTTCATGTCTGCAAGCTCTTTCATCCTTGGCACTATGCCACAGGTGGACACAGTCAGGTTTCTCTGGCTGATATTGAGTCCATTTTCATCTGTCAAAAGCTCTATGAATTTAATGAGGTTATCAAAGTTATCCATCGGCTCACCTGTTCCCATGACAACCACATTGGATATTCTCTCGCCTATGTCGGTGCCGATTTTGTAAATCTGGTCAACCATCTCAGAAGGTCTTAAGCCTCTCACCAGTCCATCCAGTGTTGAGGCGCAGAACCTGCAGCCCATCCTGCAGCCCACCTGGGAAGATATGCACACCGAGTTGCCGTGCTTGTATCGCATGAGTACGCTCTCGATTACGTTGCCGTCCTCCAGCGAAAAAAGATATTTTCTGGTGCCATCGATTTTTGAAATCTGCACCTCTTCTTTTTTTAGGGAAACAAGCTGGCATTTTTCCTTTAAGCTCTCTATCAGCTTCTTGGAGATATTGGTCATCTCGTCAAAGCTCTCCACATGCTTTATATGAAGCCACTCATATATCTGTTTTGCCCTGAACGGCTTTTCTCCTATCTGAACCATGAAATCCTTTAATTCATTAAGGTTCATGGATTTTATATCTACTTTACTCTCCTTTACCTTATCCATTATTTCTCCCTGATAAACTTTGCCAGGAAAAATCCATCTCCGCCAAGCTGGCCTGGCAATAGCTGTCTTTCCTCTTTTAAAACAAAATCCTTGTATTTGTCAGCAAACCATCTGACATTATCCTCATTTTCCATTTTATCAATAGTGCATGTACTATATACCAGCGTTCCACCGGGTTTTACATACTGGTGCACTGTATCAAGTATCTGTCTCTGAAGCTCCATGAGCTCCTTTTCCTGCTCAGGGCGTATCTTGTAGCGTATATCTGTTTTCCTGCCCAGCACACCAAGTCCTGAGCAGGGCAAATCGCAAATCAATACATCCGCTTTATTTACAGATGCCTCGTCATACCTGGTGGCATCCATGAGGACTGCCTTCATATTGTGAAGCTCATGTCTGTCTATATTATCCCTGATTAAATCCACCTTGTAATCTGTCAGGTCTCTGGCTTCCACCATGCCTGTTCCCTTAAGCTTTTCAGCCAGATGGGTGCTCTTGCCTCCCGGTGCTGCACAGACATCAATCACATAGTCATTTTCCTTTGGAGCCGCAAGCTCCGCAACCATCATGGAGCTTACATCCTGCACATAAAACAGGCCGTCTTCAAAGCTCTGCAGGCTGTTTAAATAATCAAAGCATGATAGATAAAAGGCATAGTCCAAATCCTTTACAGGCTCCACTGTGACACCCTCTGCTTTAAGCTTGTCCCTAAGCTCCTCCGGGGTGCATTTTAGTGTATTTGTCCTGATTGACAACGGTTTTTTCCTGTCAAATCCCTTAAGAATCTGCTCTGTCTTTTCCATGCCGTAATCATTAATCCACTGCTTTACAATCCACTGTGGCATAGAGTATTTCACTTCTAAAAACCGCACCATATCCTTTTGATCCGGGTATCTGACATCAGATATATTTCTTGAGATATTTCTCAAGACCCCATTGACAAAGCCGGAAAGCTGACCAAAGCCATGCCTCTTTGCAAGCTTTACAGCTTCATTACAAACAGCAGAATCCGGCACCGAATCCATGTACTTTATCTGGTATACGCTCATTCTCAGGATGCTTCTAATCATTGGCTTCATCTTCCTGACCTTGGTCTTTGAATATGAATCAATAATATAGTCAAGCTCGATTAAGTGCTCCAAAGTGCCCTCTGTAAGCCTGGTCATAAAGGCTCTCTCCTGCTTGCTTAAGTACTGGTATTTGTCCAATACATCCCTTAATATCAGATGGCTATACTGATTTTTTTCTATTATCTCTATGAGCATCTCCAAAACGAGTTCTCTTGTGTTGACAGAATCAGTCACGGTCATCTCTTCCTCCAAACAGTAAAATAATTCTCAGTAACTGAAGAATTGCAGAGGCAGCTCCTGCTACATAGGTAAGTGCTGCTGCTGTCAAGACCTTTCTGGTCATGTTAAGCTCCTGGTCTCCAAGGATTGCCTGCTCTCTAAGCATAACCATGGCACGCCTTGAAGCGTTAATTTCTACAGGAAGTGTCACAAGCTGAAAAAGCACTGCCAGTGAAAATAAAATGATACCTGCCTCGATAAGGGTCATTGACATCCTGTTATTAAAAAGTGCTCCTATTATTATAAGAGGCCATGCCAGCGAAGATCCTATATTGGCAACTGGCACAAGTGCGCTTCTAAAGCTGAGCGGGGCATATCCCTTTGCATGCTGGATTGCATGTCCGCATTCATGGGCAGCTACGCCTACCGCTGCAACAGATGTGGAATTGCATACTGAGTCAGACAGGTTAAGTGTCTTGTTTGACGGATTATAATTGTCTGTCAGACTGCCAGACACATGCTGTATCCTCACATCACATATTCCTGCTGCATTGAGAATTCTCTGTGCCGCCTGGGCACCGGTCATGCCAGACATGCTTCTATATTTCGAATATTTATTAAATGTAGTTTTAACTTTTGCAGATGCTGCCATACATATGAGCGCACCTATTACAACTAAAATATAAGTTGGATCCCAGTAGATATATCCATAACCCATAATCTGCCTCCTGAATGTTATCTATTTCTATCGTATAGTTTCAGACCTAATACCAAATATGCAGCCTGCAAAATTTGAGCCTGCTGCACAAATTGATTTCCTGTTACTTGCGGAAGAATGTGCCCTCTTCCACCTGATTACCGCGCAAGAAAGCGTCTACTTCCATTCTCTTCTTGCCTTCCAGCTGAACCTCTTTGAGTGACAATGCGCCATCACCTGTCTGGACACACATTGAGTCCTTTGTCACCTTGTAGATACAGCCCGGCTCGTAGTCATTCTCTCCTTCAAGCACTGCTGCCTTCCAGATTTTAAAGGTCTTTCCACCCAGATTGGTGTAGGCACTAGGCCATGGATTAAGGCCTCTTATAAGTCTCTCGATTTGGACTGCAGGCTTTGTCCAGTCGATTGCCCCCAGCTCCTTGCTTATCTTGCCGACATGGGTTGACTCCTCGCTGTTTTGAGGTGTGTATTCAGCAGTGCCATCCTCTATCATCTTCATGGTCTCGACACAAAGCTCAGCTCCTACTACTGCCAGCTTGTCAAAGAGGCTGCCACCAGTCTCATCATCAGAAAGTCTCACCTGACGCTTGGCAATCATGTCTCCTGTATCAACCCCCTCATCCAGTCTCATTGTGGTGACACCAGTCACCTCATCGCCGTTAATTACAGCCCACTGGATTGGTGCAGAGCCCCTGTATTTTGGCAAAAGTGATGCATGGACATTCACACAGCCGTATTTCGGCATATCCAGAATATCCTTTGAGAGAATCTGTCCGAAAGCCACCACTATTATTATGTCTGGATTAAAGCTTCTGACATACTCCACATTTTCACTTTCCCTGATTTTTTTAGGCTGGAACACCGGCAGATTGTGAGCAAGCGCACATTCCTTTACAGGTGAGCACTGCATGACATTGCCCCTGCCCTTGGGTTTATCCGGCTGGGTAACAACCAGTGCCACCTCATGTCCAGCCTCTATAATTGCCTCAAGCGTACCCACTGCAAAATCAGGGGTTCCCATAAATACTACTCTCATGCTTAATCCTCCTCGTATTTTACTTCATGGAGAGGTCCTTCTACCTTTTCTGTATACATGTGTCCATCAAGATGGTCAAGCTCATGGCAGATAGCTCTTGCAAGAAGCTCCTCCCCCTCAATCTCATACTCTTCCATATCTTCGCCAAGGAAACGGGCCTTAACATAGTTTGGTCTTGTGACACAGCCGGCTTTTCCCGGAAGACTTAAGCAGCCCTCATCGCCAGTCTGCTCACCGGCAGTCTCGATTATGACAGGGTTAATCATTACGATTGGTCCCTCACCTATATCGATTACCACAAGCCTCTTTAAGATGCCTACCTGTGGAGCTGCAAGACCAACCCCCATCGCGTCATACATGGTCTCAAGCATATCATCGATAAGCTCCTTAATCTTAGGTGTCATCTCTGTTATCTCTCTGCATTTTTTCTCAAGTACAGGATCTCCCTGTATTCTGATAGTTCTAAGTGCCATATTTCCTCCTTTAAAATCCGCTGGTCGGGTTAAAATCAAACTGCACCGACACATTCCTGTATGCTGGATTATCCTTTACATATTTTTCTATATTGTCCTTTATATCGACCAGAGTATCATATTCCCTGGTCTTTATGTATATTACCTTGCGGTATATATCATTCACTTTAGCAACTGCCGCATCCGCAGGACCTACAAGCTGCAGCTTTTGGTCAAGCCGCTTTATGTATGCTTCACAGCATTTAAAAAGCTCCTCTGCCGCCCTGTCATTTGAATACTGGTTCTGGGATTGTATGTGAATCAGCAATAGGTTCCAGACCGGTGGATAATACAGCATCTGTCTGTACTCTATCTCCTTATTGTAGAATTCTTCATAATCCTGCCTTTTTGCAGCCTGTATGGCATAGTTGTCCGGGTCATAGGTCTGAATAACCGCCTGTCCTGGTTCCTTTCCTCTGCCTGCCCTGCCCACAGCCTGGGTTAAAAGCTCAAAGGTACGCTCCGCAGCGTGAAAATCACTGATATGCAGAGACATATCGGCAGCAAGCACACCCACAAGGGTTACATTTGGAAAATCATGTCCCTTTACAATCATCTGGGTTCCTATAAGTATGTCAGCCTCATTGTTTGCAAATGCCTGCAATATTTTCTCATACGAATCCTTTGTCCTTGTGGTGTCAAAATCCATCCTTAGGATTTTAGCCTGGGGGAATCGTTTTTGAACCATCTGCTCAATCTTCTGGGTTCCCGCCTTAAAGCCACTTATATATTTCGAGCCACAGCTTGGGCAGACCCTTGGCGCCGGCTCTTCGTAGCCGCAATAGTGGCAGACCATTCTGCCATTGTTGTGCTGGCTTAAAGACACATCACAATGTGGACATTTTACCACATATCCGCAGGCTCTGCACGACATAAATCCTGCCACGCCGCGCCTGTTGATAAAAAGCATGGTCTGCTGGCCTTTTTCAAGCCTGTCCTCCATCAGTTCCTGAAGCCTCAGGCTCAGAATTGAGCGGTTGCCATTTTTAAGCTCCTGCCTTAAATCAATGACTTCGCAATCTGGCATGGGCTTATCATCAACTCTGGTGTTTAGCTCCAAAAGCTTATATCTGCCAATCTGTGCGTTGTAATAGCTGTCTATTGAAGGGGTTGCCGAGCCCAGCACCACGCTGGCATTGCACATACGGGCATACTCTATGGCAGTCTCCCTGGCATGATATCTGGGAACCCCCTCACTCTTATAGGAATTCTCGTGTTCCTCATCTATTATAATAAGTCCAAGATTTGAAAATGGTGTGAACAAGGCTGACCTTGGACCAATCATTATATCAATATCACCTGCTTTGGCTCTCTCGAACTGGTCATACCGCTCCCCCTGAGACAGTCTGGAATTCATAATCGACACCCTGTCTCCAAACCTGTTATAAAATCTCATGACAGTCTGGTAGGTTAAGGCAATTTCAGGAATCAGCACTATAGCCTGTCTGCCCTGGCTTATAGTATGTGCAATAAGCTCCATATATACTTCTGTCTTACCGCTTCCTGTGACCCCCTTTAAGAGATATGTATGGTGCTCACACTTGTCTAAATCTCCTGTAATCTCATCCACAAGCATCTGCTGATTTTCATTCAGGACTATGTCATAGCTCCGTCTCTCAAGATGCTTTACAGGATTCCTGTAGCTTTTCTCATCTGTGACAGTAACTATATTCTGATCACAAAGTGCTTTTATTACAGTAGATGATACATTGAGCTTGGCTGTAACCACAGAATAGTCAAGCTCTCTCTCTGTAATCAGCTCTCTTAAAAGTCTCGCCCTTGCAGTCTGGTGCTTTGCCTCATACAAGGCAAGCTTGTCTCTTGCCTCCCTGTCGTCAGCTATCAGGTGTATTGTCCTTTTTCTGATTTCTTTTGTCTTTTTCTTGATGGGTATGACAGTCTTAAGAGCCTGGTTCATGGTCGAGCCATAATTTTTCTTTATCCAGCAGGCTAATCTGATAAGCCTTGACTCCATGGCAACGCTTCCAGCCTTGACTCCTATCAGTGGCTTTATCTTTGACACATCATATTCAGGAATATCGGTTATCTCCACCACGTATCCACTGATTGTCCTTCTGCCAAAGGGAATATCCACCTGCACCCCCACCTGTATTTCAGAAGCAATGTCATCCGGGATCCCATACTGAAAAGTCTTATCCAATTTTTCATGTGAAATGTCCACTATGACATTTGCATATTTTGCCACAATCTATCTACGTCCTCCGCTGTTAAAATAATCGGATAGGCTAAAACCTATCCGATTATTATATCATAACTTATTATTCTTTACACCTGATTAGTGTATTTTTCCTCGCAGTACTTGCATCTATAGACTTCCTTCTCCTCATCTGTGAGAACAAATATCTGGTCAAGCTCCTGCTCTATGGATGTGATACATCTTGGGTTCCTGCACTTTATGACATTCTTCACTTCTTTTGGAAGGGAAAGAGCTTTCTTTGCCACAATCTTGTCACCCTGTATGACATTTACTGTGATATTGTGGTCAATAAATCCAAGGATGTCCAAATCAAGGGCTTTGATTGGACACTCTACCTTGATAATGTCCTTCTTGCCCATCTTGTTGCTCTTTGCATTTTTGATAATGGCAACTGTACAATCCAGCTTGTCCAGATTCAAATCATGATATATTTTTAGGCTGTCTCCTGCTTTGATATGGTCAAGCACAAAGCCCTCATGTATTCCACTGATATTTAACATATTTTCCTCCTATTAAGCTAATCCAAGTAATGTAAGGATGAGTGCCATTCTCACATATACAGCATACTGTGCCTGTTTGAAATAGCAGGCTCTTGGGTCATCATCCACTTCTACTGATATCTCGTTTACTCTTGGCAGTGGGTGAAGCACCAGCATATCATCTTTGGCAAGCTCCATTTTCTCCTTGGTGAGTATATAGAAGTCCTTTAATCTCACATAGTCCTCTTCGTTGAAGAAACGCTCTTTCTGGACTCTTGTCATGTATAAGACATCAAGCTCCTCCATGGCATCATCAAGCTTTTCGACCTCTTTAAACTCAATGCCATTTGCAGTCAGAACATCATCTCGCACATAGTCAGGTATTCTCAGCTCTTCCGGAGAGATAAGCACAAACCTCACATTGTCGTATCTAATCATTGCTTCAATCAGCGAATGTACAGTCCTGCCGAATTTCAAATCGCCACAAAGACCAATTGTTAAATTGTTAAGTCTTCCTTTAAGGGAACGAATTGTGAGAAGATCGGCAAGTGTCTGTGTTGGGTGCTGATGACCGCCATCTCCAGCATTAATGACTGGGATTTTGGATTTCTGTGATGCTACGAGTGGTGCCCCTTCCTTCGGATGACGCATGGCACATATATCTGCGTAGCAGGAAATGATGCGAATTGTATCTGAAACACTTTCTCCCTTTGAAGCCGATGAGGAATCAGCACTATGAAAACCTAAAACAGAACCACCAAGATTTAACATAGCGGCTTCAAAGCTTAATCTCGTTCTTGTACTAGGCTCATAAAAACAGGTTGCTAGCTTCTTTCCCTCACAGGAATGAGCATATTTCTCAGGGTGAGCTTCGATATCATTTGCCAAATCCAATAGCTTATCAAGCTCGTCCACATTGAAGTCCAAAGGACTCATTAAATGTCGCATAATTTGCCTCCTATATAAATACG
>ERZ1031095.265-NODE-265-length-17293-cov-5.434331_pt1 | contig 17293 bp, 12 predicted proteins | sample MGYA00517108_ERZ1031095 | MGnify/ENA primary metagenome ERZ1031095 (study PRJEB33719, sample SAMN04261275) | wastewater metagenome | biome: rural village; feature: human; material: feces | host: Homo sapiens | place: El Salvador | collected 2013-01-07 ... | reverse complement strand
TTTTCATGCTTGATTTTCTGTAAAATATCTCTGCCTCGCCATTCAATTTAAGCACTACATCCTTTAGATTTTCCTCACTAAACAAATTCTTCAAATACACGGTATGAAGATTATCTGTTCCTCTACTTTTCTCAGAAAAGTCCTTATTGTATATCTTGAAAAGGAATAACTGTCCCTTCTCCTGCAGTTCTTCTATATTTTCCTCGCTTATATATGTCCAATCAATCTTATAGCCCTGTGCTTCTACTTCTCTATAGAAACCGCTTATATCTTCAAAATCTGCTGTATCAGAAAATTTAAAATCAAAATTCTTCCACTCTGGATGAATGTCAATACAATCTTTATAGTAATCAATTAAATCATGACAGTAATTTATATCAAAAGTATCCGAAGATTTAAGATGCTTATTTTCCCTATATCCTTCCAATATATAATCTGATGGTTTATAAGTTTCCACACCAGATTTAGAAGAGATCAAGACCTTTGGAAGCATCTTATTCGCTCCTGGAAGAAGGTTATAAACCATCTTCTTGTAATCACCATCGTTCTCTCTAATATGCCCCTCAATTATTTTTTTATCAGGTTTATTTTTTACATTAAAAATTCCCAGATACAATATGCCATCTTTAGATAAAATAATAGCATTATTAGAATACTCCTTGCTCTTGCTCCAGCCATCTGCCAATGTAGGACTATTAAAGTTCAATTTGAATTTTTCAGTGCTATAAGGCTTCTGTGTAACATAATTTCTGACCATGTTATATAATTTTACAACTGGTGTAAGCTCATCATATATATCCTCGATTTCAGAATAAAACTCTGCATCCTTGCTCACTATTTCTTCTGTGATAAAAGCACTGCACCAATGCATAATGTTCATTATCACATCCAATGACTTTTTCAGTTCTGATGCCTTCCCCTTATCCTCAACCAGATTAACCTCTGGATTGTACTCTAATGGATGCATATTACTCTGACCGATTATTGCAGTTATTTCCGATATATAATTCTGCGCTTTCACGCTTTCGTCAGAGCACAGATTGTACTCTGCTACAAGCTCATTTATCTGGGCTATACTTTTTTGAGAATCATTTTTGACTGCCTTTCTGACTTTTTCAGCCTTTGACTTGCCGCTTCCATGCAGGGTATTAGTATAATAAATATCCAAAGCAGAATTAATTGTATTCCACTCCTTATACACCTTTTGTGAAAAGGTTTCATAATATTTACCCGCTATGTATACCTTATCCAGCTCATATTTGTCATAGTTTTCACCAATTTTCTGAAGCCTCTCAATTATGCCTTTTTTCTCAACATCACTCAAGAATTCATTTACGCTGTTATACAGCTCCTCGTCAGATTCAAACCTGTATGGCACTTCATAAGAAGTTTTAGCAATGTACAATATCTGTTTGTGAAGCTTTCTCATTTTGTATACATTTTTATTTTCTTTGTTCTGCTGACAATACAGGTTCATAAATAAATTAACCTGACCACAAATATCGTTATACAAATCTATACCCTCTTGGGTAATGTATTTTCCATAATTGTCATATGTATATACTTCACTTATTGATTTGATTTTCAGCTTATCCTGAATGGAAGCTTCTAACTTATCAAGCTCATCCGCTGGCAGGCTGCTTATAATTTTCCTATAAGCCATAACATTTTCCAGAAATATTGAAGCATTGTCATTTACTATTCTGTGGCATGCAGATGTTGAAATATTATCCGCTGAAAACGTATTGCTGCGATTTTTAAAATATTCCTTTAAGGAAGTAGTAAATCTTGCAAAAAGCTTAATCACCTGTGTTTTCTCTTCCTTTTCCTCTGCGCTGTATTCGTCGTTATGAATCACAAACTCTGGCAATATGTCCGAGAGAAGCTTAGCACTAAACATCTTTTTATATCTCTCATCCTCTGAAAAATATTTATTGATTGCCTTTCGTTTTGCTTTCTGCTCCTTTTCGAGATTTACCTTATTGTTTCCATGCTTTAACTCATTTTCCATTTCTAAAAATAATGGATTCCAGTCAATATCATGAATTGAGGATAGTTTTTCTGTTAAAAAGCTTCTGTAATAATCATCCATTATTGTTTTAAGGATTTGACGATTTTCTTTTCTCAGCTCATCATCTTTGATGATTCCATATTCAATTATGTGCTTCTGAGTAATCTCTGTTGGAATTAAGGCATTGCGCAGAGTCTTCGTTAATGGTGATATTCCAATAAAGTTGTTAAAATAGTTTGTTTTTTCTCCCATAGTTTTTCCCTTTTTATGAATATATGTTATGTTTATTTAGCTAGTAGGTAAAAAAATAACGTTTAGAAACGTTACTCTTTTAACCAAATATATTCAATCTACATTATAACAGTAGAAATTTTATATATTACTCAACTTCTGGTACCAAGTACCAGAAGTTGGGTACCTACACCATTGCAGGCTCTTTCTTTCTAATTATTGCTTCTACAACCTCCACACTTGTTTCAGCAACTTCTGCAATCTGATCTAATGTATAACCTTTCTTATACATATTCATAATAAATTTCTCGCTTGTTTTTTCTGTTGCCCTTTCTTCAATACCTGTACTCAGATTACACATAATTCTCACATCCTCTCTTAATTCATTGCTGATTTGGATATTATACTCATGTTCTATAATATCCAATTTTTCCTGCACCTTCAATTCAGTCGAAAGAAGTGCCCCAATCAGACGATGCATCTCATAATTTTCGTCATGTTCTGGAATATCATTTGTAATTCCAACTAAAACGATATTCAGCAGGTCAATGTTTCCCTTCCAATCATACGGTCTTAAAATCTCATCCTTCGCAAGATGAATATGGCTTAAACTGTTATACTCCATATTCATACAAATCCAAATACTGAATACCTGTTTTATGTCATCATAATTTGTATTTACAAAATCTCTCTCTTTTTGCGATGATACAAGCCTGCTCACATAAAAGATTGCCCGATTTAATATATTATATTCGGTCGGTTCATCCTTTTGCGCCTCAACATTCACAATAATCTGTGAAAGACCATTTTTCATACGAACATAAAAAATAATATCGAATCTGACCAATCCCTCATTAATTTCTGCATTTTCTGTATTAAGTCCAACAATTCTCTGTCCGATGGCATCCACCTTTTCAGCATTAGTTAACCCAGGTTCAACTGGAACTATTCCAACCTTTGGCTCACCCTCAATGTATGCTACCACATCCTCTGGCTTCATTCCCTTGAACTCATCAACAGTCTTTACCAGAATATGAGCTAAGATATTCTTTTGTGCTAATATTCTTTTGACACGAGTATCATACTGTGCTTTATCTCCTGCTGCATTTACCGCATTTGCTATTTCTGTATTCAAGCTGGTATTCCTTCCTTTGTACTATGCACAACACCTTTCAAGTTTTATACAAAAGGCTCTCTGCCTCAATATCATTATAGGTAGGAGTCACTGCGGAATCAACTGAATTTTCCATAACACGCTATAATATTTTTCTTAAAATCCAGCTATTTTTCCTCAAACAGCTTCTGTTTCCTCTCAATCATCTCATCAATCCTATCTATATACTGCCCCACATCCTTGACATTCTCACATCTCTCGATTCTGTGTGTGCCATCCGGATTAGGTTCAGCCCAGACACGTTTCGTAGAAGCCCCGGCTCCGCATGCCACGATGGTCTGTTTCTCCTCCATAATAAGAATGTTGTATACACCAGCCTTGCCTGCCTTAGCATAGCCCACATTCTCCATATTGCCAGCCATGCCCTTCTGGCGGTAAAGGTAATATGGCTCAAGCCCTATCTCCCTGCAGTATTTCTCACAGACACTCATATGCTCCTGCGTATTCACCATCTGCATATCCTGATATCTGTCCTTAAAAATAGTCAGGCGGGCGGCTCTCTTTATAGCCAGCGAATGGATTGTCACATTGTCCGGGTTAAGCTCTTTTATGACCTCCATGGTGTGCTTCACGTCATCAATGCTCTCTTCCGGAAGTCCCATGATTAAATCCATGTTTATATTATCAAAGCCCAGTTCTCTTGCAAGCTTAAAGCTCTCAATTGTGTCCTCTACAGTATGGTGTCTGCCGATTATATCCAGTGTCTCCTGCTTCATGGTCTGTGGATTTACCGAGATACGGCTGATTCCGTTTTTCTTCAGAGCCATAAGCTTTTCTCGGGTGATAGAGTCAGGGCGTCCTGCCTCAACTGTAAACTCCAGACAGTCCTTCAAGTCAAAGCTGCACCTTATTTTCCTTATCAGCCTGTCAAGCTGGTATGGTTCAAGAGTTGTCGGTGTGCCGCCGCCTATATAGATTGAGTTGAGCTTCTTGTGATAAAATTTCTGTGCTGTGTAATCAATCTCTTTTTCAAGCGCATCCAGATACCTGTCTACTGATTTACGCCATACGCCAAGGGGGTAGGATGTAAATGAGCAGTAGGCACAGGTGCTTGGGCAGAATGGTATGCCTATATACAGGCTGTAACCATTGTCATAGTCCACCTTGTCTAGGAGGGCTTTCTCCCTCTTTGCTATATCCACAGAAAGCTGTGCCTTCTCGTCACTTGCCAGATAGACATCCTTCATATATCGGAAAACCTCATCATCTGAGGCTCCCTCATCCAAAAGCTTCATGGCTATTTTGGTAGGTCTGATTCCTGAAAGGGTTCCCCATGGAAGCTCCCTGCCAAGTCCTGTTGACACCATCTTGTAAAGCTCCTGCTTTAAGACATTCTTCTTTTCCTTGCGGTCGAGCCCTTCAGTCTCGCAGAAGCTGTATACTGATGCCGGCTCATCTCCCCTGCTCCATAGGAGTTCGATTCTCTCATGCTCTCCTGCTGCCTTGTCCGCATCTGCTTCTTTGCTGCAGACATTCTGCATGCCAGCTTCTGTATTATGAGCTTCATTCTCCTTAGCTTCTACATCTTCATCACTTCCACCTATAAAGCGAATCTCAAATCTGTGGCTTGCCCCCTCAAAATCAATCTCCGTATCATCTGTTATCAGATGGCTGGTACAGGCAAGATTTTTGTTTTCAGAGAAATTAGCCGGCTCCCTGTAATACATCTGTATGTCTTCCTTCGGGAAAAACTCCTTGAGAAGTGAGTGTACATCATATTCAAAATCTGGTTTATTAAACGTAACTATTATCATAAGTAAGGGTTATACATCCTCTCATTTTCAATACTTGTAATATCATTGTGTCCCGGATAAACAGTGGTTCTGTCTGGAAGTGCCATAAGCTTTTCCTTCACGCTCCGCACAAGGTCTGACATGCTGCCCTTTTCAAAGTCCGTCCTGCCGATTGACATACAAAAAAGCGAGTCTCCTGTGAAAACCACATCTTCATATGGGAAGTAGTAGCAGCAGCCTCCCGGTGTGTGTCCCGGTGTAAAAAGCACTCTTATATGAAAGCCCGCTAAGTCTATTTCCTGCTCATCCCTTAAAAATTCATCAGCCGAGAAAACCAGCTTTTCTCCCATCATCCAGCTTGCATTTATCTGCGGATTCTCAAGTGTCTCCTTTTCTCCCTCGTAGGCATATATCTTTATGCCAAAGGCATCTGCCAGCTCTCTGGCTCCTGTGGCATGGTCAAAATGCCCATGGGTCAGCAGGATTGCAACAGGCTTTAAGCCATCTGCTTTTGCCCTTTCAGCAAGCTTATCTGCGCTGGCACCCGGGTCTATTATAATCGTTTCCTTTGTATCTTCATTTATTACAAAATAGCAGTTTGTCTGCACTGGTCCTACTACATACTGGTTTATTTTCATATGGCGCAACCTCGTCCTCTCTTTTTTGCAGCTTATTCATTAACTTATGTCCATACAGAAGTGTCAGAAACCACCGACTTTCTAGCCGGTGGTTCTCTCTACATCAATAACACTATCTATCTGTCTTATTTTTTCAACAAGGCTTCCAATCTGCTGGCTTCCTTTTATGTTAAAGAATACCTCAATTGTGGCTATTCCCTGCTTGCTGGTCTTTGAATTAATGGAATTGATATTGATTTCCTTTTCCATAAAAACCTTGGAAATATCTACCAGGAGTCCTGACCTGTCGTTGCAGAATATCTTAAGCTCTGCCTGATACTCTGCTGTATCATTATTGAATACATCCTCCTGCCATTCAGCCTCTATGAGCCTGCTCTTCTCTATCTGTGACAGATTGATAATATTTATACAATCTGTTCTGTGGATTGAGATACCGCGTCCTCTTGTGACAAAGCCGACTATCTCATCCCCCGGCACCGGACTGCAGCATTTTGAAAAATGGACAGCCACATCATAAAGTCCCTTGACCACAATTCCGCTCTTGGACTTCTTTTCCGGCACCTGACCCGGCTGCTTTTCTCCAACGCTGTCCAGAATATCCTGGTCTGTGACAGGAAGAGCATGGTCCTTCTTGTAGTCCTCATTCATCCGGTTTACTACATGACTTTCCTTGAGTCCGCCGTGTCCTATTGTGGCAAGACAGGTGTTCCAGTCACGGAAACCATATTTTCTGAGGATTTTTGCCTGATACTCAGGTCTGTTTACCTCGTTAAAATTAATTCCATGAGCCTTGGCATAGTTTATCAGAGCGTCTTTTCCCTTGAGGATGTTCTCCTCCTTAAGCTCACTCTTAAACCACTGATTTATCTTATTCTTTGCCTGAGTGCTCTTTACAATCTTAAGCCAGTCCCTGCTCGGTCCCTTGGAGTTCTGGGAAGTGATAATCTCCAGTCTGTCTCCATTTTGGATGACATAATCAATAGGTACAAGCTTTCCGTTGACCTTGGCGCCCACCATCTTGTTACCCACTGCTGAGTGGATACTGTAGGCAAAATCTATAGGTGTCGAACCATTTGGCAGATTTTTGACATCGCCAGATGGTGTAAATGCAAATACTGTGTCAGAAAACAAATCCAAATCGCTCTTCAAGAGGCTCATAAACTCTCTGTTGTCCGACATATCCTGCTGCCACTCAAGAATCTGTCTGAGCCAGCTTAGCTTCTCTTCCTCTGTAACGGTGGCATTGGTAGCATTACCATTATTTGCCTCCTTATACTTCCAGTGGGCAGCGATACCATACTCAGCAGTACGATGCATCTCGTAGGTTCTTATCTGAATCTCAAAAGGCATTCCACTTGGTCCGATAAGTGTGGTATGCAGTGACTGGTACATATTCTGCTTTGGCATGGCAATATAATCCTTGAAACGTCCCGGAATAGGCTTATACTTCTCATGCATTATTCCAAGCACCGCATAGCAGTCCTTTATGGATTCTACAATAATTCTGATTGCAAACAAATCATATATCTGGTCAAGTGTCTTATCCTGATTGACCATCTTCTTATATATACTGAAAAAGTGCTTTGCGCGTCCTGATATATCCGCCTTAATGCCTGCGTCAGTTACTGTCTTTCTGACCTCATCCACAAGTCCCTGAATATAGTCATCCCTGACATTTTTTCTCAGGGCAATCTTCTCCACCAAATCATAGTAGGCATCCGGATAGAGATATTTCATGGACAAATCCTCAAGCTCTACCTTTATCTTGCTTATACCAAGCCTCTGTGCGATAGGACAGTATATGTCCTGAGTCTCTCTGGCAATCCTGAGCTGGGCTTCCTTCGACTGGTACTTTAAGGTACGCATATTGTGAAGTCTGTCCGCAAGCTTTATGAGAATAACCCTGATATCCTTTGCCATGGCAAGGAACATCTTACGCAGATTCTCTGCCTGCATCTCAAGTCTGTCTGCATTCTTGTCCTTCGGATCCTTGTTGGAGTTGTCTGTCAGGTGCAGATGCTGCAGCTTTGTCACACCATCCACAAGCAGGAAAACCTCTTCACCAAACTCAGCCTTCATCTCCTCGTCAGTCATGACTGTATCTTCCAGCACGTCATGGAGGAGGCCCGCCGCTATGGTCTCCTTATCAAGCTCTAAGTCTGCAAGAATAATCGCGACACACAAAGGGTGCATGATATATGGCTCTCCTGACTTTCTCACCTGTCCCTTATGGGCATCATAAGCAACCTTGTAAGCCTTCTCTACAAGGGATAAATCCGCCGATGGATGATATTTCCTTATGCTTTCAAGCAAATCATTAAAGAGTTCGTCAGGGCTGACAAATTCCTTGCTCTGCCTTATATTACATGTGTCTGAACGAAATTCCTGCTCCAGTTTTTCTAATTCTTCTGCTGATATGTCTGCCAAATGTCTCACCTACTAACTTTTCCAAGCATTTATTAAGATATTCTAACATATAAAAAACGGATTGCAAAGTGAAAGTTAGTATCTAAAGACTATGTGAGATTTTATATTCTGGCTGCTTATCATATATGTGCTTAATCAGCACTTACATCCCCATTGGTAATTACATATCTGAGCAGACTTTCCCCTGTCACATCAGTTTTCCCAATCAGTTGAAATCCCAGCTTCTCCACCAATCTTCTCGATGGATAATTATTCTCATCTATCAGGCAGTTTATCCTATCTGGACATAGGTTCTCCCATGCGTATTCAAGTATGGCCTGGCAGACTTCTGTTGCATAGCCCTGACGCTGGTATTCCGGGGCTATGATGTAGCCCAGCTCCATTTCGCTGTGATATGCTCCTGATGCTCCTTGTGTTTCCTGCTCGTCACAGTAGTCTCGATTTTCCAGTCCTGCCCGTCCTATCAGCTCTCCTGTGTCCTTGGAGAATACCAGCCACATTCCGTATTCATAATAGCCATACATATGCTCTATGTAAGCTCTCTCGTACTCACATTCCTTGTCGTAGTCGTACAAGGGCTCTACAAAGTCTGTTATGCCGGGCTTGCTGTACAGCTCAAACAGGGCATCTATGTCATCCATTGTAAGCTCCCTGATTATACAGCGCTTTGTCTCCGCTATCGTCCATGGTTCTCCTGTATGACGCTTGTATACACGTTCTGCAAGGGCTTCGTCTATGGCATTTTCATCCATAACTACATAGTCTGCCCCCCACAGCTCTGCTGCGTTGCTTCCTGTATCAAGTCCTATTATGGGCTTATTCTCTCTCTTTGCCTGTGCTATATCCTGGGCATTTTTTGCCACGCTTATTTTTTTACCCCAAAAAGGAGCAAGCTTATCACTTGCTCCCTCATTGTTTTTTCCCATATAGAAAATTCTCCTAAACTGTTTCAGGTTCTGGATAGTCTACTCCGAAAGTCTCTACTGTTACAGTTTTCATCACCTGGTCCTCAAGTGGACGGTCGCTGTAGTCTGTTGGCATCTCAGCAATCTTGTTGACTACATCCATTCCCTCGATGATTTTACCAAATGCTGCATACTCTCCGTCGAGGTGTGGAGCTGCCTGATGCATGATGAAGAACTGGCTTCCTGCTGAATCAGGAATCATTGTTCTAGCCATAGAAAGTACACCCGGTGTATGCTTTAAATCATTCTTGAATCCATTGCTTGAGAACTCTCCCTTGATTTCATATCCTGGACCGCCTGTTCCGTTTCCGTCCGGGTCTCCACCCTGAAGCATAAAGCCACGGATTACTCTGTGGAAAATTACTCCATCATAGAAATTGTGGTTGATAAGACTAACAAAATTGTTTACTGTGTTTGGCGCAATTTCCGGATAAAGCTCTGCTTTCATCACGTCTCCGTTTTCCATTGTAATTGTAACTATTGGGTTCTGTGCCATTATTTTTTCCTCACTTTTCTTCATATATATTTTTTCTCAACTCAGATTTCATCTGCATATATTGCCACCATCAGCTTCTTTTGATGCATGGTAATTAAGACTTCCTGCTCACAGCATTTCGATAATCGGATGGTGTACAGTTGTTTTACCATCGAACCTGCCACTGGCAGCTTCTCTGGATGCATGGCAGCAGAACAAAATATGAACTGCCATGGGGTTCCATTACAAAAAGCAATGAAATAATTTCGAAAACTTATACCAACTATCTCGCATAAGTCCCATGGCTAACTTCATATTTTTTCTGCAAAATACACTGTACATCAGAAGATTTACACAGCCTATATTGCAGGAAGTCCGCATAATTAACTTGAAATCTGGTTAACAACCTCTGTAAATTCCATGAAATGTGATGCCTTTACAAGGATTGTATCACCCTTTTCCACATAAGCCTTAAGCTCTGCCAGCATATCGTCCCTGTTCTCAAAGTAATGAACGTCACATTCTGGATTGACTTTTTTTGCTGCTTTGGCATAATTCACAGCCAGCTTTCCAGCGCAAAACAAGGTATGAATCCTGTATCTGCCCACAGCTTCCCCCACCTCATAATGAAGTGCCGCCTCATCACTGCCAAGCTCTCCCATATCACCAAGCACTGCTATCTGCCGTCCCTTGGCATGGGATAAAATCTCAAGACTGGTCTTCATAGATGCAGGATTTGCATTATAGCAGTCATCTATGATTGTCATATCATTTGCCTTGATAAAATTTGTCCTGCCTGCAATGGTTTTTGCCTTTTCTATGCCAGCCTTAATCATGTCAAGGTCAAGACCAAGCTCTAAGCCCACTGCTGTTGCACAAAGGGCATTGTATACATTGTGCTGGCCCGGAATATGGATATGCACATCAAAAACACCCTTTGGTGTGTGGACTCTTGCAGTCATGCCGTCAAAGCCTAAGTTTTCCACATCTGTGGCATATACCTGCTTTGTGATGCCATACTCACTAGATTCACCCAGTCCGTAGTATATGGAATCTATGACCTCTTTTTCACAATTTGCCACTTTATCCATTGATTTATCTGAGGCTTTTCTTATATCAGTCTGGTTCTCCCCACCCAAAACTGTTCCATCCACATTGGATTTTGTAATTGAAACATGTGCCTTGGTGGCAAGCTTATCATCATCACCATTTAAAATAATCCCTGCATTGTCATTTAGGTGGTCAAACACTTCAGTTTTTGCCCTTAAGACTCCATCCCTGTCACCGAGATTTTCCAGATGGCAGCAGCCTATATTAGTGATGACACTGATGTCTGGTCTTGCCATGGCACCAAGCCTGTGCATCTCGCCAAAATCTGATATGCCCATCTCCACAACTGCTACGTCATGATAGTCCTTTACTCTAAAAAGTGTAAGAGGAAGACCTATCTCATTGTTAAAGTTTCCAGCAGTCTTAAGGACGCTGTATTTTTCCTCAAGGACAGAAGCAATCATCTCCTTGGTGCTGGTCTTGCCAACACTGCCTGTGATTCCAACCACCTTTGCCCTTATCTGGCCCCGGTAAAAGGCTGCTATATCCTTCATTGCCTGAGTTGATGACTCCACCAGAATATATGGTCCTGCCGGATTTTCCAGTTCCTTTTCTGATAAGACAGCAAGTGCTCCCTGGGCAAATACCTGTGGTATAAAATCATGTCCATCAACACGCTCACCCTTTATAGGTATAAAGAGATAGCCCTCTGTCACCTGTCTGCTGTCTGTGACAGCCCCTGATATCAGTCTGGATAAAAGCTTTTCATCGCCTACATATCTGCCCTGACATGCTCTGGCTATATTTTCCAGAGTCATTCCCGGCATAAGTTCTCTATCATTCATATTATGCCTCATATTTCTTTAGCGAAATCTCTATAAGCTTATCACAGAGCTGATTAAAGTCCACGCCTGTAACTGCTGCCTCCTGTGGAAGCAGGCTTGTAGGTGTCATTCCCGGCAAGGTATTTGCCTCAAGACAGAACATCTCGTTATTCTCATTTAAGAGGAAGTCTGAACGTGAGTATGTATCAAGCCCAATCACTCTTGCAACCTCCTCAGCATAGTGCTGCATCTGCTTAGTCACTTCATCAGGCAGCTCTGCAGGGCAGGTCTCCACTGCACTGCCTGCCTTGTATTTATTCTTGTAATCATAAAAGCCCTGCTTTGGCGCAATCTCAATTATTGGAAGAGCCTTGCCCTCAAGCACACCTACAGAAAACTCTCTGCCTTGTACAAATTCCTCGATTACAAGCTCATTTTCCCATTTGAAAGCCTCATCCAGAGCCGCCTTAAACTCTGCTGCATCCCTGACAATTGTAACTCCGATACTTGAACCGCCACAGCATGGCTTTACGATACATGGCAGCTTAAGACCAAGCTTTGTCACATCATCTGTGCGGCCTGCCTTGGTCATGGCGATTCCCTTTGGTGTTGGAATGCCGTTTGCTATAAAGAACTGCTTTGCCATATTTTTGCTCATGGCGATAGCACTGCTTAAATAATCGCTGCCTGTATACTTAATTCCAAACAAGTCAAAGGCTGCCTGAATCTTTCCGTTCTCTCCATTTTCTCCGTGAAGTGCCATAAATACAATATCTGCCATCCTGCACATATTGATTACGTTCGGTCCGAAAAAGCAGTCAGACTGGTCTTTTCTGGATGCCTTTACCTTTGCCAGATCCGGTGCCTCTGTAGGTATTTCACTCACCTGCATGCTGATTTCATCTGCCCGGTCGAAAATACCGCTTAAATCCTCCTCTTTGTCACTATATCCCATAAATACATCCACCATTATTACCCGGTGTCCGTTTTCCTTTAATGCTTTTGTGACCATGCTTCCTGTCTTAAAGGATACATCACGCTCTGTGCTGAGTCCTCCTGCAAGTACTACTATATCCATAACTCTGCCTCTTTTCTCAATTTATAAAGTCTTATGAAATTATAGCACCATTGATTCATAATCTCAATTTAAAAAAAGAACATTGTCAGCCTCTTCTAAATATTTCTTATTATGAGTTACCATGACAACACATTTTCCCTCTTTAGCTAATTCATGAAGCTGCTCCATCACAATCTGAGCATTCCTGTCATCCAGGGAGCCTGTCGGTTCGTCCGCAAGAATTATCCTGCAGCGTTTAATGATAAGCCTTGCCAGGGCAGCTCTCTGCTGTTCTCCACCAGACAGCTTGTAAACCTTTGTATTTAGCTTATCAGACAGACCAACCCTGTTTAATGCTTCTTCTATAGTAACGTCAGTTCTATTAGCCGGTTTTATTATTTCCAGATTCTGTTTCACTGTTTTATTCTCCATCAGGGCAAAATTCTGAAACAGAAAACCAACATAATCTCTATAATAAACCTGCTGCTTTATGTCCCTTAGATTTTTTCCATCGATAATTATATCTCCCTTATCCGGAAGCTCAAGATAGCCCAGCATATTAAGCAGGGTGGTTTTTCCACATCCGCTGTCACCCGATATGATAGTAAGGGAAGCTTCTGGAATAGCGGCATTATAGCCATTAAAAAGCTGCTTCTCCCCAAATGCTTTTTCTATATTTCTAAGTTCAATCATAGACAGCCTCCCTTTAACATTTTTATTACAGAAATCTTTTCGTATTTAATGATGTAAACAACAATGACCATATTCTCAATAAGCATCATTATGGCACCAGCTACTATACATGACACAGGACTGTAAATTCCTGTTACCACACCTACAATTGCCATAATTAGCACCATTACGGCATTTTTTATATTAAGTTTTATAAGCTGCGCCTTATTTCTTTGCAGAAATGAATATCCCACCACCTTTTTTATGGCATATTCGATACCGGCATTTCTGAATTCCATATTGCAAAGGGAAATCGTTATCGCTAAGTCCAATATGACTGCCAGTATACATAAGGAGCTTAAAAACTCAATCATTCGGCGGACAAAGCTCATCTGGTAGCTGTACACATCAGCGGCATTTGAGATAGCAGCATGATAGCCATTCTCTGAAAGCTTTAGTTCACTGGCGATTTTATCCCAGTCTTTCTCATCTATTCCATATATAGTATCCCTGAATGTTCCGAAAACGCTGCCTTTTATTTTGACATTGGCTGGGCAGTAGATTATCACAGGATTTTTCGCATTAGCCCAAAAGCTCAGCTCTTCATTTGTCAGGCAGGGAACTGTCAGCCCCTTATCATACTCATAATTTTCCCATTTATAATCCGATAATCTGTAAAGCCCCAGCAGTCCATTTACATCCTCATCTGAGATGCTATAGCCTTGGGGAGTCAGTATAATAACTTCTTCTTTAGTCTCTTTGGCTAATTGCGTAGAAATTTTCTCTGGCAGGAAAACAGAGGCACTTTCATTCATTATTAAGATTGGCTTATTTCCATCTGTAATCATTGTGCATACTTTGGGATTAAGCTCGTCATAGTAGTCATCATATAATGAATTCCACAACTCATCTGCCCATGGGTCTGACTGGTTTTTGCTGCCATCAATGCTTATAAACGAATCCTGCTCATACTCTGCCATGAGCTCATCAGCTTTATTTCCAAATGCTGAAACACTTATACTTGAAATATTGGTAACTATTGTAAACAACACGGTTGCAAATGCAGCCAGCTTTAAAAGATTTAAAAATGTAAACATTCCCTTATCCGCTTCAACATTTGCAAATACAGCCCTGACATCATTTTTCAGGTACAGGAAATTCATGCTGACAGCAATCAGGCAGCCAAGTTCATACAGGACAAATGCTATAGTCTTTTTGTAATCCCCAGAAATAAAACTAAACACAAACAATTTTGCTGCCAAATATAATATCTGGTATATAAGTAAATCCACGATAACGGCCCTAAATGTCAGGCTTTTTATATCCTCACCATATACAGCCCTGATTGTCATTTCCTTCCTTTTTCTAAGAACCGCAGCCGTATTGACCAGAATCAGGAAAATGCTTACCAAGCCCCATATGATTATTATCATATCTGTTTCATCACCTTGGATTTTTTCAGGAAAAGTGACAGAATAGGTGTTTTTTAAATCATTGTATGTAGACTCATAATCATCTAATAATACCACATATGGTTCAAGCTTAAATTCCTTTTGTGTCAACTCCTCTATCTGCCTGAATTCAACATTTACAGTTCCACTAAGCAGAGAGTTGTATTTTCCTTCTGATATATCACAATCACGCTTGATTTGCTGTGCGCTATCCGATGAATTAGTGTATACAATCAAATTGTTGTCAATCTCCGACTGCTTCTCCCAGCGAACCACAATACAGCCCTGTCCACTATCTCCCAAATCTCTCAGACTCTGTATAAAAGCCCCATATTCGCTCTCGTCAACTGAACACTGCATTGCCGGATAGATTGCAAGCAGTTCATTAGGGATAGTTGCATGAAAAAGCTCGCATCTCATGACAAATCCCAGAACAAGTATCATAAATACAGGTATACATTTAATTATTCTTTCCAAGGCATTTCTAAATTCCATGCGTCCTCCGCTTTTTCAAATAACACGTTAATCATTTCCTGCCCCTCATCAACAAATGGCTGGTCTTCTTCATATCTTGCAGTTCCGCTATCTGTAAGATAAATTTCTCTGGTTTCATTGTCTATAGTTAATCTAACCCCAATTTCCCTTATATTTCCAGTAAAATGTTCAATCCAGATGATAAGACTACTACTTGAAGAATATGAGGTTTTTCCCTCTTCCGTTGGTATCCTATTATCCTCCACTAATGGTGACACAATAGATAAATTTCCATTTCCCCAGTATAAATATGTCGGATAAGCAATTCCATATGTATATTCATCCTCGTCATCCATTACATTTTTTCCCATATAATAAGGATTATTTTTCATTTGATTCTTCAACAAGAGATACGGTCTAAGCATGCCTATATACCATGCTATATTTAGTATTAAAAATAACACTACAAGTATGGCTATAATTATTTTTCTTCTTTTTTTCTTGTCCATTTCCGTTTTCCCTCTCCAGACAGCCTATCCCACATGCTTGGCATACAAATTCGCTGGCATGGACGGCTTCTTATATACTTAATTATACATAAAACCTGCCATCGTCAGCTATTATCGCATACTTTGGTATACATAGAACCTGCCACCGGCAGCTTTTATTGCATACCTTGGTATCATGAAATCAGCCCCAACATCTTACTGACATCGGGGCTGATTATTCAATAGCTTACATATTCAATTTACAAATTAATACTCTGGCTCAATGATACCATATGTATTGCCTTTACGTTTGTACACAACATTTACTTCGTCTGTCTCAGCATTGATGAATACGAAGAAGTCATGGTCCGTAAGCTCCATCTGGATGCATGCATCCTCTGGATACATTGGCTTCATGCCAAATCTCTTTGTACGGACAATCTTAATCTCGTTCTCATCCTCTGCATCTGCTTCATCCAAAAACTCTGCCTTGAAGGTCTCTGCTGCTACAGCCTGCTTTGCTGCTATCCTGGTCTTATATTTTCTCAACTGACGCTCGATAACTTCTTCTACAAGGTCAATTGATACATACATATCGTTGCTTACCTGCTCTGATCTGATTACATGTCCCTTTGTTGGGATAGTAACCTCTATTTTCTGTCTCTCCTTCTCTACACTTAATGTTACGAATACATCGGTATCCGGTTTGAAATATTTCTCGAGCTTACTGAGCTTGTCGTTTACAGCCTCCTTGATTCCATCTGTTAACTCGATATTTCTTCCTGTAATAGTAATTCTCATGATGTCCAACCCCTTTGCCGTTTATTTGATACCCTTCGTGTATCATGTGAATATTATATCATATTTACACCAATTTGCAAACAATTTTACAGCATTTCTTCCAATTGCGAAGACAATTCCTCCCAGGTTTCCATATCAGCCATGATTTCCTCTTCCTTGGCGTCTATGGCAGCCTGGATTTCAGAGAGTTTGGAATAGCTTGACTGATATTCTGGACGGAGCAGCTCTTCTTTGAGTTTCTCCAGCTCCTCTTCCTTAACAGCCAGCTCTTCCTCTGCTTTTTTGACCTTCTTCTCAAGCTTGGAGCGTTCCTTGCCCGGATTATAGTATGGCTTCTTTGCAGGCTGTGCCTCATCTGCTGCGCTTCCTGCTGCCCCATTCACGCTTATGGCTCCGCCAAATACAGCCCTGCCCTTGTACTCGTTCTCTGACTCTGCCGCCTCCCTGTCCAGCTTTTCCTGATATTCCTCATAGCCAAACTGGTAGAGGTGGGTTGTGCCATCCTCAAATACAAGAAGCTGTGTAGCAACCTTCTTCACAAAGTATCTGTCGTGGGATACGAAGATAAGTGTACCCTTGAAGTCCTTTAGCATGCTCTCAAGTGTCTCTTTTCCTACTATATCCATATGATTGGTAGGCTCATCAAGAATCAGCACATTAGGCTGTCTCTTTAATATCTTACAGAGAGCCAGACGGACCTTCTCGCCTCCTGACAGCATATTGACATTTTTGAACACATCATCCCCTGAGAAAAGGAAGGCTCCCAGTGAATTTCTCGCCTCTGTCTCAGTCAGGTTTGGAAACTCATCCCAGAAATCATCA
>ERZ1031095.259-NODE-259-length-17398-cov-7.715678_pt1 | contig 17398 bp, 16 predicted proteins | sample MGYA00517108_ERZ1031095 | MGnify/ENA primary metagenome ERZ1031095 (study PRJEB33719, sample SAMN04261275) | wastewater metagenome | biome: rural village; feature: human; material: feces | host: Homo sapiens | place: El Salvador | collected 2013-01-07 ... | reverse complement strand
CAATGATTTGAAAAACTTCATTGGAACTAAACACGTAGTTCCATGTGGTAATGGTTTGGATGCTCTTCGCATGATTTTCCGTGCTTACAAGGAAATGGGAATAATGCAAGATGGAGATGAGGTGATTGTACCGGCTAATACATATATTGCTACAGTTCTTGCCATTACTGATAATCACCTTACCCCAGTTTTTGTTGATCCGTCTGAGGAATCTTTCAATATAGATATTGACAAGATTGAGGAAGCTATCACCCCAAAAACTAAAGCGATTGCTGTGGTTCATCTTTATGGTCAGGCATGTTGGTCTGAAAAACTCAACGAATTGAAGGAAAAATATAATCTCAAGATAGTTGAGGATAATGCTCAGGCAATAGGTGCTAAATGGCATGGTATTCGAACAGGAAACTTGGGTGATGCTGCAGGCTTCAGTTTCTATCCAGGAAAGAATCTTGGAGCGTTAGGCGATAGCGGTGCCGTTACTACCAATGATGACAAACTTGCCGATATTGTTGAAGCTTTGGGTAGTTATGGTTCTCATATCCGCTACGTCCATGAATATGCAGGTTTGAATAGCCGTATGGATGAACTTCAGGCTGCATTCCTTGATATTAAACTTCAGCGTATTGATGAGCGTAATGAAATTCGTCGTCAGAATGCCCAGAAGTACTTCGAGGGTATTAAGAATCCTTTGATAAAATTGCCTAAGTTGGTAAATGAAACAGCAGACGGCCACGTATTCCATCTTTTTGTTGTTCGTTGTGAGCGTCGTGATGAACTTCGTCAGTTCTTGGCAGACAACGGTATCGAAAGTTTGATCCATTATCCTACACCAGTTCCAAAGCAAAAGTGCTATAAGCAATATGCTGATGCATTGTGTCCAGTAGCAGATAAGGTTCAAAGTGAAATCTTGTCTATCCCGATGTCATCAGTTTTGACTGATGAGGAAATAGGGAAAGTTATCAATGTGATAAATTCTTTTAAATAAAGATGATGTACAATTGAATAATAAAGTTATGGAAAACAATCAATTGTTACCATTAGTTACAGTTTGTGTAGTTACATATAATTCAGAAGAATTTATTCTTGAAACATTAGAAAGTATTAAGAATCAAACATACAAGAACTTTGAATTGATAATTTCTGATGATGGATCTTCTGATAATACACTTACTGTTGCAAAAAAGTGGTTGGAAAAGAACGATAAGTATTTTGTAAGAACACATGTTGTTTCTACTGAAAAAAATACTGGTACTGCAGCAAATTACAACAGAGGAATCTTTGCTTCGAAAGGTGAATGGATAAAATTTATTGATGGAGATGATTTACTAACGCCGAATTGTCTTGATGACAATGTCGATTTTATCAATCATAATAAATATGCAAAAGTAATTTTTTCCCAAGTTGAGATATTTAAGAATGGCAAAAAGTCAACCAGTCTGTATTTTGATAATGTTGGTAAAGATGTATTTAAAATGGATGTAGCTAATCAATTGAAGGTAGCTATTAAATCAAATCCTTACCCATCCGCATCACTATTTAATAATAAGGAACTTATCACAACTAATCCATTTAATGAAAAGTATTTTGTTTTAGAAGATGCACCTAAATGGATAGATTTATTGATAAAAGGTAATAGATTTTACTATTTTGATAAAGTCACAGCTAAGTATAGATATTGTGAATCTGTCATGAGAAGTCAGGCTCGTTTTTATAGCCCTCTATATGCTAAATGCTCTGCCAAGTACTTTTGGGATGAGCGAATTGATATTATGCACAAATATGATTATAAAGAAGCATATGACTATCAAAGAAAATATATGCTCAAGATGGATTTAGCTATTGGATTGTTACATAATAAAAAGTCGTTTTTGAATAATATATTATTTAAAATGATTAATAAAATCGTTGATAATTTTGCTAGTTTTAAAATGTAATTTATGAACAATATTAGTTCTATTAAGAATTGTTTTGGATGTGGTGTATGTGCAATTGCATGCCCTAAAAAAATAATAGATCTTCGTTTAAATAAGAAAGGTTTTTATGAACCTTTCTTATTAGACGAATCTAAATGTATTGATTGTGGACTATGTTTGTCTGTTTGTAGCTTTAAACATGATGATATTGCATTGAAGAATCCTCAACTTAAATCCTATGGAGCATGGAGTAAAGATCCTAAGGTGAGGAGAAAATGTTCTTCAGGTGGTGTTGCCTTTGAAATTGGTAAAACATTGTTGAAGGATGGTTATAAAGTATGCGGTGTAAAATATAATATTGAAGCCAATCGAGCAGAACATTATATAGCTAGTAACCTTGTAGAGTTAATTCCGAGTGTAGGAAGTAAATATTTGCAGAGTTACACGATACCTGGATTTTTGAATATTAATAAAAAAGAAAAATACCTGGTAACTGGTACTCCATGTCAAATAGATTCTTTTCGCCGTTTTATTCAAAAGTTTCATTGTGAGGATAATTTCCTTTTATTAGACTTTTTTTGTCATGGAGTTCCGAGTATGCTCCTTTGGAAAATTTATTTGGAGAATTGCCAAAAAAAAGTAGGAAAGATAACCTATGTTTCTTGGAGGAATAAATTTAAATATGGTTGGCATGATTCCTGGTTAATGGGAATTGATGGAGAAAATACATCTAAAAGGTTAAATTCACCTGATTCTTATGAATCTTTAATAAAAGAAAGAAGCACATTTATTCAGAGCAGAAAATCTCAAGGTGATTTTTTTTATGAAGCTTTTTTAAACAATTTGTGTCTAAATAAGCCTTGCTATGATAATTGCAGATTTAAATATTCAAGATCTTCTGCTGATATCCGTGTTGGAGATGCATGGGGAAAGACTTACGCGAATGATGAGTTAGGTGTAAGTAGCGTTGTTGCTTTTACAGCAAAAGGGGATGATTGTTTACAAAAGACAAACTGTACGCTAGAACAGCATAATTTTGAAACCTTGTGTAATAGTCAAATGAAAGAGAATGCGGCAAGGTCTATGTTTTATGATATATATAACTTTATTCTTCTAAAAACTTCGTCATTCTGTATGCTGATGTTATTAAATAAGTTGACAAGTTTTTGGGTTCAATCAAAAAGAAGATTATTAAATCCCAAACAAACTTTAATTAAGTTATATCAAAAAATATCCTAAAGATATGAAGTTGTTATATTTTTTGTTTTGCTATATTTTGTCTATGTTTGTCTTGCATGGCTTCGTAGTCAAGATGGATATTATGTTGACTATATATCATAGAACTCTAATACCGGTTCTTTTCTTATTATTGGTCTCTATAGTAAAAAAGATCAATATGCTTCCAATTCGTGTTAGGCAGTATAATTTATTTCCTGCATTATATCTTATAGTCCTTATATTTTTAGGTTCCCTTTTTTATGAAAAACCTGATTTATTAGGTACGTTTGCTGGATTACCAATGTTTTTATTTGTTTGGATATCCTCTTTTATTTATTCTTATAACAATCCAACTTTTTTTAAGTTGTATGAAAAGAAACTATGTATTGCAACATTAGTTTTGGGAGGGATAGGCACATTATTGGAACTCAGAGGAATATTTACATATAATTCTACGAAAGATATGGATTTTAGAGCATATTATTATAATTTTGGTTCCTTTTTTGTTGCTTACCTTATTCCTTTATGTTTGTTATTTAAGTCAAAAGCAACAAACTTTTTTGTTGTTTTTTTAGCTGTAACTTTATTCCTTACAACTAAACGAGGTCCTTTATTGGGATTAGTTGGTGCTTATCTAATTTACATTACTTTTTATGAACATAAGTTCAAATCGTTGTTCAAATATGCACTAGGCTTAGGCATTATTGCGATTTTAATATGTAGTTGCTTTCCAGAATATATTACTCTTTTCTCAGAGCGTTTTGAATCAAATGATGATATTTCTAGCAGTAGATTTGACATTTGGGGTATTTATATAAATTATTATTTGGATGGTCCACTTCAACATCAACTTTTCGGTTTTGGAAGTGACTCTTATGTTGTTGATATTGTAGATAAGCTAATTGGAGAAAGATATTCACCACATAATTCTTATATTATGATTTGTTTTTGGCATGGTTTAATTTCGTTTATATTAATGCTTCTATTTTTATTCAGACAATTCAGGCTTTTGCGTTTAAAGGTAAAGGAAAAAAAATATTTTAAAGTATTTGTTATTTACTTTCTGATATTAATTATTTGTAGTTTTTACACACCAGGCTTTGCAGATAGTAGCTATATGGGGTTATTAGTTTATTATATGCTTGGTTTGTTAAGTGGTACTTTAATAAAAAATATGGTTTATGAAAAAGAAACTAGTTATAAAAACAATAACTTGTCATAATGTTTATAATTATGGAGCAACTTTGCAAGCTTATGCCCTGCAAACATATTTGCAGAGTTTAGGAAATGAAGTTGAGATTATTGATTATGCACCAAGGTATCATTCTTGGAGTTGCTGGAATATACCGGAAAACTCTACAGTTTATAAATTAGCATCCAAAAATATGTTTATACATTTTTTGTATGCTTGCCATAGATGGATAAAGCATAAGCGTGAAACGAATCTTATACGAGAAAAAAAGTTTGATGAATTTGATAAAAAATATCTTCGCTTAACAACAAAGCATTATATAAACTATGAGCAATTAAAGCAAGATCCTCCAAAAGCGGACATATATATTGCTGGTAGTGATCAAATATGGAATCCTGTTGGTGGAACAGGATTGGATCCAGCTTTTTATCTTAACTTTGGAGAGGCTGGGATAAATAGAATTTCTTATGCTGCAAGTTTTGGTGTTAGTATATTGAATGAGCATCAAAAAGATATCATTAAGAATTATCTTAGTGGTATGGATCATATATCTGTTAGAGAAAGTACGGGATTGAACATATTAAAGAGTTTGAATATTAATAGTGGCGTGCAAGTTCTTGATCCTGTATTTTTATTGGATAAAGCTACATGGTTGCAATTGATTGGTGGTACTAAAAAAGTCGTAGAAGGAAGTTATGTCTTAATTTATGATTTTTTTCAAGATGATCCTAATATCCAGCAATTGGCTTTTGAATTTAAAAGTATGACAGGATTTAATATAGTTTCAGTTAATAATAGTGGTAAATTACCTTATGCTGATGTTAATATATCAGATGCTTCTCCTTTGGAGTTTTTGTCGCTCATAAATAATGCGAATGTTGTCATATCTAATTCGTTCCATGCGACAGCCTTCTCTATTATATTGAATAAAGAATTTTATGTATATCCTGTAATAAGACATAAAAATCAATCTCGAATGATAGATTTGTTGAACCAATTCCAATTGTCAGATAGATATAATACTTCAAAAATTCAAAGTAATATTAATTGGGAAAAAATCAATGATTTGTATATGGTTAAGCGCCAAATTGGTCGCGATTTTCTATTAAATGCAATTAGATTATGATAAAGACAAAAAGAGATTTAAAAGAATACTTATTATCCGATGCGATTCTTTATCCTAAAAGAAGTAACGGTTTTTTGAAAAGATTAAAAAATAAGCTTGTGTCAAATCCTCAGAATGATCAATGTTTGATATATGAATATATTGTATGTCTTCGCTATTCTGAATTTCATTATAATAATTCTATTCTATCAAACAGAATCTCATTAAAATCTCTATATCACACTCTTATTCTTCTCCTAAAGTATTCTAAGCTAAAAAAACTTTCTTATAAAACAGAATTTCAGATTGTACCTAATTGTTTTGGTAAAGCATTGCAAATTTGGCATTTTGGTAGTATTATTGTAAATGAAAAAGCGAGAATAGGTGATTATGCTACTATATATCCTGGAGTTTTAATAGGTAAAAAAGATAATAAATGTCCTATTATTGGGCATCATTGTTTTATAGGTGCTGGTTCTAAGATACTTGGGGGGGGTGAAGATTGGTAACAATGTAACAATAGCTCCAAATGCAGTTGTTGTTAAGGATGTACCTGACAACGCCGTAGTAGGAGGTGTTCCTGCAAAAATTATAAAATTTAAAGATGAGAGTACTTCAAATTAATACCCGCTATTACAATGGTGGATCTACGGGGCGTATCACTTTCGATTTAAAGAAAGTGATGGAGGCTAACGGGATAGAAAGCTATGTGGCTTTTGGATTCGGCTATAATCCAAAGGATGATGAGAAGGGGACTGTTTATCGGATAGAATCTGATAGGGAACTTTTCATTAGCAAACTTTGGACAAAGGCTACTGGGCATCATGGCTTCAATAATAAACGTGAGACTAGAAGGCTTTTGGTTTGGATAGATGAAATAAAGCCTGACATCATTCACATGCATAATATCCACAATCATTATGTGAATATTCGAATGCTTTTAAGATATATAGCAGATAAGAACATTCCATGTGTATTGACAATGCATGACTGTTGGACGTTTACTGGTCATTGTTCTTACTTTGATTATTCTGGTTGTGATAAATGGAAGACAGGATGTAGTCATTGTCCTAGCTTAAGAGATTATCCTAAGACTTTTGCGCCAATAGATCCTTCTGCTTGGAACTATAATATGAAGAAGGAATTATTCGCTCCATTAAATATAACCTTCGTTTCTCCTTCGCAATGGCTCTGTAATCTTCAGCAACAGTCCTTTCTGAAGGATAAACCATGCGTGGTGATAAATAATGGTGTTGATATGTCGGTATTCCATCCTAGTAAGTCTAATGTGCGAGAGGAATATGGCATTGGTAACCGAAAAATGATATTGGCTGTTGCTGGCGGTCTTTCTCCTAGGAAAGGTAAAGAATATCTATTGAAGTTGCCTTTGTTGCTCAATGATAATGAGGTCTTAGTACTTGTTGGATTGAAAAATGGACAAGAAACTTTGCTGCCTAAAACAAAAAAGGTTATTGGTATCCAGCGTACTAAAACACCTGATGAACTTGTAGGGTTATACTCAGAGGCGGATGTCTTTATTAATCCTACTCTCGAAGATAATTTCCCTACAACTAATATTGAGGCTTTAGCATGTGGGACTCCAATAGTAACTTTTGATACTGGTGGTAGTGCAGAGGTCGTGACCTCAGAAACCGGATTAGTTGTAGATAAAGGTGACATGGATGGTCTTCTTTCTGCCCTCAGAACTATTCTGAGCAATGGAAAAGAGCATTATACTACCGCTTGCAGAAAGAAAGCGGATAGCGATTATAATAAGGAGATTCAGTATGGTAAGTATATTGGGTTATATAGACGACTAATTTCCGTTTTTGATAATAAAACGTCATAGTTTTATGGCTTTGCTTAATATTAAAATGCAAGATTTTATACACAGTTTTTGAAAAAATAGAAAAAAATGAGTAAATATTTAGTAATACCTCCATGCTCTGATTTCAATCGCGGTGACCAGGCTTTAGTTTGGGAAACAGTGCGATTTGCTAAAGATGCTGGGTATAATGGTGATTTTTATTTTATGGCAGAGGCTAAAGAGCCAGTGGAACAATCTCTCAAACATGGATTGAATGTGATGAGTCCTGTCTTGGAACATCCTAGCAAACGCTTTAAGAGTAAGGATAATATTGCTATGGATTGGAAGTTGATTCTTAAATGGGGATCAGTTTCTTTGCTTGATCTTACATGGAGTTTGATGCTTTTGACATCTCTCAGAGGGTTGGTTCTTCCATTTTTATCAAAGTCAAAGAAAGAGTCGTTTCGTCTGTTTAAAGAAGCCGATGCTGTGTTTGTAAAAGGAGGAGGTTTTGTTCATAGTTATGGAGGCAAAACTGCTCTTTATTACATTTATTTTCAACTTTATCATATCTTCTTGGCACAATCCTTGGGTAAGGATGTGTATATCTGTCCTAATTCGTTTGGACCTTTTGAGGGATGGGGGGTCAAAGCTTTAGTAAAGAAAGTTTTTAGAAAAGCTAAGCTTGTTACTGCAAGAGAAATCCGTTCTTCTAAAATGTGCCAGAAAGACTTAGAAATAAATGTTCCTGCATTTCCTGACTTTGGATTCTTTTTACCTAATGCAGATATTAACGATAAAGAGCAATTCAAGAAAAGACTCAATGTGCCTGATAATTTCAAGATGGTTGCAATAACAGCACGTCCTCATCGTTTTCCTCATAGTCCTGATCCTGTTAAGGCATATGATGATTTTGTGAAATCAATGAGAATGTTTGCTGGTTGGCTTTTTAGTCATCATTATTTCCCTGTATTTATAGAACATGTATATGCTATCAATGATCATGAGAATGATAGTTATTGTATTAAGTATATTATTGATGGAATGGAAACAGGACATTATGCATATTTTGCCGATAGAAACTTGAACTGTTATGAGCTGAAGCGTATTTATAGTTATTTTGATTATATTGTTGGAACTCGTTTTCATTCAATGATTTTCTCAATGGCTAATATGGTCCCTGGTGTTGCCATTACTTATGTTGGTAATAAGGGAGAAGGCATTATGGAAGATATGGGATTGAGTGATTATTATTTGCAGATAGATAAAGTCAATGCAGAGTCTTTGATAGAAAAGTTTAAATATATGTTGGATACAGAAGATTCAGTAAAGGAGAAAATCTCTTTATTTTTAGCTACGGCTTCATCTAAACGTAATCAATTGATAAATAGAATACGCAAATGAAAAAAATAAAAATATTGCTTATCACCTCTATGCCATGGAGAGAAGACAACAATATAGGCAATTCTTATAGTAATTTATTTGGTGATATTGATGAATTTGAAATTGCACATATTTATTGCCGTGATGGTGAACCATATAATATAAAGGTGAAAAAATACTTTCAGATTACCGAAGGACGTTTAGTTAAACATATATTTAAACCTTCGATCAAGACTGGACGTTCTTTTGTAATGGATGCATCAAATAATACAAAAGATTTGTCTCTTACCTCTAAGGCTATGAATAAAGCAAAGCTGTTGAGATGGGAGTTGTTTTTTGTCTTGAGAGATTTGATTTGGTTTTGGGGGAAATGGAAGACAAAGGAACTTTATCAATTTGTTGATGATTTCAAACCAGATATGATTTTCGGAACTCTTACCTATATGAGCAATATAAATCGTATGATGGTTGATTTACAGAAGCGATACGATATACCTTTGGTCTTGTATTCTTGGGATGATGTGTATTCTTGGAATCATTTTTCCTGGAATCCTCTCTTTATGCTAAGAAAATGGTATAATCGCCATTATATACGTAAATGTGTGAATCGTTCATCAATGATGTATACCATCACTAAAGAAATGCAAAAAGAGTATGGACAGTATTTTAAGAAGGATTGCAAGATCTTATATAAAAGTTATGATTTTGTAGGAAAACCTTCTCTTAAAGTCCCTCAAAAGCCATATCATCTGGTTTTTATGGGAAATATAGGAGCTGGAAGATGGCAAGCTCTTGCAAAACTTGCCAATATTATACATGAAATTAATGCGGAAAATGGGCAAACAGCCTTTCTCGATGTCTATACTCTGTCTCCATTATCTGCAGATATAATTAGTGCATTAAACATAGAAGGCACATCGAGGTTAAATAAGGCTGTACCACAAGAAGAGGTCATGGCTACGCAACAAGCTGCAGATATTCTAATACATGTTGAGCCGTTGAATAAGCGAGATGCTTCTTTCTATCGTTTGTCTTTCTCAACAAAATTGGTTGATTATCTCTATAATGCCAGATGTATTCTTGGATTAGGTTTGAAGACTGCAACTTTATCTTACATAGAAGATAACAAAGCTGGTATTGTTGTGTATGACTTGGATAAGGCTAAAAGCATTTTGCTTAATCTGTTCACACATCCTGAAATGATTGAGCAATACGGAAAAAATGCTTGGGATTGTGGTGTGAGAAATCATGAAAGAGATGGTATAAGAAGTATGTTGATTCATGATTTTAATGCTTTAACGAATAGTTTCAAATAGAATAGGAGAAAGACAGGTGTTTTTCTGGTTAAATATAAAAAAGTAACATATTATGGATAATATAAGAATAAGAAACTATCGTTGTTTCGATGATACTGGCATAATTGACATTAAACCTATAACGGTGTTAGTTGGTGCTAATAGTAGTGGAAAGAGTTCTTTCTTGAAGTTTTTTGGCTTAATTAAGCAAAGTGTGTCTGAATTTGTAAGAGGTTTCTTTTTGTGGCAGGGGCCTTTGATAGATTTCAATGACTTTGATAATGTAGTAAAAGACAAGGATAAACCTATAGAGGTTGACTTTGATATTAAGACTCTTCCTATCTATACAGACTTCAAAATGTTCAGAGGGCAAGTTTCTGATGTTCATTTACACTTAGAGATCGGTAAAGATGATCCAGATCGGGAATATGATATTCTTCAAAAAATGATTATCTCCTTTGATGGCAATGTCTTTGAACTGAATTTTAATCCTAATAGGTCAGCTTATATTGTTATTAATGGTATAAGGTCTCTTGAAATTGGTGACGTAATAAAATGGGGATTAACAAATTCTCTTTTTCCTAAAATTGCATTTATGCCCAACAAAGAAGGATTTGATGACGAGCGTTCTTTTAAAATATTTAAAAGAATGCAGGATATCATAAAAAAGGTTTCTGCAAAAGATGAACGTCATATATTCTTTACACCGAGGTATCGCTATAGCTTTGATAAGTCTCTTTTGAAAAAATATATAAGTAGGCAAGGAAATGGTAAATTAAGCGAAGCTGATATAGAAACGATGTCTAATATGGCAATGTATTTTTCAATAAATACATTCTTAGATTCTCTTAATTTTTATATGCTCCATTTGTGCAAGAAAATGACGTACGTAATGCCTTTGCGAGCAATTGTGCAAAGGTATTATAGATATAATAACTATGCTGTGGATAGTATTGATGCCGATGGAGGTAATTTGCCGATGTTCTTTAATGGTCTTTCTGAGGATGCTTTTAAAGATTTCAATGAGCATTGGTTGTTACCAATATTTAAGTTTGAGCTAAAGCTAAAATCATCAGGTGAAGGTCATGTGGAACTGTTAGTCAAGGAGAAAGACAAGGAAGAGAGAAACTTGATAGATGTGGGATTTGGATATACACAAATCCTTCCTATCTTGACGATACTTTGGAAGGCTATTATGATGGATTGCGTTGGTACTGATGAGAAGGATGATTTCTGCAAATCGCATATAATAGCTATAGAGCAACCGGAACTCCATCTTCATCCTCGTTTTCAGGGCTTATTTGTTGATATGTTGGATAAGGTTATAGCTATATGTCATAAGGAAAAGAAGGATGTACGCATCATAGTTGAAACTCATAGTGAAGTGATTGTTAATCGACTTGGTATCAAGATAATGGATGATAACTCTTACTTAAAGACTGATGATGTAAATGTTATGCTTTTCAATGCAAAGGAGGAAGGATTTGATACAGATGTAATTTCTTCATCTTTTAACGATGAAGGATATTTAACTAATTGGCCGTTTGGCTTTTTCTCAGACAATGTATATTGAAATCAAAGAGGATGTCATTAGAGATGCTATTGACAAAAGAACACAGGAAGTCAATAACTCCTTGGATTTGTTAATATTGATGGGCTTGTGTGTAAAACAAGGTAAGCATATTGTGTCTGTTCCTTGTCTGTTGACCAATAAAGATTTGTGTAAGCAAATGGTTTCCCTTATTGGTACTGGCGCTTTCAGATCGCTAAATAAATTCAATACATTTAGATATAAGTATGGGGATGTTATAGCTCGCTTATCTATTAGGTGCGTAATTTCAAACAAGCCACAGGAGCAGCCGGATGATAAGGTAATATGGATTACACCTTACGAATGTTCGAAGTTTGAACCTTGGACTGAAACTCATGTTTTAACAGAAAATCTTGCAGATTCCTCATTTTATATTCATCTTGCTTATTATTATGCACAAACGTTCGTATTCCAAAGAAAATTTAAAGAATCAGATTTTGCTTTCTGTTTTTACCCTTTGATGGGGGGTGGCGCAACAATAGGAAAGGTGTTGCAAATGGAAATTAATCGGAAACAACACTTTTGTCTGGTGATTGCTGATAGTGATAGGAAGTGGAGTGGAGATGTTGGATATGGAGATACTGCAAAAAATGTGATAGATGTGATGGAAAAGTTTACCCCTTTTAATTGTCGAAGCTATGTGATGCAAAAAGTGAGAGAAATCGAGAATTTGATACCTCGTAAGTTTGTTGAGCAGTATGGGGATAAGAATGGTTACTTTGGAATCTTTAACTTAGATTTTTCATTTTTTGACATGAAAGTTGGACTATGCCTTAGTGAACTCTGGCATCAAGACATATTCCGTTATTGGAGAAATATGTTGGGGGATTCTGCTCTTTTTCAAGAAAGGAATTCTCTAAGGCAACAGTGTCAAACCAAAAAGGAATTTGATAAAGTAATTAAAGGAAAGGAGCCTTTAAAAAAAGGGTTTGGTAGTAATCTTCTATCACTTGTAATAGGTGACATTGATTATTTAGCAGCTAAAAAGAAGTTTAAACCAAAGATGAATCATGCTCTTTATAGTATTACTTCCCAGGATTTGACTCCTGCTCAACAGGAAGAGTGGAAGAATATTGGACAGCTGATGTTTAGTTGGACTTGCTGTCTAAAATGTAGAATCTAGTAATGTATATCAAACAATGAAGATATTACATATTGGTCAGATGATAGGAGGATTGGATGTTTATATCCGGAACTCTATTATATATAATAAGGTGGAAGATAATGAGTATGTCATTGTCTGTGGTAAGGATGATAAGCATCTGCCTGTTATAAGAAAAGTTGAGAAAGGTTATCTCTTGACTTTGCATACAGAAGCCTACGCTGATAAGATAATCCAACTCGTAAATGACAAAGAATTAAGAACATCTATGGAGGAGAAATCCAATTTTTTTTGGGGAAGACTTCTTCATAGAAAATAAAATTAAATACTTGCAAAAACAATATAATATGGTTTATAATCTGCGATATGAGGGGGCAAATTTTGTCTTCCTCAAGATGAGTGTTGATACTGTAATTCAGGTATCTATCGGTTATGAAGCTCCCCTTCAACGTGAAGAAAGGAGGGTGGCAGCATGAAGATACTTCATATTGGAAACCTCAAAAGCGGCATAGATACTTATGTTCGCAATACTGTAGCTTTGGCTAGTGATAAGTTTGAGTTCGTAATCGTTAATGGTGCGGATGATAACAGTAAGCCTTATATGCGACATGGCAAGCAGGTAAAGACGTATAGTATAGATATGTATCGTGCCTTGAATCCAGTAAAGGATATGAAGGCGGTGATGCAGGCTATCAAGATTATCAAGAAGGAAAAACCTGACTTGGTTCATTGTCATAGTGCGAAGGGTGGCGTAATCGGAAGATTTGCTGCTTTCTTTACAGGGACAAAGGTTGTTTATACGGCTCATGCCTTCTCTTTTCTTTCAGCAGAATCAGCCAAAAAGAAACAGATATTTCTTTTGCTAGAGAAGATAGCAAAGCTGAACTCTTATCTTCTGGCTTGTTCTGGCTCTGAAAGAGAATTGGGTATCAAGGTAGTTGGTTTCAACGAGAAGAAGGCGTTTGCATGGAATAATGCTGTGCCGGATAGTCTTCCGCAGATTTCTTCTGGCAAGATAGAGGCTTCTGATTTACCTGTTCCAAAAGTTGGCGAGCGATACATCACTTCTATAGGACGTCCTTCTTATCAGAAGAATCCTTTATTCATGGTAGAAGTCGCTCATGGAATCCATCTAAAGCATCCTGATATTAAATTCTATCTGTTAGGTGTTGGTTTCTATTCTCCAATGTTGGAAGATATGAAGAAGCTCATTCATCAGTATGATATGGATGATACCTTCTATCTTTTGCCTTGGCTAAGCCATGAGGAGACGTTGAAGTATGTGAAAGGCAGTATGCTTTACTTCATGACTTCTCTCTATGAGGGTCTTCCTATCTCTGTGATAGAAGCTATGTCTTTGGGTAAAGCTATCGTGGCGAGTGATGTGCTTGGTAACAAGGATTGTGTGAAAGATGGCTATAATGGTTATTTGTTGCCATTGAAGGAAGAGGTCTTTGTTGAAAAGATGAATGATTTGATAGAGAATGATGAGAAGCGTAAGGAAATGGAGAAGAACTCCCGTTCTTACTTTGAGTCTGATTTCTTTATTGATAATCGCATCAAGGCATTGGAAGACATTTATACAGAAATTTATAACCGATAAATACAAATGAATTATTGTGCAGACGAGAGCAAAACAAGCTCGCTTGATTTTGCCGAGTGCAGCCAATAATCTATAAAACATAGTTTTATGAATTATATTATCACTGGCGGTACCGGTTTCATCGGTACCCATCTTACAAATTTGATTAAGGAGCGTTATCCTAACGCCCAAGTATATAACCTCGACATCGTTAAGCCTGGTACTCCTAATCCTGTAGTAAAGGATTACAAGCCAGCTTTGCGTGATGGGCAAAAGTTGCAGTCAACTTTCATCGAGTATGACATCCGCAAGCCTATCGAGAACTTGCCATTTACGCCTACTGAGGATGATGTCATCTTCAACTTTGCTGCCGTACATCGTACTCCTGGTCATGAAGATCATGAGTATTTCGAGACGAATATCCGTGGAGCTGAGAATGTGGTGGCTTTTGCCGAGAAGTGGAATATCAAGAAAATTGTGTTTACTTCTAGTATTGCACCATACGGTGCTGCAGAGGAGTTGAAGAAGGAGACAACATTGCCTACTCCTAACACTGCATACGGTATCTCTAAGTTGGTAGCTGAGAAGATTCATGAGAAGTGGCAGAATGGTGATGCGGCTCATCGTCAGCTCACTATCGTTCGTCCTGGTGTGGTATTCGGAAAGGGTGAGAATGGTAACTTCACCAGATTGTATTGGGCTATCCGTGGTCATAAGTTTGCTTACCCTGGCAGAAAGGATACCATCAAGGCTTGCATCTATGTAAAAGAATTGGTTCGTTTCATGCTTTATCGCCTGGAGCATCATGAGCATGGTGTGGAGTTATACAATTGTTGCTTTGAACCTGCTTATACCATTCAGCATATTGTTGAGGCTATGAAGAAAGTAACAGGTTTGACTCAGTTTGTTCCTGATATACCTAACTGGGTTATCATGCCTATGGCTAGAACTGCCATGCTTCTTGGCTCGCCAATGGGTATTTGTCCTGCGAGAGTGAAGAAACTCCAGATTTCTACTAATATCTGTGGTGAGAAGTTGAAGAACTGCGGTTATCAGTTTAAGTGGAGCTTCGAGGAAGCTCTTGCTGACTGGTTTGAGGATAATGACAGAAAATATCTGAAATAAGAAATGATAAAAACATCAGCAATCTTTTTGTTCTTAAATTATTGCCTTGGCAAGAAGGTGGATATGAGTATGGTCGTCGCCAAAATAGATTGGCGACAACTATACACCTTTGCTTCTAGGCAAGCTCTTCTTGGCTTTTGTTTTGATGGTATCGAGAGATTGACGAAAGAATTTTCTGAAGAGCTAAAGCAAAATCCTATGGGAAGGGATTTGCTGATGACTTGGATGGGAGCGGCACAACAAATTCATCGACAGAGCATGAAGGTGAATGCTGTGGCGAGCAAGCTCTTCTCAATGCTGAGGGACGCTGGATTTCGATGCTGTATCCTGAAAGGACAAGGAAATGCATTGATGTATCCGAATTCTTATTCTCGTACTCCTGGGGATATTGATGTTTGGGTTAATGCAAGCAGAGAAGATATAACAGAATATGCTAAGTGTCAGTTTAAACTAGAGGATGATATAAGGTTTCATCATCTTGAAACAACAATGGATGGTGTGCCTGTAGAGTTGCATTTCTTTCCTTGTTCCATGAATAATCCTATCTATCATGCTAGGTTGCAGAAATGGTTTCGAAGGAATGCGGATCTTCAATGCTCGCATATTGTGGGGCTGCCCGATGGGTCAGGGGATATTGCTATACCAACGACAGCATTTAATGTGGTTTATCAGCTGACGCATCTATATCACCATTTCTTTGATGAAGGGATTGGAATGAGGCAAATCATTGATTACTACTATGTGGTATCAATGTTAAATGTTAATTGTGAAATGTTAACTTGTTTGCCGAAGGAATTGAAGCATCTTGGATTGTGGAAGTTTGCAGGGGCGGTGATGTATGTACTGCATGAGGCGTTGGGACTATCAGAGGAAAAGATGATTGCTCCGATGGATGAGAAGAGAGGGAAGTTGCTGCTGGCGGAGATTCTTGAGGGCGGCAACTTTGGTAGGCATTTCGCCAAATATGGTGGGTTTACGCATCAGAGTATGGGGAAGAAGTATTTCCTGAAGATTTGGAGAAATATGCATTTCGTTAGATTCTATCCTGCTGAGGCGTTGAGTGAGCCAATCTTCAGAACTTGGCACTTCTTCTGGAGGCTTAAACACAGGAGTCAATCACTCTGAGTCTTTTCTTGAAGCCCTATGCGGGCTGGGTTTAAGGTCTCGCAGATGACGCAGATTTCTTCTTGACTTTTTCATGTCCCACAGATTGCACGGATTTACACAGATTTTTTCCTATTCGGGATTGAGAGCGCCTGGTATCTCTGAACCACGTTGCAAAGATACGGAAATGGTGAGGGGCAATTCACAGTTGCTCATACTTGCTCATGGTTGCTCATACTTTCTCATAGATTTTCTTTATTCTGGTGTTTGTAAGCCAGTGGATTATGCGGCGTAAGTCCCTGACTTTTGCTTCGTAAGTGACTGACTTTTGAACCATAAGTCTTTGAGTTTTGAATCCGAAGTAACCGCTTCGAGGTGACAGGGTGACACTGGTGACAGTGATTTCTGAAGATTTACTCTCGCGCGGGCAGGCAGGAAAAATCAAGCCGAAAGTTCCTGCCTGCCCGCGTGCGAGGCGAAATGTTGAAAAACTAGTGTCACCGTGTCATCGTGTCACCGTGAACTGAGCAGAGGATGCTCTGCATCGCTCTCTGGCTATGGACATGAACTCCCCTGTCTCCGCCTCCGTTGGCTTTCGGAAGTAGAGATCTACAAATTACTGTTTCTGTCATGGCGCCTCTAAAGTAGGTAATAAGGTTCTATATCTGTGTAACACGGTGCAAAGATAGAAAAAATAAAATAAAAGAGAGTTCCCATATACGGGAACTTGTAAACGAAAATTATTGATTTTTAGAATCTTTTAAATGGTGAGGGTGGAAATTATATGTTTTCGAATCTCTCCGTCTCCCTTTAGCCAAAGGGAGCTCCACCTCTAACCAAGCCTTTTCAAAGTCTTTACGACCCTTTCGGTTCCCCTCGCAGGGGACAGAAACCTCAGAAGGAAGGATGTAACCGCCCTACAGTGCTATTTTTTCGAAAACCTACCCGTCCTTCCTTACCGTTAAGGAAGGCTCCACCTCT
>ERZ1031095.258-NODE-258-length-17468-cov-6.058749_pt1 | contig 17468 bp, 19 predicted proteins | sample MGYA00517108_ERZ1031095 | MGnify/ENA primary metagenome ERZ1031095 (study PRJEB33719, sample SAMN04261275) | wastewater metagenome | biome: rural village; feature: human; material: feces | host: Homo sapiens | place: El Salvador | collected 2013-01-07 ... | reverse complement strand
ATTTAATCGAATGTGTGTTTTATTAATTTCTGATAAATTTATTAATTTTGTAACAAAATTGATAAAAAATATTGACTTTTAAGAAGTAAAAAAAAAGAATTAAATGAATTGAAATTGTCAAACAATTACAAGAAATTGATACAATCTTCTTTCTTGCCAAAGTAAAAAAGCTTTGGTATACTCAAGGGTATGATTAAAAAAATAAATGTAGTAGGAATACAGCTTGATAATTACACTGTCCGCGAAATGATTATGAATGTGGAGAGAATGTTGGGGGACAATATCTTCGAATGCATTCAGGAAGTGGACATGGATACTTTATCTCTTGCAGCGGAGGATGAGCAGGTAAAAGAGCTTTTGGATTCGCTGACATACACTATTATATCAGATGTGGGGATTCTGAGAGCCGCTGGTGTGGAGACCATGCAGCGGAAACATGAGATAGAAGAACATGTATTCTTTTATGAGTTGATGAAAAGAATAGAGCGTAATCATAAAACTGTATTTTTACTGGCTGATAATGTTCAAAACATAGAGTGGTTTAAGGATAAGGCAGCAAATGAATTTCCTAAGATAAAAATTGTCGGGGAGATTGCAGCCGACGAGGCAATCGGAGGCGAAGCTGTAGTAAATGAGATTAATGCAGAGACACCGGACGTTATAATATCCACAATGTCATCTCCTGCCCAGGAGCATTTTCTGTGTGAAAATAAGGACAAGCTGAGTGCTAATCTCTGGTATGGCATGGGCAATGCCAGGTTTGGTAAAAAGAGTAAGAACCTATGGAGCAGACTGCGCAAGATAATAAAAATCAACCGGCTTGCCAAAAATATAAATGAATATAAGGAACAGGAAGAAAAATAGTGATGGCTGAGATAACAAAGAAACATTCAACACTTATTTCGTACATTATAATTGTGATAGGAACAGGACTGCTGGGAGTAGGCATACAGAATTTCTATGACCCAATTGGTCTTGTAACCGGAGGCTTCACAGGCCTGACAATTATAATAAAGGCGGTTACAACAGGGATTGTAGAGGGTGGTATACCACTCTGGGTATCCAATCTGGTTCTTAATATTCCGGTATTTATTCTGGCATATATTTTTAAAGGCAAAAAATTCGTTGGCAGAACAATTTTTGGAACTGTAATGCTGTCAGTATGGTTATATATACTTCCAACAAATGATTTTTCCCAGGGAGACTACCTTCTGGCGGCCATATTTGGTGCAGTATTTTCAGGCTGTGGTCTGGGAATTATCCTGAGAGGAAATGCGACAACAGGCGGTACAGAGATGGTTGCAGTGCTGTTGCAGCTTAAGGTTAAGCACTTAAATGCAGCACAGATTATGCAGTTTCTGGATGGAGCCATTGTAGTGGCTGGTATGTTTCAGTTTGGAATACGCCCTACAATGTATGCTATTATTGCTGTTTTTGTCACAACAAAGGTAAGTGATGTGATACTGGAAGGCTCAAAGTGGTCTAAGGCGGCATATATAATAAGTGACAGGTACGAAGAAATCGCAGACAAACTAATGAAGGAGCTGGACAGAGGTGTGACAGCCTTTAGTGCCAAGGGAATGTACACACAAGAAGACAAGAGTGTCCTCTATTGTGTTGTTTCCAAGAGGGAAATTCCCCACCTTAAAGAGATTGTTGAAGCTGAGGACAGGGACGCTTTCGTAATCGTAGAGGATGTCAGAGAGGTGCTTGGCGAAGGTTTTCAGGAATATAATAAAGCATAATACGCATAATAAACTGTGAGATATAGTTAAAAATAGCTAATTTGTACCAGATATAATTAGAGGAAATGTGTAAGAAGAAAACATTTCCTCTTTATTTTTTTGTGCGAATGTATTAAAATGAATAAAGGTATTTATGCAAAACCAATAGAAACTAACGTAAATATTCGGGGGATAAGGAGAACGTACTATGATTTCCAACCAGATACTTCAAAACACAATTGATGGATTAAAGAATATAACAAGGACAGACCTTTGCGTTTTAGACGTAGAAGGCAAAATTCTTGCTGCGACATTTCCAGATGCGGACAGCTTCAGTGAGTCTGCCCAGTCCTTTGTGAATTCGCCGGCAGACAGCCAGGTGGTAAATGGCTGCCAGTTTTTCAAGGTTTTTGATGAACATCAGTTAGAGTATATCCTGCTTGCCTATGGTGACAGTGAGGATGTATACATGATAGGCAAGATTGCAAGCTTCCAGATACAAAACCTCCTGGTGGCTTACAAGGAGCGTTTCGACAAGGATAATTTCATCAAGAATCTCCTGTTAGACAACCTCCTGCTGGTAGATATCTATAACCGCGCCAAGAAGCTTCATATTGATATTGAGGTTAGACGAGTCGTATTCCTTATTGAGACAAATCGCGATAAGGATGGTAACGAATTGGAGAAAATCCGCGGATTATTTGGTGGAAAGTCCAAGGATTTTGTGACTGCTGTTGATGAAAAAAATATCATTGTTGTCAAGGAACTGACTGAAAATGAGCAGTACGATGATCTGAGAAAGACAGCAGAAGTCATATTAAATCTTTTCAGAGGTGATGGCAATGGCGTGCACATTTCCTATGGTACAGTGATTAATGAGCTTAAGGAAGTATCACGTTCATACAAGGAAGCACGTATGGCTCTTGATGTTGGAAGGATATTCTTTGAAGAGCAGAATATCATTGCATATTCACAGCTTGGAATCGGACGTCTGATTTATCAGCTCCCTATTCCGCTTTGCAAGATGTTTATAAAAGAAATATTTGACGGCAAGTCTCCTGATGAATTTGACGAGGAGATACTTACCACGATCAATAAGTTTTTCGAGAACAGCCTTAATGTATCTGAGACATCGAGACAGCTGTACATACATCGTAATACTCTGGTATATCGTCTGGACAAGCTCCAGAAGAGTACAGGTCTTGACCTGAGAGTATTTGAAGATGCTATTACCTTCAAGATTGCACTTATGGTAGTAAAATATATGAAGTATATGGAGACGATGGACTATTAAGGAGTAAATAATGATAAAACTAGAACATGTCAGCAAGTCTTATTCTGCAGGCATACCAGCGCTGAATGATGTTAACCTGGAGATAGAGGATGGTGAGTTTGTATTTATTGTTGGAGACAGCGGCTCAGGAAAATCCACACTCATTAAGCTTCTCTTAAAGGAGCTTGAGCCGACAGAAGGTACAATCACTGTCAATGGGAAAGAATTAAAAAAAATTAAGAAAAAACAGGTACCTAGATATCGGCGTAAAGTAGGAGTTGTGTTTCAGGACTTTAGATTATTGAAGGACAGAAATGTATATGACAATATTGCATTTGCCCAGAAGGTAATCGGGGAGTCTAACATCCAGATAAAAAAGAAAGTGCCAAAGATGCTGTCCCTGGTGGGGCTTGCAGCAAAATACAAGTCTTATCCAAAGGAGCTTTCCGGAGGAGAACAGCAGAGAGTGGCTATTGCCAGGGCGCTCATAAACGAACCAGCAATATTACTTGCAGATGAGCCAACCGGTAATCTGGATAACAATAATGCATGGGAAATCATGAAGCTTCTCGAAGAAATTAACGAGAAGGGGACAACAGTTATTGTCGTTACCCATAATCTTGAAATCGTAAAGGTTATGAAGAAACGAGTCATCACAGTGAAGAAAGGCGTTATCGTAAGCGACAGCGAAAGAGGTGATGACAATGAGGATTAGTTCAATATTTTATTCGATTAAGCAGGGCTTTAAAAATATTTTCAGAAACAAGATGTTTTCCCTTGCTTCAATAGCAACTATGGCTGCCTGTATATTTATGTTTGGACTGTTCTATATACTTTTTACCAACTTTTCAAGCATGGTACATGAAGCAGAGCAGGGCGTAGCAGTGACTGTCTTTTTCAATGATGGCACAACAGAAGAACAGATTTTAGCAATCAAAGACCAGATTGCCACCAGAGGCGAGGTCAGCAAGATTGATTATATTTCGGCACAGCAGGCATGGGATTCCTACCAGCAGAAATACTTTGAGGGTTATGAAGGAGCTGCAGAATCCTTTGGAACAGATAATCCGCTGGAAAATTCAGCAAACCTTGAAGTATATCTGAATGATGTGTCAATGCAGAGCAGTCTTGTAAATTATATAACCGGAATAGACGGTGTGAGAAGAGTAAATCAGTCTCAGGATGTGGCCAATACTCTTTCTGACCTGAATAAGCTGATTAGCTATATAACAGGAGGAATCATTCTGATACTTCTTGGAGTTGCAATCTTTTTGATAAGCAATACCATTACAGTTGGTATATCTGTCAGAAGAGAAGAAATCGGTATTATGAAGCTCATAGGCGCGACGGATTATTTCGTCAGGGCACCATTCATTGTAGAGGGTATAGTGATTGGGCTTATAGGAGCAGCTATTCCGTTAGTTCTTTTGTATTTTCTATATGAAAAGATATGTGTATACATTGCTGATAAGTTCAATTTTATCGGTTCTATGCTTACATTTGTGGAAGCAAAGACAATGTTCCATACGCTGGTGCCAATCGCTCTTTTGCTGGGAGTTGGAATCGGATTCTTAGGAAGCCGTTTGACAATCAGAAAACATTTGAGAGTATAACATATAATTTTCACAAAAGATTAGTATAATAATAGAAATTGCCACACTGACATGGTAAGTGTGGCAATTTTTTGTATGCCAAAGCATGCAAGAGAAGCTGCCAGTTGCCATGCATCCAGAGGAGCTGCCAGTTGCCATGCATCCAGAGAAGCTGCCAGTGGCAGGTTCGGTTGGTGGCAGGATATCTGTATATAGGAATGGAGTGTTGATATGGATCATAACGAATTTGATAATGAAAAATTAAATAAGGATGAGATGAATGTCAATGAACAAATTGAATCAGCTCAGGATAATGTGATGACTGAGGAGAATGGTTCAGGCAAAAAGAGGCGGAAAAAGCCAGGATTTTTCGGCGGACTTATGATAGGTGCAGTGCTGTCGGTTTCAATACTGGCAGGCTCTGTACTTGCCTACTGTAAGATATCAGGACAGTATATGGTTATAGGAATGTCAAATAAGCTAGGCAATTCCCAGACCGCATCAGCGGGGGCGGGTGACCAGACTGAGCTTCTTGACACAGATACAGTATCAAAGCTTAACGAATTAACAAAGTACATAGATTTGTATTATTATGATGAATATAATGTGTCAGATTTAAAGAATGGCATGTATGCGGGACTGGTAGATGCACTGGGTGACAAGTACACAGTCTATTACACAACAGAAGAGTATCAGGACTTGCAGATAAGCACAACCGGTACGTATTACGGGATAGGTGCGGGACTGGCACAGAATAAGGATACAATGGTTGTTACCGTATCCAAGGTATATTCAGGAACACCGGCAGAGGAAGCCGGACTCATGCAGGGCGATGTGATTATGTCCGCAGACGGAAATGATGCAGCCAGTATGGAGCTCTCTGATCTGGTGCAGATAATAAGAGGTGAGGAAGGCACAACAGTAAGTCTTGAAGTTTATCGTGAATCAATAGGTGAAACCTTTACGGTGGATGTGGAGCGGAGAAATGTGGAGCTTCCAAGCGTAGAGGGACAGATGCTGGATGGCGGTATAGGCTATATACAAATCGCAGAATTCCAGAGCAAGACGGCTGACCAGTTTAATGACATACTGACAGACCTTGAAAGTCAGGGCATGAAGGGACTTATAGTAGATGTGAGGTCTAATCCGGGAGGACTGCTTACATCAGTAGTTGATATATTAGACAGACTTCTGCCGGAGGGCACAGTTGTATACACAGAGGATAAGTATGGAAACAGGGAGGACTATACCTCAGACGCATCCTGCGTAGATTATCCGATAGTTGTGCTCTGTAATGAAAATAGTGCAAGTGCAGCAGAGATCTTTTCGGGAGCAATGCAGGACTATAACTATGCAACACTTGTTGGAACAACAACATTTGGAAAGGGCATAGTCCAGACAATATTCCCGTTGTCAGATGGGGATGCACTTAAGGTAACAACCGCCAAATACTTTACCCCAAATGGCAGCTATATCCATGGCGTAGGAATCACCCCGGATATAGAAATAGATTATGAGTACGGAGACCCGGAAGGAACTGTATATGATATGCAGTATGATAACCAGCTTCAAAAAGCGATTGAGGTGATGAATGAAAAGCTTGCTGAATAAAAGGAAAGAGATATTTTTGAGCCTGGCAATAATCTGGATGCTTGTGATATTTGTCTTTTCTGCACAAAAAAGTGAGGAATCCACAAAGCTCAGTAACGGAGCCGGAAGATATGTCGTAACAACAGTAAACGAGGTGATGGATAAGGGCTGGGATGAGGAAACAGTCGAAGAATATGCCCTGGAAATAGACCATCCAGTCAGAAAGCTGGCTCATGCCACAGAGTATGCAATACTTGCCTTGCTGTGGTTTGGGGCGCTTGGTTCTAAGCCGCAAGCAGTGGTAATTGCCTTCCTGTATGCCTGCACAGACGAGTTTCACCAACTGTTTGTGCCCGGTAGGGCGGGCTTGTTCGCAGATGTCCTAATTGACACAAGCGGAGCTGCCGTTGCGATGCTTGTTGTGTGGCTTGTATGCCGTGTAAATAAGGCTTTCAACAAACATAGATGATTTAATCATAAAAGGCTTAACATGGTATCAGGCGAATCTTGGCTTTACGGCAAGGATTTTGCGGCGAATCATATACCACTTCATGTGAGAAAAATTTATATAGGTGCCATTGCCAAAACTATGGTACAATAGAAAGGAAAACAAGCGAAAGCAGAAAAAGGAAAGAGGTGAAACTGTGGTAGAATTAGATAATTTTAAGGGTGTACTTGCAGCCTACAAGTCCCCACTGCAGGAAGTGAGGGATTCACTTTGACCTGGCAGGTAAAGAGAAGAAAATCCAGGAACTAGAGCGTGAAATGGAAGCCCCGGACTTCTGGGATGACCCAGTAGTGTCTCAGGAGAAAATGAAGACCCTAAAGAGCATGAAGGATGATGTGGCAACCTGTGCAGGGCTTGAACAGCAGTATGAAGACATAGCCACAATGATAGAGATGGGCTATGAAGAAAATGACCCGGACCTTGTGCCGGAGATACAGGAAATGCTGGACGAGTTTGAGACAACCTTTGAAGCAATCAGGATGAAAACCCTGTTGTCGGGAGAGTATGATGGTAATAATGCAATACTCAGACTTAATGCAGGAGCCGGAGGAACAGAGTCCTGTGACTGGGCGTCAATGCTTTTTAGAATGTACTCAAGATGGGCAGACAAAAAAGGCTATACAGTAGAGGTTTTGGACTCATTAGACGGAGATGAGGCGGGAATCAAATCCATCACTTTTCAGGTGAATGGGGACAATGCATACGGATATCTGAAATCAGAGCGCGGCGTGCACAGACTTGTGAGAATATCTCCGTTCAATGCGGCAGGAAAACGTCAGACATCATTTGTGTCCTGTGACGTAATGCCGGAGATAAATGATGACATAGATATAGAGATAAAAGATGATGACATAAGAATTGACACCTACCGCTCAAGTGGAGCCGGAGGACAGCATATCAATAAGACATCATCTGCAATCAGAATAACACATTTTCCAACAGGAATAGTTGTAACCTGCCAGAATGAGAGGTCGCAGCATATGAATAAGGATAAGGCTATGCAGATGTTAAAGTCCAAGCTGTATATGTTAGCCGAGGAGGAAAAGGCTGCAAAGGCAGCAGGCATCCGTGGAGAGGTAACAGATAATGGCTGGGGCAGCCAGATCCGGTCGTATGTTATGCAGCCATACACAATGGTAAAGGATCACAGAACAAATGTCGAAGTTGGCAATGTTGATTCGGTGCTGGATGGAAATATAGATCCGTTTATAAATGGGTACCTCAAATGGATATCCCTTAGAGAGAGCGATGCCCGGTAAGTAAACTATGCTTACAAATAAGGAGAATATCAAAATAAATTTATAAACACTAAGAAAATCAGGAGGAGAAAAATGGGAATATTAAGAGCAACAGGAGATGCAATTAAAGGTGGCTTTGGTGATGCCTGGCTTGAAACCATAGAGCCGGACAACATGGGCGAGCATACAGTATTTACAAAGGGAGCGCTTTACAACAGAGGCCAGAACGTAAATGGTACAAAGGACACCGTATCAAACGGTTCTATTATCCACGTGTATGACAACCAGTTTATGATGCTTGTAGATGGTGGAAAAGTAGTAGATTACACTGCGGAGCCGGGTTACTATAAGGTAGATAATTCCTCTATGCCATCCATGTTAAACGGAGAGCTGGGAGCTTCAGTTAAGGAGACATTTAACCGTATCAGATTTGGTGGCGGAACACCACAGAAGCAGCAGGTATTTTATGTAAACATGCAGGAAATCAAGGGCATAAAATTTGGCACCCGTATGCCAATCAATTATTTTGACGCCTTTTATAATGCAGAGCTTTTCTTAAGAGCCCATGGAAGCTACTCTGTAAAGATTGTAAATCCATTACAGTTTTATGCAGAGGTAATTCCAAGAAATAAGGATCACGTTGAAATAGATGAGATTAATGACCAGTATATCTCAGAGTTTATGCAGGCACTTCAGTCTGCGATTAACCGGATGTCAGCAGAAGGAACCAGAATATCCTTTGTAACCAGCAAGGCTCTTGAGCTTGGAAAATACATGGCACAGATTCTTGATGAGGACTGGAATAAGATGCGAGGCATGGAGATTCAGGCAGTAGGTATTGCCAGCATCTCTTATGACGAGAAATCACAGGAGCTTATAAATACAAGAAACGAAGGTGCAATGCTTTCAGACCCTTCTGTTGCCCAGGGATATATGGTTAAGAACATGTCTGAGGCTGTAAAGAGTGCAGGTGCTAACGAAGCCGGAGCGATGCAGGGCTTCCTTGGTGTAGGCATGGGTGTAAATGCCATGGGCGGCATGATGAGCGGCCTCAACCAGATGAATCAGACTGTGCAGAACCAGCAGGGAATGTACGGACAACAGCAGGGTATGAACCAGCAGGGAATGTACGGACAGCCACAGGGTATGAACCAGCAGGGGATGTACGGACAGCAGCAGGGCATGAACCAGCAGGGGATGTACGGACAGCAGCAGGGAATGTACGGACAGCAGCAGGGCATGAACCAGCAGGGAATGTATGGACAGCAGCAGGGCATGAATCAGCAGGGGATGTACGGACAGCAGCAGGGTATGAACCAGCAGAATATGAGCCAGCCTGTAAATCAGGCTCCGGCAGAAAGCTCATGGATCTGTGAATGCGGACATGTGAATACAGGCAAGTTCTGCAGTGAGTGTGGAAAACCAGCACCACAGGCAGAGTGGATCTGCAGCTGTGGAACTGTAAATAAGGGCAAGTTCTGCAGTGAATGTGGAAAACCTAGACCATAATTTTATAAATTAGTACTTTAGTCGGGGTTGAATTGGGCGTTTTAATATGATAGAATCTTTGCGGTAAAGACAGATGTCGTTGTGAGACAAACACAAAACAAGAGACATCTTGGAGGTAGTACATGGCAGAGAGTTTGAATTACTTTGTGCTTAAAAAGAAAGCAGTGCCGGAGGTTTTACTTAAGGTAGTTGAAGCCAAGCGTCTGCTGGATTCTGGAAAGGTTGAATCTGTTCAGGAAGCAACTGAGCAGGTTGGTATAAGCAGAAGCTCATTCTATAAGTACAAGGATGATATTTTTCCATTTCATGAGAATGAAAAAGGAAAAACCGTTACATTGGTAATTCAGGTGGATGACGAGCCGGGACTTCTATCAGTGGTATCAAAGTCTATTGCGGATTGTCACGCAAATATTTTGACAATACACCAGTCAATTCCTGTAAATGGAATTGCTACTCTGACTTTGTCAGTAGACGTATTTCCTGAGACTGGAGATGTGGAAAAGATGGTAAGCACCATAGAGGCAGTACAGGGAATACATTATGTAAAAATTATAGCTAGGGAGTAATCGAAGAATGAAAATTGCAGTAATGGGCTATGGCACAATTGGATCTGGTGTCGTAGAAGTATTAAGAATCAACAAGGAAAAAATCGCAAAGCGCGCAGGAGAGCCAGTTGAGGTTAAGTACATATTAGACCTCCGCGAGTTCCCGGGAGATCCTATGGAGGATGCGATTGTACATGATTATCAGACAATTGCAAACGACCCGGAGATAGGCATTGTAGTTGAAACAATGGGAGGCGTTGAGCCGGCATATACTTTTGTAAAGGCTATGCTTGAAGCAGGAAAGCAGGTTGCAACATCAAACAAGAATCTCGTGGCTGCCAAGGGTGCAGAGCTCATTAAGATTGCAAGAGAGCATGGAGTAAACTTCCAGTTCGAGGCAAGTGTAGGCGGTGGAATCCCGATTATCCGTCCCCTCAACAAATGCCTCACAGCAGATGAGATAGAAGAGATTACAGGAATTTTAAACGGAACTACAAACTATATGCTTACAAAGATGACTGATGAGGGGGCTGACTTTGACGAGGTGCTTAAGGATGCACAGGCAAAGGGCTATGCAGAGAAGGACCCTACAGCAGACATCGAGGGACATGACCCATGCAGAAAGATTGCAATCCTTACATCCCTCGTAGCAGGAAAGCAGATTGATTTTGAGGATATCCACTGTGAGGGAATCACAAAGATTACAGCTGTAGACATCAAGTATGCTAAGGCAATGAACCGTTCAATCAAGCTTCTTGCATCCAGCAAAAAGGTGGGAGACAGCTATTCATGTCTGGTTGCTCCATATATGCTTAAGAGCACACATCCATTGTGTGGAGTAAACGGAGTATTCAACGGAATCTTTGTACGGGGCAATGTACTTGGAGATGCTATGTTCTACGGAAGTGGAGCAGGAAAGCTTCCTACAGCTTCTGCAGTTGTAGCTGACGTAGTGGATATGGTTAAGCATCAGCATACCAATATCTATATTGACTGGAGTCAGGAAAAGCTTGAAATTGTAGACTACAAGGACAGTGTAAATGCTTTCTTTGTCAGAACTTCATCAGACAAGGCTGCAGTTGAGGCAGCATTTGGAAATGTAGAGTATGTGGAAAATGTAGAGGCTGGAGAAATTGGATTTGTAACAGGCGAGATGACAGAGGCTGAATTTGAAGAAAAGTCAGCAAAAATTGAGATTCTTAACAGAATCCGTCTGGGATAAAAGCTGTATACAAAAATATGCACAAGATAGAACCTGTGAATTTGTTTAAAGTGTAGAAAAAATATTCATGGGTTCTATTTTTTTGTCTCATTTGTTATAATAGTTTCATAAAGAAATAACGTGGAATCGGAGAGTGGAGAGTGATTTTGTGTACTGAGGCCAAGGCTTCAGTATTAGTCGCATCTTCATTTTTTTTGTTGTCATGCATTATGTGGTTTATGGACCGATTTCACAGGAGATATTCAGGAGGAGATAAATATGGGTAAATACATTATGGCATTAGATGCTGGAACAACCAGCAACCGCTGTATATTGTTTGATAAGGAAGGAAATATTGTCTCAATGGCCCAGAAGGAGTTCAGGCAGTTTTTCCCAAATCCAGGTTGGGTTGAGCATGATGCAAATGAAATCTGGTCTACACAGCTGGGAGTGGCTGTAGAGGCTATGAGCATGGTCAATGCCAAGGCTTGTGACATTGCTGCAATTGGAATTACCAACCAGAGAGAGACAGCTATTGTCTGGAACAAGGAGACAGGCGAGCCTGTATACAATGCTATTGTATGGCAGTGCAGACGTACATCAGACATAGCAGATGCTTTGAAGAAAAAGGGACTTGAGGACTGTTTCCACAAGAAGACAGGTCTTAAGATAGATGCTTATTTTTCTGCTACCAAGATTAAGTGGATACTTGATAATGTAAAGGGTGCAAGAGAGCTTGCAAACGAGGGAAAGCTTTTGTTTGGTACGGTTGAGACCTGGCTTATCTGGAAGCTTACCAAGGGACAGGCACATGTGACAGATTATTCAAATGCCAGCAGAACCATGCTTTTTAACATCAAGACACTTGAGTGGGATGAGGATATATTAAAGGAGCTTGACATACCAAAGAGCATGCTTCCAAAGCCAATGCCATCAAGCTGTGTCTATGGCTACAGTGACCCTGCGTTTTTTGGAGATTCTATTCCGATTGCAGGAGCGGCAGGAGATCAGCAGGCGGCCTTGTTTGGGCAGACCTGTTTCAAAGCAGGAGAGGCAAAAAATACATATGGTACAGGCTGTTTCCTTCTGATGAACACAGGAGAGATGCCGGTATTTTCCAATAATGGACTTGTTACAACTATTGCATGGGGGCTTGACGGCAAGGTTAACTACGCACTTGAGGGCTCAATATTTGTGGCGGGTGCGGCAATTCAGTGGCTTCGTGATGGCATGAGGCTGATTGATTCAGCATCAGATTCAGAGTACATGGCTACCAAGGTTAAGGGCACACACGGCTGCTACGTGGTTCCAGCATTTACAGGACTTGGAGCACCACACTGGGATCAGTATGCCCGTGGAACAATTGTGGGCATAACCCGTGGAACCAACAAAAATCACATTATCAGGGCAACTCTTGAGTCTATTGCCCTTCAGGTATGTGATGTAATAGATGCCATGAAAGCAGACGCCGGAACAGAAATTACTACTCTTAAGGTAGATGGCGGTGCCAGTGCTAATAACTTCCTTATGCAGTTTCAGGCGGATATGCTGGATGCAGCAGTAAAGAGACCAGCCTGTGTAGAGTCAACAGCTATGGGAGCGGCATATCTTGCAGGACTTGCAGTGGGATACTGGGAGAACAAGGAGGATGTCATCAAGAACCAGCAGATCGGCAGAGTTTTTGAGCCGAACATGGATCCGGAGGAGAGAGCTGCGAAGCGCAAGGGCTGGAATAAGGCTGTAAAATATGCTTTTGGCTGGGCAAAGGATTCTGACGAAGAGGAAGAATAAGGACAAGGTATTTATATATAAGCTGCCAGACATCCTGGGAAAATGCTGGCGGCAGGCTAGGATAGCATCGGGAAACAGGGGAGAGATTTGGGGAGGATAGATGAACCAAATCAGGTATTTTAAAATATATAAGAGCTTTCTTCGGATATTGGATTGGATATTTCCACCTAGATGTCCTGTTTGTGATGGACTAATGGATAGTGGTGAGCTTATCCATGAAAATTGCCGCAGAAAGCTCTTTTTTGTAAAGGAGCCCTGCTGCGCAAGATGTGGCAGACCTTTGCTTTCGGAAAGTCAGGAGTATTGTATGGACTGTGCCAGAAAGCAGAAGGGGCAGAGTAAAAATAATGAGCCGGGGTTTAAACAGGGAAAAAGCCTTTTTCTCTACAAGGGGATGGTTAAGGAAACCATGTATCGCTTTAAGTATTCCAATAAAAGAGAATATGCAGAGTATTTTGCAAGGGAAGCAGCGGAAAGCTACGGAGACTGGATAAGGCAGAAGGGCATACAGGTGATTGTCCCGGTACCTATGTACAGGCATAAGCAGAGGGTCAGAGGATATAATCAGGCAGAGGTTTTTGCCCGGGCATTGTCAATGGAACTGGGAATCCCATTGGCTTCAAATATAGTAAAAAGAGTGCGGAATACAGTGCCTTTAAAGACCCTGAATCCGGAAGAAAGAAAAAATAATCTGAAAAATGCTTTTCAAGGGATAAATAATATAGTAAAATATGACCATATACTATTAATTGATGATATATATACAACTGGCAGCACCGCTGAGGCAGTAAGCCAGGAGTTAATAAATACAGGGATAAAGGAAGTATACCTGCTGTGTGTATGCATAGGCCAGGGTGCTTAGGAGGAATAGTGTAATGGAAGTAAGAAACTGTAAAGCTTGTGGACGTCTGTACAATGTAATGGGCAGAGAGAGGCTGTGTCCGGCATGCAGGGCAAAGTTAGAAGAAAAATTCCAGGAGGTTAAGAGATATCTGGAAGAAAACCCAAATTCATCTGTAGAGAATGTGTCAAGGGAAAATAATGTCAGCCCCAAACAGATTAGGCAGTGGGTTAAAGAGGAGAGACTCATATTATCCAGTGGAATAGTAGATGGAATCGTATGCGAGACCTGCGGCAAGCCTATTGTTACGGGACGTTACTGTGATAAGTGTAAGGCTAAATTATCCAGCACGTTTGCCAATGCCCTGGACAAACCAAAGAAGGAAGAAACAAGAAGTCTTGAACGCGACAGAGATGGTGACAAGATGAGGTTTCTTAGAAGTTAAGAAAAAATTAATAAAATATGCGCCAAAGATAAGCCGTTTCCCAGACTGGGGGAAATGGCTTTTTATTGTCAAAGAAAGGTCGTTATGGTATAATTTTCAAGAATGTATAATTGTGTCTAATACGAGGAGAACTTATGATTAATGAGGATAGAGTGAAGGAGCTGTATCATTTAGCTGCCTATGAATCTACAAATGAGAAGCTTCATAAAGAAGTAAATGAGTATTATTTGTGGGATTATGTCTGGAAAGAAGTTATGAAAAGCTTTTTCTCAGGAAGCCTTGCCTTTGTGGGTCTGCTTGTTCTGTGGGTGATTCAGGATGTGCAGGGTCTTCTGGACAGCTTAAACAGCATAGACTTAGTGGGGACAGCAGTAATCATAGCTGCCCTGTACATTGCATTTATGGCGGTGTATATGTTTGTCACAGTGCTTGTCTATACTTCCAGATATGGCAAGGGCAGAAAGAAGCTTCACAAATATGTTGAACACCTAAAAAATACAAACAGGATGTACAACCGGGAAGAGAAACTGAGGCGATAGGAGGGAATATGACTAAATTATTGGAATTAAAGGATAAATATGCAAAATTATTTGCAAATTATGAGACTTATATCACACCAGTTTTAAAATTTATACTCATGCTGGTTACGCTTCTCTTTATAAGAGCCGACCTTGGCTTTATGAGCAGGATCAGCTCAATACCTGTGACAATCGTGCTTGCACTGGTTGGAGCACTTTTGCCAATCAATGCTATGATATGGATTTTTGCAATAATACTGCTGGCAGACCTGTATGCCTTGTCAATGGAGGTTGCAGCTACAGCTTTTGTGCTTTTGGCGGTGATTTACTTTATATATTTCAGATTTTCACCAAAGGACGGACTGGCAGCAATTTTGACACCGGTATGCTTTAAGCTTGGCATTCCATATGTGATGCCGGTTGGAGCAGGACTTTTAGGCAGGGCTTTCTCAGCAATCGCGGTAGGCTGTGGTACAGTATTGTACTTCTTTTTGGATGGCATAAAGCAGAATGCAGCAGAGCTTGGCACAACAGTGGATTCAGACACAATTTCGTCAAAATTTAATGTTACAGTTGGTCAGTTGTTGGGAAATAAGGAAATGTATCTGGTTCTGGCCATTATGGCTGTAACAACTGTTGTGGTATATATAGTCAGACGTTTGAGAACAGATTACGCCTGGTCTCTTGCAATTATATCAGGAATTGTGGTTCAGGTGGTTGGACTTTTAGTTGGATATCTTGTGCTGGGAGCACCGGGAAAAATCCTTTTTATGATAATTGGAAGCATTGTTTCCCTGCTGATAGGCTTTGTAATCCAGTTTATTTTTATGAATCTTGATTATGCCAGAACTGAGAGAGTACAGTTTGAGGATGATGAGTATTACTATTATGTCAAAGCTGTACCAAAGAAAATGGTTACATCAGAGGAAAAAACCGTTAAGCACTTTGGAAACACGGCGGCTATGGGCAAAAGAATAAACAGGACACCATCAGAAGACAAGGATGATTACATCACTAATAAGGTGATTGCAGAAGAACTCGATATAGACGAGGATCTTTTGAAATAAGTTGGACATTATAGACGGCATAAAATGAGTGGAAGGAGAGCAGAATGCAGAGTTTTTTAGGAATGTTGAATGCCTTTGCAGATAAGGTGGCATCATATGTTAGCATACCAAATATAAGCATATCGACAGTTGATATTATAGAAATCCTTATTATTTCTGTACTCTTCTACCATGTACTTGTATGGATAAAAGATACCAGAGCATGGAATCTGTTTAAGGGAATTGTTATAATATTAATATTTGTGCTGATTGCGGCCTTTTTCCAGATGAATACAATACTGTGGCTGGCAAAAAACACCTTCGACATTGGTCTTCTTGCAGTTGTTGTAATCTTTCAGCCAGAGCTTAGGCATGCACTTGAGAATATCGGAGGCAAAAAAATCTTTGGTAACCTGTTTACAATAGGAAAGACAGAAAATGTGAAGTTTTCCGATAAGACCATCGAGGAAATTATAAAGGCAAGCTATGCTATGGGCAAGGTTAAAACAGGAGCACTCATAGTGGTGGAGGACAGCATAAAGCTTGACGAATATGTCAGAACAGGAATAGATGTTGATGGTCTCCTGACCAGTCAGCTTCTTATAAATATTTTTGAAAAGAATACTCCTCTGCATGATGGAGCTGTAATTGTGAGAGGTGACAGGGTTGTGTCGGCAACCTGCTATCTGCCATTATCTGACAGCCTTAACCTGTCAAAGGATCTGGGTACCAGACATCGTGCAGCAGTTGGAATAAGTGAGGTTAGTGACTCTCTTACAATCGTGGTATCAGAGGAGACCGGTAAGGTATCCATTGCAATGAAGGGCAGGATATATCATGATGTTGACGCTGATTTCCTGAGAAAGCAGTTACAGTTTGTACAGAATAAGACATACGAAGCAAAAGGAATTGAACTTTTGAGAAGGAGGTTGAAGAATGAAAAGAAATCTTCTAAAATCTCTGACCAATAATCTCGGATTTAAAATACTGGCAGTAATTTTCGCTTTTACCCTGTGGCTGGTTGTCTATAATATAGAGGATCCTACAAAGACAAAGACTTTTTCCACCAATGTTACAGTGGAAAATGCTGATGCAGTGACAGATCTTAATAAGTGTTATGAAGTGGTGGACGGCAGTAACTTTGTGTCATTTTCAGTGACCGCAAAGCGAAGCGTGCTGGATAATATGGAGGATAGTGATTTTACAGCAGTAGCTGATATGTCAAAGCTGGTAATGGGAGAGGATGGCAAATCGGCAGTTGTGCCAATTGATATATCTACCAGCAATAAGTACGCAAGCTCAGTTAAGTTTAATGGCAGCACAAAGTTTATGAATGTAAATCTTGAGAATTTACAGAGCAAGCAGTTTGTAGTATCTGCAAGCACAGTTGGAACTGTGGCTGAGGGCTATGCTCTTGGCAATGTGACAATCAGCAATCCAAATGTCCTTAAGGTATCAGGACCTGAGTCAGTAGTCAGCCAGATTGCATCAGTTATTGCAACTATTGATGTGGATGGCATGAGCATGAATATTACAGACAATGTCGTACCTGTACTCTACGATTCAGACGGAAATGAGATAGATACGACAAAGCTTAAACTCAGCAACACAACAGTGACGATATCAGCAGAGATACTGGGAACCAAG
>ERZ1031095.256-NODE-256-length-17534-cov-8.707134_pt1 | contig 17534 bp, 15 predicted proteins | sample MGYA00517108_ERZ1031095 | MGnify/ENA primary metagenome ERZ1031095 (study PRJEB33719, sample SAMN04261275) | wastewater metagenome | biome: rural village; feature: human; material: feces | host: Homo sapiens | place: El Salvador | collected 2013-01-07 ... | reverse complement strand
GCCTCTATCCGTGATGTGCTGCTGTTCCCCACGATGAAGCCGATTGAGCAGTAAAGCGTAAAAATTGGCTTTGCTTCGTTTGAAATCTTGGCGTTCGATACTGGAACACCGTGGATTTACCACCAACTTACCACCAAATTTGATAATTTGCATCAGTAAAACGGAAAGCAGCCTACAATAAACGCAAGCACCCCTGCCAATGAAATGTGCGATGACACATGGATTGGCAGGGGTGTTTTTCATGTTTGGAGGATATTAAGAGCATTTCGGAAAAAACACTGATATTGCCTTGTTGCCCACCGAATCAAGTCGTGGTATAGTAATAATTGGAGAGGTTTAACCTTAAAGGTCGTTGCGGCATAAAACTTCCGATAATATTGATTATCTGGAAGTTTTCGGGATTCTATAATGCAGGAGGTTGTCTGTATACAGTTCCCGAAGATTGATCTTCTGCATTATGTACCTCCATTTCGATTCACGGGTTGACGGGTGAACCGAAATGAAGGCGGTGAGCGACACCTTTCGGGGAAATTCCCGAAAAAACGACAAGCAAAAGCGCCAGCATCCGAAGAACGGCGGCTGGCGCTGCTAAAAGAGGACTTATGACGCTTATAGACCAGCCACAATAGTGCCTGTTCATAAGCAGATGGGGGCCGATTGACGGTCAGACTTTTTTGACAGGTAAATTCCTGCCGAATTATGTCGAAGCTGTCTTTGATTCACGGCGGCTCCCTCCTAAAGCCGCCGTGTCAGCGTGTAGTCGTCACTCCTTTGTTGAGGGCATAAGGAACGGCGGCCTTGATGTACTCAAAACCGCCGCAGTCCTTGAAAATCCATTATGGGCGCACGAAGCTGCCTGCCCTGCAACGGTTTTTTTCTTTCCTCGTCTTGCGGGGCAGGATCGCTTGTCTTATTTGGTTTAGGTTTGTTCCGGTTCGGCTGCCTCTTTCAGCCGTGAAAAGCTCTCATCGCTGATGATGTGTTCAATCCGGCAGGCGTCAGCCTCCGCAGTCCTGGGGTCAACGCCTGTGGCGATAAGCTGCTCGGTAAAGAAGCAGTGTCGCTCGAAGATTTTTTCGGCAACCTCGCGGCCTACATCGGTCAGATGGAGAAAGTGATCTTCGTCCATAGTGAGAAAGCCGCCGTCCCGCAAGGTAGCCACTGCATGTCACACGCTGGGCTTTGACACCTCCATGTGCCGGGCTACATCTACGGAGCGCACCATACCGAGTTTCTTTTGGAGAACAAGGATGGTTTCCAGGTAGTCCTCCCCGGACGCATGAAGTTTCATCTGAACCTCCTTTACTGAGCCAGCTTCCAGCCGATGGCCTCCTGTCTGGCCGATACAAAATCGGCATACAGGCCCTTTTGCTGGATCAGCTCCGCATGAGTGCCGCGCTGGACGATATGAGCGTTGTCCAGTACAAGGATCTGATCGGCGTTGCGGACGGTTTTCAGACGGTGGGCAATCATGATGATGGTCTTGTCATGGGTCAATGCCTCGATAGCCCGCTGCAATTCATCCTCATTCTCCGGGTCAACGCTGCTTGTTGCCTCGTCCAAAATGATGATAGGTGCGTCCTTCAGCATGGCGCGGGCGATGGAAATCCGCTGTTTCTCGCCGCCGGACAAAGTACCGCCTCCCTCGCCAATCACGGTGTCATAGCCATCCGACAGGGCAGAAATAAAGTTATGGCAGCAAGCCTTTTTCGCCGCTTCAACCACTTGTTCATGGGTAGCATCCGGGCAGCCAAACTTGATATTGTTCTCAATCGTATCTGCAAATAGGTACACGCTCTGGAACACCATCGAGATATTCTTCATCAGGCTGTCCAGCTTGAAATCTCGTACATCCGTACCGCCTATGGTAATCTTCCCGGCATTCACATCCCAAAAACGGGCAATCAGGTTGCACATCGTTGTCTTTCCTGCCCCGGAAGGGCCGACAATGGCCGTAGTCGTTTTTTCGGGAATGGTAAAGCTGACCTGATCTAATATCTTACGGTCTGCGTAGGAAAAATCCACCTTGTTAAACACGATCTCGCTGGACTTCGGCGTAATGTCAGCGCCTTTTTCGTCCATCACCGGCGTGTCATCAATGGAGTTTGCCGTATCCATCGAGGCCGCTAGCATTTGTAGCAGAGAGGCCATATTCCCGGCGTTCTCCAAATCGTTGAACACCATGAAAGAAGCAATCACCAAAATCAAGCCGTAGGCCAGCGACAGGGAGCCGTCCAGCCAGAACCAGACCGAGGCCAAAAGCAACAGGACGCTAAACACCCGGACAACGGCCTGTTTGATGGCGTCATAGGGAACACTGGCCTTTGTCAGTTTCAGGTTGTCCCGGCAGCTCGCCTTAATTGCACTGCCAATAGACTGCGTGCTGTCCCGTTCCAGTCCAAATGCTTTGACAATCCCCATCCCCTGAATATACTCCAACACAGACTCCACAAGGGACTCCTGTGTGTGCTGGCGTACCCCGCTGAGCGCGGCAGATTTGCGAAGCGCCAGTTCCGCCGCCGCAAGGTAAATCAGGACACCAGCAACGGCCACAAGACCGATCCGCCAGTCAAATACCAACAGGACGATGACAAGGGCAACCGAGTTGAAAAAACCGCCCAGCACTGACACCAGGACACGGGCTGCTGAGTTCTCTACATCACTCAAAGTTGTTGTGACAATGGCGGTAATATTCCCGATACTATTCTTGTTGAAGTAGCCCATCGGGATGTAGCGTAGCCGATCTCCGATGTGGATACGCTTTTCCGCCACCATGCAATAGCCGGTTTCCGTCTGCTCCATCGTGGAGAAATAGGTCGTAATAATACGCCCAATGAGGGAAACGGCCATAATCCCCAGCGAAAGCCAGATAAACTTTCCGTCCCGGTTGTCAGATACCAGCGCGCCGATCACTACAAAGAGGGCGGCAAACTGCATGGCTGAAAACAGCCCGGACAGGAATGAGAATAACAGGGATTTTTTTAGAAGCCCCTTTTTGCTGCCTGCAAAAGCAAAGATTTTTTTCAATGTTCCATACATCTGACAACACCCCCTTACATCTGGTCTTTCGCGCCGATGTGCGCCTGCCACATATCCCGGTAGAGGGGGCAGGTTTCCAGCAGCTTCTCATGCGTACCCTGTGCGTGGATGGTTCCATCCTTCACCACAACGATGTTATCTGCTCCAACAATGGTAGACAGCCGGTGTGCAATCACAATCAGGGTCTTGCCGACAGTTAAAGTGGAAATGGCTTTCTGCACCAGTGCCTCATTCTCTGGGTCGATATAGGCAGTTGCCTCGTCCAAAATGACAACCGGCGCATTTTTCAGCATGGCGCGGGCGATGGCAATCCGCTGGCGTTCACCGCCGGAAAGATGGGAACCGGCGCTGCCGACAACCGTATCATAGCCATTATCCAGCTTGCGGATAAAGGCGTCGCAGCCGCTTTGTTTGGCTGCCTGCTCCACCTCTGCGTCCGTGGCACTGGGTCTTCCCATGCGGATATTCTCCCGAATACTGCGGTTAAACAGGTAGTTGTCCTGAGATACATAGGAAATCTGGTCTGCAATTTCAGACAGCGGCATATCCTTCAGCTCATGGCCGCCGAGGGTAATGCTGCCGGATGTAACATCCCAATACCCGGCAATTAGCTTCGCCACCGTGGACTTGCCAGAGCCGGACGGCCCTACAAGGGCGGTCATGGTTCCGGGGTGGATGGCGAGATTCACATCATGCAAAACCTCTGTTGTCCCGTCATAGGAAAACGACACAGACCTAAGAGAAATGCCGGTATCTTCCAGCTTGATCGGCGTTTCTTTATGGTTCAGTTCTTCGGCGTTCAGAAGCTGGCTGATTTCTTCCACATTTGTCCCCAGTACAGCCAAATCGTCCGTAAAGGTAAAGGCCGCAATAATCGGCCCGATCAGCCCCAGCGAGAAAATCACAATGGACAGGAAGGTGGAAAGCTCCAGACTGCCGGAGAGCCAAAATGCAAAACCGCAGGGCAGCACGCATATCAGCACTGAGGGCAGGATTGCGTTGTAGGCGCTCATGGTTTTCTGGTTTTCCCGCATCCAGTCCACATAGTAGTTGGCATTATAATTCACCGCGTCAGAATATTTTTTGTAGGAACCGGCGGACTGGCTGAACGCCTTTACCACCTCAATCCCGCCGATGTATTCTACAATGGCGTTTGCCATCTGCTTTCCCGCTTTAACCGCGCCCTCCCATTTGACGGGATAATTCTTCATACCGGCGGACATGACAGCAAGGCCCACCACCAGCGTAACAAGGGACAGGAGCGCCATGCGCCAGTCCATAACGAACAGATATACGACAATCACCAAAGGCACCAGCACATTTGCGGTCATTTCCGGGAGCAGGTGTGCGAAGGTCGATTCCATGCCTTCAACCCGGTCAACAATCGTCGTTTTGTACTGGCCGGACGGAGTATCTAAAATCGTCCCCATCGGGACGCGGGCCAGCTTTGCGGTGATATTCTCTCGCAGATCGCGCAGCGTGTAATAGGTCGCCGTGTGGGAAATCGTTGTAGAAAGACTGGAAAACAGCACTTTCCCAAAGTAGCCGCACAATGCAATAATACCAGCGGTCACATAGCGGGAAAAATTCTGTTCCCCAGACAACATCATTGTGACAATATGCGCCACGCAGAAATAGGGCACCATCTGGCAGGCCACACCTAATACTGCAAGGATAATACTGCCGATGAATTTTCCATGATAAAGTTTGCCCCATCCCCATAAGACACCTATGGGCGACTCTTTCTTTTCCTCCTTCATTCTGTGGACACCTCCTTCTTCATATCACTCAGGAAAAACTTTAGCAGGCGTTTTCGGCCATTGCTGTCCTCTATGGAATAGCTTTCCTGAATTTGCCCGTTTTCTAAGTGAAGGACATAATTGCAGCAGCGTAGAATAAATTCCGGGTCATGCGTTACCACAAGCGCGGTTCTTCCGGCATTTGCCACCTGATTGACAACATTGGCAACCTGCCTCATGTGAAACAGGTCAAGACCGCTGGTCGGTTCATCGAATAAAATCAAAGGGCGCTCCGAAGCAATCGCAGAGGCAACCGCCACGCGCTGCTTTTGGCCGCCGGACAGTCCCATCGGGTGGCAGTCCTCATAAGGCAGCAGGTCCATCTCCTGCAAGATTTCTCTTGCCTTCTGCTTATCCTCAGTTCTCATACTGAGCAGAATTTCATCCAGAACACTTTCGGTAAAGAGCTGGTGGTTTACATCCTGCATGACCATATAACAGAGTTTCAATCGTTCTTTTCTGGAATAGTTCTTGCTCTGATCCTGCACCGTTCCTTTGAAGTGCTTTTCCAACCCGCAGAGGCACCGGGCAAAGGTGGATTTTCCCGCACCATTATGTCCGATGATGGCCGTGGCGCTGCCGGATGGGAAAGAGGTTTCCGTTATATGCAAGGTTTCCGGCTCATGCTTATAGGCGAAGGACACATTCTTTATCGTCCAAACCGCCTCATTCATTCTCTGCGGCGTGCCTTCAATCTCTGAAAGCCCCGCAAGGTCAAGAGGGCGCAATCCCATATCATCGCGTTGTTTTGCCGACAGGCCGCAAAATTCCTCTGCTGTATAATCACCTTCGATTTCTCCATCTTTCAGGTACAGGACACGGTCAAAGAGGCCGGACAGATAATACAGCCGATGTTCAGAGATGATGATGGTCTTTCCCTGCGATTTCAAAGTAAAGAGAAGCTGCCGGAAATCAGCGATAGCGTATGCATCAAGGTTGGATGATGGTTCATCAAGCACATAAACATCTGGGTCAATCGCCGCAGCCGATCCGCAGGCGATTTTTTGCTTTTCACCGCCGGATAAAGAAAAAATACTTCTATCAAGCAGCGGCTCCAGCTTTAGCTGTGCAGCTACACGCTTTACCCGGTCACGCACAATATCTTCAGGCATTCCGTGGTTTTCCGGGCCGAAAGCCAGTTCGCTGGTCGTGTCCACATTGAAAAACTGAGAACGCGGATTTTGAAATACAGAGCCGACTTTTAGAGAAATATCAAACAGTGACAGGTCACGGGTGTCCTTCCCATCCAGATAGACGGAGCCGGTATAAGTCCCCTCATGGTAATGAGGGATCAAGCCGTTAAACAACCGGGTCATGGTTGTTTTCCCACAGCCGGAAGTCCCGCAGAGCAGGACAAAAGAACCGTCCTCAATAGTGCAGGAAATATGTTTCAAAGCGCTACCGGCCTGCCTCTCACTGTCGGGAAGGGTACTGGCAGGATAAGAAAAGGACACATCTTGACATTCAATCATTTCCTTCACCCCCTTGCGGCAAGCACATAGATTTGCGCTGCAAATGCTCCCAGACAGATCAGCAGGAAAATAACATCCTGCACATGAAAACCCAGCTTACAGATATTCGTCCGTTTTACCGGGCCTCCCAATCCCCGCGTAAGGGCTGCCTGGGACAGTTCCTCTCCGATTTTGACGGAGCAGATCATCATGGGGACAATCCGATACTCTAAAATCGCACCGACTTTTCCACCACCAAAGCGGACGCCACGCATCCGCATGGCGTCCCCAATAGCGCTCCATTCTTCCGCAACCGTGGGAAAGAAGCGAAACATCACAGACATAGGAATGGTGATCTGCTGCGGCAGGTGGAGCCGTTCCATCGCCGCAACAAATTCGCTGACCGTGGTTGTCGTTACCACGAAATATCCCATGACCACGCTGGGGGTGAACCTCAGCAGAATGCCAACAATGGCTACTGCAATGTAGTTTGCTACACCAGCCAGTCGGGACAGACCGAACATTTCCAGGCACAGACTGCCTCCAAAAATCAGGATATAGAGAACAGCACCTTTCCATTTTCTGGCTGCTGACAAAAGTAACAGCGGGATCGCCGCCAACACGATGATGTAATACTGCATGATACCTTCATACGAACCGCCTAAAATAAAGACAGCTATGGTAATCAGTACCGCCAGTTTTGTCCGGGGGTCTAATAAAATTCCGCTATTGTTTTTTTGACTTGCAAGAAGTTCGCGGCTCATTACACAATTCCCGCCCGCTCGAAGTGCTTTTTGAAAATCTTCCGTCCGATCAGGCCGCCGACAAGACCGCTGACGAAAGCAGCGATAAGCAATACCGGCAAAATCCAGTCGGGCATATAAGCCATAAGCGTATCGGCATATTCCTGACCGTAACCGGGGAGCAGGTTCTGGTAGTAAGCGTCACGCGTCACAACGATGGGAATAAAGGCGCCGATTACCCACATGGAAAAAACGCCGTGAATCAACACTTCGCGCTTGGCATTTTTGTAGTCACAGGCTTTCATCATAAAATCGGAAATCAGCCCGAAGATCAGCCCGGTAGGGATGCACCACCAGCCCATGCCGGTCAGCAGCATAATGATACCCAGCAGCACTCCGCAGATGGTAAGCATACCGAATTTCTTAATTTTGGAGAAGAACAACATCATCGGAATACCGCCGACAAGCGGCACGATCACGCTGATAAGCGGAATAAAGATCGGGATAAAACCGATAGACGCCGCTGCGAAAATGACGATAAAGTAAATCGCCGTAAAAATACCGATGTTGATTAAGTCCTTTCCTTGCAATTTGTTGTTCATTGCGAAACCTCCTAACATGATTACTTTCGTCTTGGTTAGTTCTCGCCAACCCACCCTAATGATAGCATAAATTTATCTGTGCTTCTATGCACATATCGGTATTTTAAGCCCGTATAGCAAGGAGCTTTTTCGCTCTGCCAGAATATCCATTGACCGGGAGTTTTCTCGCAGGTATAATAATATCAGCGATTTTGCGTGATGAAAGGGGCGAAGCAGTTGCGTAACATGATATACAACATTTTAGAAAACAGCGATGCTGTTTCTGGTGTGACCTTGAAAAACAGTCCAAATAGCAGCACATTGCTTTTGGATCGGGCAGATGGCAAGGGACGCATGACATTCCATACGCTCTTTCCGGGGCTGACTTTGGCTTTTATTTTTGTAAACGCTCCCGTATGGCCGGAGTCGGATGAAAATTCAAATCTAAAGCCTTTGCTGATTAACTATTGCGTTTCGGGCAGAAGTGAATTGCTTCTGGATGACGGCTCCTACATTTACCTGAAGGAAAATGATTTTTGTGTCAGTGAACAGACCGCACAGAAAGAATATATCTTTCCCACACGGCAATATCAGGGCATAAAAATATACTTTGACCTTCCACTTCTTTTACAGTCCTGCGGTGAACTTTTGAAATCTTTTTCACTTGACCTCCCTACGCTGGAAGAAAATTATTGTGGCAATCATAAGACATATATCAACGAAGCGGACAGTGAGCTGGAAAATATATTTCAAAAACTCTGGCGGCTATCTGAAAAGCCCTCTGCCTTCCATTTGCAAATCTATACGCTTGAACTTCTCCACCGGCTTCTTAACATGGAAATCCGGCCTCCGAAAACTTGCGGCTTCTACACGGAAACACAGGTTGAAATTGCAAAAAGGGCGGCACAACTCCTTTCTGATGATCTTCGCCAGCACATCCCTGTAAGACAGATTGCAGAACGATTTTCGGTCAGTGAAACTAGCCTGAAAAATTATTTTAGAGGCGTATATGGACAGAATATATCCACCTGGCTGCGGGAAATCCGTATGAACGAAGCCGCAAGGCTTCTTTCGGACACAAAGCGTCCGATTGCCGAAATATCCGAACAGATTGGCTACTCTAATCAGGGAAAATTTGCAGCTGTGTTCAAAAAGCAGTTTGGTCTTTCTCCGCTGGAATACCGGCGGTCAAAGAATTTGGAAAACCGATAAGAACAAAGCCGGGATTTGCCACTTGTCAGCAAAATCCCGGCCTTTCTTATGCCTAAAATCTCATGCGGAAATCAACTCTTGAAAAATTATTTCCTCCGCCTGCGCCTTCAGCGTGTTCATCAACCCCACCCAGCGCATGGGGTCACGGGCTTTCAGTTCCTCGGTAAGGCAAATTATCAGAAAAGCCTAAGGCAGTAATTTACGTGTATCGCGCCATCGACACAAAACGGTAAAGTGGATTTTATCTGCTTTGCCGTTTTTTCTTAAATTGTGAAATTTTCAAAACTGTATTCCAAAACAGCTCTGCGGATTCCTATTAGTGTAGGGACTTTCAAAATCTTTTGTGAAACGGCTTTCCTCTAGTTTTATGAGTGAAAAATAAACAAAATCCATGTTCTAAAATTAGGTAGTTCAACAAAATTTGAAAATCTGTATGCCAAACGCCCATTTTAGAATGTTATAGGTAGAGGGGAACGTTGGAAAAATGAATTTTCTTTGAACTTTCAAAAGACCCGGTTTAAAAACACCCCTTAAAGTTTGTATAGGGTATAGGAAGTGTTTTCAAAAGTAAGCCAATTCACTACGGTATCACTGATGAAATTCCCCGATTCCTTACAAAGTCACATCGCACCTTGAAAATCGCATGAGCCACCCCAGCAGGATACCTCTGGTACTGAATGTGCATTCTGCGCGTCTTACCGGAAAATACGCCGGAGAAAATCGGGCAGGAACGGGCTGGGACAGAGTGGACAGTGGTTAAGAGCAAGATTCGCCTTTGTATACGAAACCGCTCCTACGGGCAGTTTCTCCACGGCGGCATCTTGATGGGGATTGCGCTCCCCATACCCTCACATCGTGCAAAATCACATGATTTTGCCCATTGGTGGCCTGCTGCAGCAGGTCACAGCCGGAGTGCAGATGCACTGCCGGGAAAATCAAATTCTTGATTTTGGAAAGGAGACCCCATGCCAAGAACGAAGAAAAAAGTGAAATCTATCGTAAAGACAAAAGTAATCTCCGCACGAGTTACAGAAGTAGTACATGAACTTTTACACCGGCAGGCAGAAGATGCCGGAATGACCCTCTCTGAATTTACAGCGCAGATGCTGATGAAAGGCCGCGTGAATACCTCGTATGTGTTCTATGTCCACCCGGACGAAATTGAAGCCATCACACGGGAGTTTGCCGCCATCGGGAATAATCTGAACCAGATCGCGGCGTTCTTCAACAGCGGCGGTATCCAGTCGCGCGCTATGCTCGAAAACATCAACCATGCAATTTCCTGTATTTTTGAAATGCGGGAGCAAGTCGCAGAAATGGCAGGGAAGAATTATGGCAATCTTAAAGCACATCGCAAGTAAGAGCTCCAACTATGGTGCTGCGCTGGAATATCTGATTTTCAAGCATGACGAACTTCGGAAAACTCCGATCCTTGACCAAAACGGAAATCGTATTATGCGGGATGAGTTTTATCTGGACGGCCTGAACTGTGAACCCTATTCCTTTGATGCGGCCTGCCAGCAGCTGAACTGCGAATATCAGAAGAACAAAAATAAGAATGAAATCAAAAGCCATCATTACATCATCAGCTTTGACCCACGGGACAGCACAGAAAATTGCTTGACGGGGAAACGGGCACAGGAGCTTGGACTGGAATACGCAAAAGCAAATTTTCCGGGGCATCAGGCATTGGTCTGTACGCACATGGACGGTCACAATGGCAGCGGAAATATTCATGTCCATATCGTAATCAACAGTTTGCGAAAGCTGGATGTACCTAAGCAGTCCTTTATGGAGCGACCCATTGACTGCAAGGCAGGGCACAAGCACCATCTGACAAAAGACTACTTGAAACATTTACAGAAATCTCTGATGGATATTTGCATGAGGGAAAACTTGAATCAGATCGATTTGCTTTCCCCCTCTCTCTCTAAAGTTTCGGAGCAGGAATATTACGCTAAACGGCGCGGACAGATCAACCTGGACCTTACCAATCTGGAACTTCTTGGCGATGGGTTCACACCAGCAAAGACGACTTTTGAAACGGAGAAGGAAAAAATCCGAAATGCCATTACCGATATAGCAAAACGATCTGCATTTTTTATGGATTTCCAAAACCTCTTAAAGCTGGAATACGGCATTTTGGTGAAAGACCATCGAGGGCGATTCAGCTACCTTCCAGCAGACAGGGAGAAATTTATCTCTGCCAGAACGCTGGGAACCAGTTTTGACCGTGAGCATCTTTTACTGCTTTTTCAGTGCAACGCAGCCGAGAAAGAAAAGCAGCAGTGTCGTGTCAATGATCCTATGGATGCGCTGTACATCAAGTCGAATCTCCGGCTGGTTGTAAATTTGCAGGATTGCGTAAAAGCCCAGCAGAGCTATGCCTATGCCCAGAAAGTCAAAATCACAAATTTACAGAAGATGGCGCAGACCGTTCTCTATGTGCAAGAGCACGGATATGATTCATACGAAAAACTTTATGAAGCTGCCGAGAGTATCGACCGAAAAATGGCGACGGCTCGAAGTGATGCGAAACTCACGGAAGTCAAACTGAAAAAGGTCAACGAGCAGATTCATCATTTGGGTCAGTATTTTTCTACAAAATCTGTTTATAGCGAATTTCTGAAAGCACCTAACAAGAAAATTTTTCGGCAAACCTATTTCGATGAAATTGCAAAATACGAGGAAGCACGTCAATTTCTAAAGCGGGATTTCCAGGACGAAAAATTCCCTTTGATGAAAGATCTCCGGGCAGAAAAAGAACTTCTGATGCGCACAAAGGATGCACGGTATGAAACATACCACTATTTTAAGGAACGCAATACAGAAATACAGACGGTACTTGCCAATGTTGACAGCATCCTTGAAATGGAAAAATTGCAGCAGCGTGAACAGCGGCCGCGAGCCAAGAAGCGCAGCTACGATATGAGCCTGTAAATTAGCAGGGTCTTCCACCCCGCACCCCGGAACCCTGCCGGATGCGTAAGCCCGTGCAGGGCTTTCCCATCCGGCAGGGACTTTTGAAAATAAGAAGGAGGTCAATTTTCAAGAACAACAATTTATTTGAAATCGTAAAACGGAATATCACTACTCGACAGGCTGCAGAAGCCTATGGTTTTCGTCCAAACCGCAGCAGCATGATTTGCTGTCCATTCCATGCAGACCGCAATCCCAGCATGAAAGTGGATTTTCGATTTCACTGTTTTGGCTGTGGCGCGGATGGCGATGCAATCGACTTCACCGCAAAAATGTTTCAACTGTCCTTACGACAGGCGGCGGAAAAGCTGGCCGCAGACTTTGGACTTTCTGCAACGGAAAATTTCCCACGGCAGCACTTGAAAATCGTGGAATACAAAGACCCAATCCAAACATTGTACGAGTGCAGCGCGATTCTGGGTGACTGGCGCAAACGATTTGCGCCGAAGTCAGCAGAGGAAGAACTGCATCCCTGCTTTGTTGCCAGCCTGCATTATACTGATTACATCCAATATCTGATAGAGAATCGACATTTTCTCACCGAGCATCGGAAGGAGGTTCAACAGATTGCCCAACGAATCCGAAAATACGAGATCGACCATTTCCAACATCCGCAAAATGCTCTCGCAGGCTGAAAAAGGTGGTGTTCAGAACACGATTCAAAACTGTGTGACTGTTTTGCAGAACGACCCAGTTCTTGCAGATTCCATCCGGCTGAATCTGCTGAGTGAACGTATTGATATTGTAAAGCCGATGGGTTGGCAGCGTTCCGGCCCTACGCTGACCGACACCGATATGATGTACATTCTTCGTAGAATGGAAAAGTATGGTCTGTACAGCGAAAAACGGGTGTCTGCAGCAATTCGCATTGTTGCCAACGAAAATCATTATCACCCTATCCGGGACTACTTGAATGACTTGAAGTGGGATGGCACAGAGCGGATAAGCCGCGCCTTGCATCGCTTTCTCGGTGCCGCAGAAGATGAGCTTACCACAGAAGCGTTGAAAATTTTTCTGCTTGGAGCGATCAAACGGGTGTTTCATCCCGGCTGCAAATTTGAAATGATGCTTTGCTTGGTCGGTGGGCAGGGTGCAGGAAAATCCTCTTTTTTCCGGCTGCTTGCTATCAAAGATGAATGGTTCTCGGATGATTTGCGGCGACTGGATGATGATAACGTGTTCCGCAAGCTGCAAGGCCACTGGATTATGGAAATGTCGGAAATGATTGCGACTGCCAATGCCAAAAGCATTGAAGAAATCAAGAGCTTTCTCAGCAAGCAGAAAGAAACCTACAAAATCCCGTATGAAACACACCCGGCAGATCGTTTGCGGCAATGTGTCTTTGCAGGAACGACCAATCGACAGGACTTCCTGCCCCGTGACCGCACGGGAAACCGCCGCTTTATCCCCATCCCGGTGGATGCAACACAGGCTGAAGTACATATTCTGGATAACGAAGCGGAATCCCGTGCCTATATCGACCAGCTTTGGGCAGAAGCCATGACGATTTACAACAGCGGTGATTATAAGCTGACATTCAGCCCTGCCATGCAGGAAGCCTTGCAGATTTGCCAGAAAGATTTTATGCAGGAAGATACACAGGCGGGCATGATTTATGCGTTTCTGGAGGATTACACGGGTGACCGGGTATGTTCCAAACAGCTCTACGCTGAGGCACTGGGCAATCTGAATCTTCCTGCGGAGTGGGAAACCCGTGCTATCTGTGAGATCATGACTGCAGGAATTGTGAATGGCGAAATCAAGGGGTGGACAGCCCATAAAGCAGCCAAACGCTACCCGAAGTATGGCGTGCAGAAAGGATGGGAACGTGTAACCGCTGCAAAAGTGGAGGCAGACGGTTTTGTAGAACTTACAGACGAAGAAGCTCAGCAGATGGGATTTCCGTTTTGAAGGGCCATTTTACACAGTTGGTTACAGGTTTGGTTACACCCTGTATCTGCCAAAAAGCAGCATCATTCCACGTGATTTTCCTATCTGTAACTATGTAACCTGTAACCGATAAGAAAAATAAATACAGAAAATTGCCAGCATACCACCGTAGAAAAAGTTTTCTGTGGCGGTTACAGTCTGCTGGTTACAAACAAAAATACGGAGGTTTTGCCTATGAAAGAAGTCCCGATTTGGGAGAAAAGCAATCTGACGCTGGAAGAAGCCGCAGCCTATTCCGGCATTGGTATCAACAAGCTGCGTGAAATGAGCGATTCCAAAGACTGTACCTTTGTTCTCTGGAATGGTACGAAACGGCTGTTGAAACGCCGCAGGCTGGATGAACACCTTGACCGATTATTTTCGATTTGACAATAAAAATGAAGTCGGCAGTTGAAAGCACCTCGGCGGTATGGTATGATTAAGCTGTAGGTTGCTTTCTGCCAACAATGGAGGACATAACGATGGCAGAAAGAAGAAAAGACTCAAAGAAGCGTGTTCTAAAGGAAGGTGAATATCAGCGCAGCAACGGAACGTATGAATATCGCTGGCGCAGTGAAAACGGCAAGCGAAATAATGTGTACGCCAAAAGTCTGGAAGAACTTCGTGAGAAAGAAGCAGAGATTCAGCGTGACCGCAGTGATGGAATCCGTGCAGAAGCGCGGAATGCGACCATCAATGACATTCACGAGCAGTGGCTGCAACTAAAAAAGGGGCTGAAAGCCAATACACTGGTCAATTACGAGTATATGTACAAGATGTACGTATTCCCGGAGTTTGGGAAGCGGAAGGTCGGAAGCCTGAAAAAGTCGGATGTGCGGCGGTTTTACAACGGCCTTGTGGATTCACAGCGTTTGAAAGTGGCAACGGTGGAGAACATCCATACCGTGCTGCATCAGGTGCTGGATTTTGCAGTGGAGGACGAATATCTCCGTATCAATCCATCCGATAATGCGTTGAAAGAACTCAAACAGACGCACAATCTGGACAGCGAACGCCGCAAGGCTCTGACCGCAGGCCAGCAGAAGCTGTTGATGGACTTCTTGAAAAACAGTGAGAAGTACAATCACTGGCTTCCCATCATTATTGTGATGGTGGAATGTGGTCTCCGTGCTGGTGAGGCAACGGGTTTGCGCTGGGAGGACATCAACCTTGATACGGGTGAAATCAGTGTAAATCACACGTTGATTTATTACAGCCACCGGGAGAAAGGTTGTCTGTACGGAATCAATACACCCAAAACGGAAGCTGGAAATCGAATTGTGCCTATGACTCCGGCAGTCAAGGCTGCTTTTGTACAAGAGCGAGAGTATCAGAAGAAAACTGGAATTTCCTGCAAGGTGACGATTGATGGCTATACGGATTTTATTTTTGTAAACCGTTTTGGCGAGTGCCAGCATCACAGCACCATCAATAAAGGTATTGACCGTATCATCCGCGACTGCAACGAGGAACAGTTGGCAAAATGCGAAAGCGGTACAATCAAGCCGAAAAACCTTGTTCTGCTTCCGAAGTTTAGCTGTCATTCCCTGCGTCACACCTGTGCTACCCGTCTTTGCGAGGCTGGAATCAACATGAAGGTCATTCAAGACGTATTGGGCCACGCCGATATTACCACCACCATGAACATCTACACCGAGGCCACAAAAAATCTCAAGAAAAAGGAAATCGACAAGTTTGCAGAGTTCTTATCTGCAACCACGACATTTGAAGGAAAGGAGGAAAATGACTGATGGAAAATAAATCTGCAGCCCCAGTAGCACAGGTTCTTGTTCCGGCAGTGAGTGAGATTCGTTCTCTGCTGGAAGCTTCCCGTAAAAATGTAGCACAGCAGGTCAATCAGGAACTGCTGTCAACTTATTGGAAGATTGGTGAGATCGTTGTTCGTTGTGAACAAAATGACAGCATCCGTGCTGCATATGGTGAAAAGACCTTATTGCAGCTTTCCAGGGCGTTGACAAAGGAGCTTGGCAAGGGCTTTTCGCGCTCGAATGTTTACAATATGCGGCAGTTCTATCTCAGCTATCCAATTTTCCAGACAGTGTCTGGAAAATTGAGTTGGTCGCACTACTGTGAGCTGTTATCCATTTCCGATAAGGAGAAGCGCAGCTTCTACGAAAAAGAAGCGGTCAATTCTGGCTGGTCTGTCCGTGAAATGAAACGTCAGGTTGGAAGTTCCCTGTTTGAACGGCTGCTCTTGTCTCGTGGGGATGCCAACAAGGAACAAGTTTTAGCATTGGCTGAAAAAGGTGTGGACTACACAAAGCCGGAGGACATCATCAAGGACCCGTATGTATTCGAGTTTTTGGGACTGCCGGAAGAAAAGTCGTTCCTTGAAAGCGATTTGGAAGCAGCACTGGTGCGACAAATCGAAGATTTCTTGCTGGAACTTGGCCGGGGCTTTATGTTTGTCGGCACACAGCAGCGTGTCACAGTGAACAACACCCACTACTATGTGGATATGGTGTTCTACAATAAGATTTTACACGCCTATGTGCTGATCGAGTTGAAAACCACCAAGCTCACGCCCGAAGCCGCCGGACAAATCAATATGTATCTGAACTACTACGCCGCAGAGGTCAACGACCCAGAAGATAATCCTCCTATCGGCATCATCCTCTGCACCGACAAGGACAGCGTAGCAGCCGAGTATGCGCTGGGCGGTTTGTCAAACCAGATTTTTGCATCCCGGTACGTCTTATATATGCCGAACAAGGAGCAGCTTATTAGGCAGGTGGAAGAAGTCCTGAAGCGTTGGCACTCTCACGAGGACGAATAAGTTTACCACCAGCCTTACCACTGACTTACCACCAATTTGAGAATAGCTGTAAACAGTTGCGTAGAGTTGCGAAAAATAAGACCTTTTTATCTTGCACAAACAAAGGCTTATGAACACTTGTAAACAGCTATAAATCACCACCAGTCAAGCTCCCCACGATGAAGCCGATTGAGCAGTAAATTTCCAATTTAAGCAAAACAAAGCCTGAAACTTCTTGATGTTACGAGAAGTTTCAGGCTTTTTCTTTTGACGGATTTCCAGCAAAAACTACGCCATACGCCAATTTTACGCCAAACGATGCAGGATTTTGTGCAGAGCAAAAAGAGCGTTGTTCGCGTTTGCGCAGCAAAGCGGAGCAATGAAAGCCCCAGTGGGGCTTTTAAGCGACAGAACGGTCTTGCGCAGCAAGATGGAGAGCATCCACAACTACCTGACCTGTCTGCGGATGCAGCACTGCCGCAAGGCGCTGGAGGAGGGCGTTTCCGTCCTGAATGCCTGCACCGAAAGCGGCTTTCCGGATCACAGCAGCTTCCTGAAAACCTTCCGCCGTCTGTACGGCATCACCCCCGCCGAATACAGCGCACAGCACCGGGCAGTGGTGCGTTAAAAGCTGCGGCAGGAGAATACGAAAATTTTTCTCAAAAAGGGTTGACATTCTACCTGCTCTGTGGTATTATACTTGAGCAGTCAGCGAGAACCGCTGAAAAGCAAAAAAGTAAATATCGCGGGGTGGAGCAGTCTGGTAGCTCGTCGGGCTCATAACCCGAAGGTCGTTGGTTCAAATCCGGCCCCCGCAACCACCAAGCAGATTGAATTTTTTAAATTCAATCTGCTTTTTTGTGTTCACATCAAAGTGGGAAGCGCCGCCGCTGCTGTGCATGGTACGGCTTGAACAGTGTAGCCCGCTGCGGGCAGCGGAGCCGAAGTCAGTATGTGTTTGTCATGCATTTATCATATGATTACTTCCTATTAGGAACACTGTAAATACAAGGCTTTTCGGAGCC
>ERZ1031095.247-NODE-247-length-17716-cov-10.484627_pt1 | contig 17716 bp, 8 predicted proteins | sample MGYA00517108_ERZ1031095 | MGnify/ENA primary metagenome ERZ1031095 (study PRJEB33719, sample SAMN04261275) | wastewater metagenome | biome: rural village; feature: human; material: feces | host: Homo sapiens | place: El Salvador | collected 2013-01-07 ... | reverse complement strand
ACCGTCTGGTAATGAAAGGCGTGGTCAAGACCTTCCCCGGCGTCAAAGCGCTGGATCATGCCCAGTTGGAGCTTCGCCCCGGTAAGGTCATGGCGCTGATGGGTGAAAACGGCGCCGGTAAGTCCACTCTGATGAAATGTATGTTCGGCATTTACAAGATGGACGAGGGCGAGATCGAATACGAGGGGCAGAAGGTAACCATCCCCACCCCGCTGGATGCACTGGACCGCGGCATCGCCATGGTGCATCAGGAACTGCAGCCCATTCCGGCCCGTACCGTGGCTGAGAATATCTGGCTGGGACGCTACCCCACCAAGAAATACGGCATCGTCACCGTTGTGGATCATGCCAAAATGTACAAAGATACCGATGAACTGCTGAAGAAACTGAAGCTGGACATCGACCCCCATGCAAAGCTGGGCTCTTTGAGCATCGCCCAGATGCAGATGGTGGAAATTGCTAAAGCTGTTTCCGCCAACTGCAAGGTGCTGATCCTGGACGAGCCCACCTCCTCTCTGACCGCAAACGAGGTCGAGAGCCTGTTCCGCATCATGCGGGAGCTGAAGGAGCAGGGCGTTGCTCTGGTCTACATCAGCCACAAGATGGACGAGATCAAGGTCATCGCAGACGAAGTTACCATCATGCGCGATGGCCAGTACATCGGTAAGTGGGACGTTGCCAACATGACCAAGGAAGAGATCATTGCAAAGATGGTCGGCCGTGAGCTGTCTAACCTCTTCCCCCCGCTGGAGAACGTGCCCTCGGACGAGGTCATGATGAAGGTGGAGGACTTCACCTCCATCCATCCCCGTTCCTTCCGTCACTGCAGCTTTGAGCTGAAAAAGGGTGAGATCCTGGGCGTTGCCGGTCTGGTGGGCGCTCAGCGTACCGAGCTGATGGAAGGCATCTTCGGCCTGCGTGCCCATACCTCCGGTAAGGTGTGGATCAAGGGTGAAGAGGTCAACATCAAGCAGCCCCGCGACGCCATTCAGAAGAGCGTTGCTCTGCTGACCGAGGACCGCCGTGCCACCGGCATTCTGGGCGTGCTGAGCGTTGCCGATAACATCTCCATCGCTTCTCTGGATTCCCTGCGCAAGGGTCCCATCATGCTGGACAACCAGAAGATTTTGGATTTGGTGGCTACCAACAAGGAAAAGATGGCCATCAAGGTACCCAGCCCCAAGACCCAGATCAAGAGCCTTTCCGGCGGCAACCAGCAGAAGGTGCTGATCGCCCGCTGGCTGGCCAACAACCCCGATGTGCTTATTCTGGACGAGCCTACCCGCGGCATCGACGTCGGTGCAAAGTACGAAATTTACTGCATCATCGCTGATCTGGCCAAGCAGGGCAAGAGCATTATCATGATCTCCTCTGAAATGAGCGAGATCATCGGTATGTCCAACCGTGTCATGGTCATGTGCGATGGCCGCATCACCGGCTTTATCAACGGTAAGGATGCCACGCAGGAGAACATCATGGCGCTGGCTACCCAGTTCGAGACCGCACCTGACACAGCTGCGGCAAATCAGTAATTAAGGAGGCTGTCTATCGTGGAAGCTACCAAAAAATTGAATGGCAAGGCTGTGGGCAAGTGGCTCAGCAACAACGCCATTATCATAATGATGCTGGCCGTCACTCTGATCGTTGGCATCATTCACCCCAACTTCTTCTCCGGCACCAACATGATCAACCTGTTCAAGAACGTGTCCATCCGCTACATCATCGCGCTGGGCATTTCCGGCTGCCTGATCACCACCGGTAACGATCTGTCCGCTGGCCGTCTGGCCGGTTTTGCCGCCTGCTTGGCCTGCATCTTTGCGCAGACCGAAGGCGCTTCCGGCAAGTTCTACCCCAATATGCCCACCCTGTCCACCCCCGTGGTGTTCATTCTGGTCATTGCCATCTGTGCCATCGTGGGTCTGTGCAACGGTCTGGTGGTCAGCTACCTGAAAGTGCAGCCCTTCATTGCTACCTTGGGTATGCAGCAGGTGGTCTACGGTATCTGTCTGGTGTACACCGGCGGTACCCCCATCGGCTCCCTGAATTCCAACTTCACTGCACTGGCAAAGGACACCTTCCTTGCTGTTCCTGTGCTGATCTGGATCGCCCTGATCGTGGCTGTCTGCTTCTGGTTCCTGTATAACAAGACCCGCCACGGCAAGTATATGTACGCCATCGGCGGCAACGAAGCTGCTGCCGAGGTGGCCGGTGTCAACGTCAACGCCACCAAGATCCGCATCTACATCCTGGCCTCCTGCATGTTCGGTCTGGCAGGCTGCCTGCTGGCTGCAAAGTCCGGCGGCGCATCCGTCAACACTGCAATGGGCTATGAGCTGGACGCCATCGCAGCCTGCACCATCGGCGGTGTTTCCACCACCGGCGGCGTTGGTACTGTTCCCGGCGTTCTGGTCGGCGTTCTGGTCTTTGAGCTGATGAAGGTCGCTCTGCAGTTCATGAACGTCAACTCCTCCTACACCTACATCGTTCAGGGTCTTGTCATTATCGTGGCTGTCGCCATTGATATCCGCAAGTATCTGGCTAAGAAGTAATCTCCTCATCATCCCCCTTTGCACCCGCAGTCTTTGCACTGCGGGTGCTTTTTTTGTCCACATTTTTGTGGTATCATAAGGAAAACATCTTATGCTTACAGGAGGGACTTTCCATGGCACAGCTCACCCCGGATACCCAGACCGAGCTTGAACGCCGCGAGGCCGCACTGGCCGCCCGCGAGGCAGAACTTGCCCGCCAGCAGGCTGAATTGCAGGCGCAGAAGGCCGATTTTGAGCAGGGCAAAAAGCGCCTGCTGGACAACGGCAACAAGGACTTTGTAAACCCCAAGGAAAAACTTTACGATAAATTCCCGCTCACGGTGCACCAGATGGATATCATCATCGGCGTGCTGTTCGCCCTGATTGCCCTTTTTCTTGTGCTGGGCGTGACCCACACCAGCTTTTTCGGCCTGTTCGGCGGCTGAGCCGCAGGCGCATCCTCTGTGAAAAACATCCCGTAAAGGAGAATAAAAATGGCACACTATCCCGGTTATACCGTCCTGCGCACCGAGGACTGCCCCGAGCAGCACGGTACTTTGACCCTGCTCACCCATGACGTCAGCGGCGCAGCCGTGCTGCTGGTGGAGAACGAGGACGTCAACAAGGCTTTCGGCATCGGCTTTGGCACCTTCCCCTCCGATGACACCGGCGTATTCCACATTCTGGAGCACTCCGTACTGGCGGGCAGCGAAAAATACCCGGTCAGCTCCCCCTTCGTGCAGCTGCTCAAAAGCAGCATGGCGTCCTTCCTCAACGCCATGACCTTCCCGGACAAGACGGTCTATCCCTTTGCCACCCCCAACGAGACCGATTTCTGCAACCTGATGGACGTCTATCTGAATGCGGTGTTCTGCCCGCTGGCCATGGTGGACTCTGCGGTGTTCGAGCAGGAGGGCTGGCACCGGGATGCGGACGGCACGGTCAGCGGCGTGGTCTACAACGAGATGCAGGGTGCACTGGCTTCCCCGGACGCCCAGCTGCAAAACGCCCTGCAGCGGGCCATGTTCCCGGATACCGCTTACGGCTATGTGTCTGGCGGCGACCCGGCGTCCATCCCCGCCCTGACCTACGAGAAATACCAGCGGGTGTACCGCCGCCATTACAGCGCCGACAACTGCTGCATCACCCTGTACGGCAAGATGGATATGGCCGACAAGCTGGCGCGGCTGGATAAGGACTACCTGTCCAAGATGCCCAAGGCCGCTGCCCGTCCCCGCCTGACCATGCAGGACGAGCAGCCCGGCGCGTTCGTGGAGCTGCCCTACTACACCGACCAGCCCAAGCCGGACGAGGTGCAGTGCGCACTGGCATGGTACACCGGTGCCTTTGCCGACCGGGAGCGGCAGCTGGGCGTGGAGATTTTGCTGGGTGCGCTGCTGAGCACCAACACTTCTCCCCTCAAGGCCGCGCTGCTGGCTGAGCAGCTGGGTGCCGATATCGACATCGGCTTCGACGACAGCACCCTGCAGCCCACCTTGGAGCTGCTGCTGCGCGGTGCTACGGCGGATTCTGCCCGCAAGTTTGCCCCCGCCGTGCGCAAGGCCGTGGACGAGCTATTGGAGACCGGCATTCCTCACGACCTGCTGCTGGCCGCCTTGAACGAGGCCGAGTTTGCCTCGCTGGAGCGCCCGGGCAGTCTGCCGGACGGCGTGCTGGACGCCATCAACGCCGCCACCGGCTGGCTGCACACCGGCGATGCCGCCCTGCTGCTGCACACGGACAAGCTTTTCGCCGCCCTGCGCAGCAAGCTGGAGGAGGGCTGGTTCGACACCCTGCTGCGGGAGCTGTTTGCCCCCGCCCCGGTGCAGGTGCTGCAGATTCCCACCGCACCCAAAACGGAGGACACCGCCGCCCCGGTGCGCACCGATGGCAAGCTGGTGCTGGAGCATCCCCTCACCGCCGCCGACCTTGGCGCGGGCGATGCCGCCCCGCAGGGCAGCGCCGAGCAGCTGGCCGGTGCCACCCTGCTGCGCCACCCCTCTGCCGGCAGCCTGTACCTGAATTTCTATTATGATCTGGGCACCGTTGCCCCGGAGGAACTACAATACCTGAACCTGCTCACCGATGTGCTGGACGAGCTGGACACCCCCGCCCACACCGCCCAGCAGCTGAACACCCTGCGCAGCACATGGCTGGGCGACAGCCGCGCCCAGCTGGATCTCTGGACCGGGCGGCAGGAGGGCGCTCCCTGCCACGCGAAACTGACCCTCTGCCTGAGCCTGCTGGAGCGCAGCCTGGAAAAGGCGGTGGAGATCGGCGGCGAGTGGCTGTACGATACCATCCTTACCGGCGCTGCCGCCGAAGCGGCCTATGCCCGGGTGGTCAGCCAGCTGAAATTGCGCATGGAGCAGCTGTTCATCCAGCAGGGCAACGAGTTTGCCTCCACCCGCGCCCGCGCCCATTATTATGTAGAGGGCGCTGCAGACGAAGCCTGCACCGGCGTGAGTTATTACCACTTCCTGTGCAGTCTGCTGGAAAAGGCCGACTGGTCCGCACTGGGCGCAAAGCTGGACGCTGTGCGCAGCCGGGTGCTGCAAACTGCCGCCCTGACCGTCAGCCTGCACGGCTCCGAGGACGCACTGGAAAAGCTACGCACCCTGCTGCCGGAAAGCCGCTTTGCCGCCGCCCGGCGCACCCCGGCGCAGCCCTACACCCAGCCCCTGACACCCCCGGTGAACGAAGCCTTTATCATTGACGGCGGCGTGAACTACGATGTGCTGGCATGGCCCATGCCCCAGGACAGCCGCCGCCGGGTGCTGGCGCGGGTAATGAGCTACGAATACCTGTGGCACACCATCCGGGAGGTGGGCGGTGCCTACGGCACCGGCATGCTCTGTGCCGACGGCATCGAGTTTTTGTACACCTACCGGGACCCCCACCTGCGGGAAAGCTACGAGACCTTTGCAAATGCCCCCGCCGCCCTTGCCGCCCGGGACTACACGGCCCGGGATCTGGACGAGTTCATCGTGGGCACTGCTGCCAAGCTGGACACACCCCGCAAGGCGCGTGCCGCTGCCCGGGAACTGGATCACCGGTACTTCTGCGGCATCACGGACGAGATGCTCGCCGCCGACCGCAAGGCACTGTGCAGCGTAGACACCGCCCTGCTGAAAGAGCAGGTTGCTGCCCTGTCTGATGTGTTATCCGGCGGCGTGCGGGTGGCCTTTGGCAGCAAAGACGCCGTGGAAGCCGCAAAGGATCTGTTCGACCGGGTAGAGACGCTGTAAGCGCCGGTCATTTGTAAAAAAATATTTTATTTGTAGTTCCGAAACACCCTGCGGGTGTTTCGGAACTACTTTTTCCGCACACATTTTTTCTGCACAAGGTGCCCGCATTCCGTCCAAACTACCAAAAAAAGCCAGATTTTTTGTGAGATAAGTCATACTTATTTAAGAAAATTTGAACAAATTGCGAAATTTGTGTGTTTCTGGTGTGGACAAAAACGTTTTCAGCTGATAGAATGGGAGCTGTTCTTTCTCCGCCGTCCGCAACCGGCGGAGTGTTTTATTGGAAGCAGGAGGTTTCTCATGTTAGAAAAATTCTTTCACCTGAAAGAAAACCACACCGATGTAAAGACCGAGATCATGGCTGGTATCACCACCTTCATGACCATGGCTTACATCCTTGCCGTCAACCCCAATATCCTGTCCGCAGCGGGCATGGATTCCAAGGCTGTGCTGATCGCCACCGCGCTGGCATCCTTTATTGCCACCGCACTGATGGCTGTGCTGGCCAACTATCCCTTTGCACTGGCTCCCGGCATGGGCCTGAACGCCTACTTTGCCTACACGGTCGTGCTGACCATGGGTTACAGCTGGCAGCTGGCTCTGATGGCCGTCTTTGTTGAGGGCGTCATCTTCATTGCACTGTCCCTGACCAATGTGCGCGAGGGCATCTTCAACGCCATTCCCATGACCCTGAAGAGCGCCGTCAGCGTGGGCATCGGCCTGTTCGTGGCCTTTGTCGGCCTGCAGAACGCCAAGCTGATCGTCAACAGCGATTCCACGCTGGTCACCTACCAGCACTTCAAGGGCGCAACCTTCCACAGCGTGGGCGTGGGCGCTATCCTCGCTCTGCTGGGCGTGGTCATCACCGCCATCCTGCTGGTCAAAAAGGTCAAGGGCGGCATCCTGTACGGCATCCTGATCACCTGGCTGCTGGGCATCGTGTGCGAACTGACCGGTATCTACGTCCCCGATGTGGATGCCGGCATGTACTCCGTGATTCCCACCGCCTTTGTCAGCTTCGACTTCTCCGCATTGGGCGAGACCTTTGGTCAGGTGTTCAAGACCGACTTCTCCGGTGTCGGCCTGCTGAACTTCTTCGCCGTGATGTTCTCCTTCCTCTTCGTGGACCTGTTCGACACGCTGGGCACCCTGATCGGCGTGGCCTCCAAGGCTGATATGCTGGACGAGGATGGCCGTCTGCCCAACATCAAGGGCGCACTGATGGCAGACTCCATCGGCACCTGCGTGGGCGCTGTGCTGGGTACTTCCACCACCACCACCTTCGTGGAGAGCGCCTCCGGCGTTACCGAGGGCGGCCGCACCGGTCTGACCGCTATGACCACCGGTGTGCTGTTCCTGCTGGCTACTATCTTCAGCCCGCTGTTCCTCACCATCCCCAGCTTTGCTACCGCTCCGGCTCTGATCATCGTGGGCTTCTACATGATGGGTTCTGCCATCAAGATCGACTTCAATGATCCCAGCGAGGGCATTCCCGCCTTCCTGACCATTCTGGCTATGCCCACCGCTTACAGCATCTCCGAGGGTATCGCCATCGGCATCATCTCCTGGACCATCATCAATGTGATCACCGGCAAGGCCAAGGAGAAGAAGATCAGCCCGCTGATGTATGTGCTCACCGTGCTGTTCATCCTCAAGTATGTGTTCCTCTAATTCCCTGCGTATCTAAAAAAGCCAAGCACCCCCTGCGGTCTGTACAGGCAGACCGCAGGGGGTGCTTTTTATGCTTTTGCTTTGTAATTACTCCGGGGCCTTCATGCTTTCCACCATGCTGATGCGCCGGACGTGCCGCCGCATCACGAAGCAGACCACCACGGTAAACGCCATGGTCAGCGCCACCGCCAGCAGGTAGCTGCGGGGGGCGATGGTGCGGATGAACATGAGCTGATCCATCTCCACGGTCAGCACGATGAACTTGTGCAGCGGCACACCCAGTGCCAGACCCACGCCGGAGCCGATAAGTGCCAGCAGCTCGATCTCGCGGAAGATGTAGCGGTACACTTCCTGATCGTAGAAGCCCAGCACCTTGATGGTCGCCAGCTCCTTTTTGCGCTCCCCAAGGTTGACGCTGATGAGGTTATACAGCACCACAGCCGCCAGTGCCGCCGCGCAGATGATGATCAGCACCACCACATAGCCCAGACTGACGATGAGGTTATCGAACAGTTCGGTGGTGTCCTCGGTAAAGCTGATGCTGCTGACATAGTTGCAGTCCAGCAGGTCGGTGCGCAGGGCGTTGTACCCGGCAGCATCGGTGCAGGTGGTCTGGCCATAGACCGTGTTCCACGGGATCTCTGCCGTGCCCAGCAGGCTTTCAAGCTGTGCGCGGGGGAGGTACAGCCGGGTGAACATATAGTTTTCCGTGATGCCGGTCAGGGTCAGCTCCACCCGGGCACCCTCGGTGTTCTCCACCCAGAAGGTATCACCAGTGTGCAGGCCCAAGTTCTCGGCGGTCTTTTCGGTCAGGATGACGCTGCCGCTGTCAAAGCTGATGGCCTTGTGCCCCTTGCGGGTGCGGAAGGTAACATAGCGGGTCAGGTCGCTGTCCTTGGCGGCAGCCACGATGCTCACGCCGGCGCTCTGGCCTTCGGCATTGTAGATGGTGGTGGATTTGGTATACACCGCGCCCCAGTTCTGCACGGCGCTGTTGCTGTCCAGCTCCTCTGCCAGCCCCTGCTCCATGGTCAGGGCTTTGGGGTCGCTGAGGGTGATGGACATATCGTTGTGGGTCAGCTCCGTAGACTGCTTCGTGACGATGGGCAGCAGGGAATCCTGAATGCCGAAGCCGATGAGCAGCAGCGCGGTGCAGCCCGCCACGCCCAGCACGGTCATGAAGAACCGCTTTTTATACCGGAACAGGTTGCGGGCGGTGGTCTTTTGAGAGAAGGACATCCGCTGCCACAGCGGGGTGATGCGCTCCATCAGGATGCGCTTGCCCGCCACCGGGGCACGGGGCAGCAGCAAAGCTGCGGTCTTTTCGGCCAGACTGGAACGGCAGGCGAACCATGTGGCAAAGCCGATGACGGCGGCGCTGATGCCCACGCTGGCGGCTGCCATGCCCGGGTAGAAGTGCAGGGTGAAGGTGGGCAGGCTGAACACCATCTGATAGGCGTTCCAGATAATGATGGGGAACACCACAAAGCCCACCACCATGCCGACAATGCTGCCCAGAATGGTGGCCAACAACGCGTAGAACAAATACTTGCCCGCGATGCTGAGGTTAGAGTATCCCAGCGCCTTTAAGGTGCCCATCTGCAGGCGGTTCTCGTCCACCATGCGGGTCATGGTGGTGGTAGCCACCAGCGCCGCCACAAGGAAGAAGAACACCGGGAACACCCGGGCAATGGCGTCCATGCGGTCGGCGTACTGGGCAAAGGTGACGCAGCTCATGGTGGAGGTGCGGTCCAGCACATACCACTCGCCTTTTTTGATCTGGCTCACCTGCTCCTCGGCGTCGTTCAGCTGGGCAAGGCCGTCTGCCAGTTTCTGCTCTGCCTCGGCCTTCTGGCTCTCGTACTCGGTGCGGGATTCTTCCAGCTGGGTCTGTCCGTCGTTATACTCTGCCCAGCCCTCCTCCAGCTGCTTTTGTGCGGCATCGAACTGGGTGTAGGCGCTGGCGGTGCCGGTGGTCAGCTGCAACTGTCCCTGCAAAAGCTGCAATTTCATCTTGCGCAGCGCAGCCTTGGCTTCGGTCACCAGCTGGTCGTTGGAGAGGTTCGGCGAGGAGATAAGCCCCTGCTTGTACATCTGCCGCTTGCCCGCGTCCAGCTGCTGCTGATAGCCTTGCAGCTGGTTATAGATGTTGTCGTAAGCGGCCTGCGCCTTGGCCAGCGCATCCCGCAGTTCAATGTAATCCTCGTCCTCCGGCTCGGCCTCGTCCAGCGCCTTTTCGGCGTTGCGCAGGGCGGCTTCTGCGTAGGTCAGCAAGGGGTCTGCCACCTTTTTCAGGTTGACCAGCAGCTCAATTTGCTGCAGCTGCTCCTCAAATTCCAGCACCTGCTCCTCGCTGCTCACCAGCTTGTCGGCACCGCTCTGCATGGTGTCCGGCAGGGCGGCTTTCTGGGCGGCAAGCTCCTTTTCCCCGGCTTCCAACTGCGCCTTGGCGGCATCCAGCTGTGCCTGTGCGTCCGCCAGCTTTGCCTCTGCCTCGGCAAACCGACGCTCGGCTTCGGCCTTCTGGCTGTCGTACTCCGTGCGCGCTTCGGTCAGCTTGTCGTTGGCGGTGTCCATCAGCTCTTCCCGCCGGGCGGTGCACTGCACGCTCTGGATGGCCTTGAGCTTTTCCGCTACGGCATCCACTGCTGCCTGATATTCATCGGAATAATTATCATACAGTCCGGCGTTTTCCGCCTTGATATAGCACACCGTATAATAATCTGCGGTCAAAGTGCCCTCCGGCACAAACAGGATGCAGTCCAGCTGGCCATCGCCCACGGTGCTGCTCTCGGAATCGGAGGAAAAATGCAGCGGGTCCTGCACCGTGCCCACCACCGTGAACACCTGCCCGCTGACCCCTTCGGTCTCTTCCGGCAGGGTCAACTGGGTGCCCAGCTCCACCGGGCTGCCGTGGCCCATCACATGCACCACGCACTCCCCGGCAGCTTCCGGCATCCGGCCGGACAGCAGCACCGGGCGGTTCATGTTCTCCGGCGTATCGGCCTGCGGGTCGGCAGGCAGCTGATACAGCCGCGCCACCGTGGTCTGCTCGTCCCCTGTCCAGTGGCCTTCCACGTCCTGATACTTCACCGCCTGCACGGCGTCTACCCCGTCCACAGCGGCAATGGCGTCGATATCGCTCTGACTCAGGCCAAGGGTGGACAGCACCCGCAGGTCGAACACATTCTGCTGCACATAGTACTTCTGGGCAGCGGAGCGCATATCGGGGGCAATGCACATCAGGCCGGTGAGCATCATCACCCCCAGCGCCACGATGCCAAACAGGGACACCACCCGGCTGATGCTGCTTTTCATCTCGCGCAGGATATTTTTGCGGTAACTTTTCTGCACAGTACTCACCACTCGATCTGTTCCACCGGCACCGGGTGCTCGTTGACCTGATTGGACACGATGCGGCCGCTGCGCACCTGAATGATGCGGTCAGCCATACCGGTCAGTGCCGTGTTGTGGGTAATAACAATGACGGTGCGTCCGGTCTTGCGGCAGGTATCCTGCAAAAGGCCCAGCACCTGTTTGCCGGTGCGGTAGTCCAGCGCACCGGTGGGCTCGTCGCAGAGCAGCAGCTTAGGGTTTTTGGCCAGTGCGCGGGCAATGGACACCCGCTGCTGCTCGCCGCCGGAAAGCTGCGCCGGGAAGTTGTTCAGCCGCTCGCCCAGCCCCACGCTGCGCAAGGTCTCTGCGGGGTCCAGCGGGTCGCGGCAGATCTCACTGGCAAGCTCCACGTTTTCCAGCGCGGTCAGGTTCTGCACCAGATTGTAGAACTGGAACACAAAGCCCACATCATACCGGCGGTAGGTGGTCAGCTCCCGGGCAGAAAAGCGGCTCACGTTGCGGCCGTCCAGCCAGACGTTGCCCTCGTCGCAGTTGTCCATGCCGCCCAGAATGTTCAGCAGGGTGGTCTTGCCCGCACCGGAGGGCCCCACGATGATGCAGAACTCGCCCTTGTCCACATAGAAATTCAAATGGTCTGCGGCAGCGATCTTCACACTGCCGGTCTGGTAATATTTACAGACATCTTCAAACTCCACAAAATGCTCCATGGCGTTTTTCCTTTCTGTCAGAATGCAAAGTATTTCAACTTAAATATAGCATAAACCCACCGGGATTTGCAAAGCCCCCGGCACGAATTTTCAAAAACTTAACACAAGCCGCCGCAAAACATAAAAAGGGACACCGGAGCGTCCGCAGACGTTCCGGTGTCCCGAGATATAAAGCCGCGCAGCGGGCATTGTCAGCTTATTTTGCAGCGTACCAGTTTGCGCTGGGCTGGTACTGACCAGCGGTTACGGCACTGCCCTGATAGTACAGGGTGCCGTCCGCACCGCGGCTGTAACGGGAGAAGAACTCGTTCCAGATGGCAACGCTCTCCTCCTGCAGGTAAACGTGGGGGGTATCCTTGACCACGGTGTACTGCACCAGCGGTGCGTTGCCGCCCATAAAGCTCTTGGTCACAAAAGCGCCATCGTAGGAGGTGCTCTGCACAACAGCCGCCTCGTTGGTGGCGTTGTGGGCGTTCCAGCCCTGCAGCGCCTTCACCGTGCCGTTATCCTCCACCAGCTCTGCCACGCCTGCCGAGTCGTACTCGCCAAGGAAGGCCCATGCCGGCAGCAGCACTGCGGGGTCAAGCTCCGGCAGCGGGGTGAACATATAGCCGATAGGTGCAATGGCGGCAAACCGACTTGCATAGCGGCAGGCGGTAGACCAAGTCATCAGGCTGCCGTTGGAGTGACCGGTGGCATACACGCGGGTGGTGTCGATGCTGTAATCCTGCTCCATGCGGTCCAGCAGGCTGTTGATGAACTCCAGATCCACGCTGGGGTCGGTATCCTTACCGGCCAGTGCGGCAAAAGGACCTGCCAGCCACATGGCGGTGGGAATGTTGCCCATCAGGTCTGCGGGACGCACCAGACCCTGCGCGAACACCACGATAAAGCCGTTCTGTTCTGCAACCTCGTACCAGCGGGACTCCTCCGCAATGGCGTACATGGAGGCGGTGTAGCCGTGCATCACCAGCACCAGCGGCACTTTTTTGCTGCCGGTATAGGTGGACGGCACATAGACCATCCAGCGGCGCAACTCGCCGTTGACCCACTCCTCGTGAATATCAAAACCACGCCGGGTAAAGTCCTCTGCCTTTGCCACGCGGCCCGGCAGCTGCAGCGCCATAAAGCGCTTGAACTGACCGGAGAACTTCTCCCAGATAGCAGCCGGGCACTGTGCCTTTTCGGTTACCCACACCTCAGCGGCAGAGCCTGTGCGGCTGCTGACATACACGCCGTTGCCCTTTGCCGCAGCCTGATTGGCGTTCAGATAGAAATCCAGCGCTGCCTTATTGGTAGAATCGACCTTGGAGCGGATAAACCAGACGGGGGTATCCACCGTCTTTGCGGCAATGGCTTCCTCCTGCACGCCACGGGTGGAGTCGCCGGGGAAGGGCAGCACATACTGACCACCCACTGCCTCCAGCGAAGCTGCCGGGACTTCCGCTGCATCCACAGCGCAGATGGAGCTGAAATCACTTGCCCAGCGAGCGCCGAACAGCAGGGCAGCCGCGCCGCCCTCCTTGTAGCCCACCAGTGCGGTGTGGGACTTATCCATGGAGAATGCGCCGGACAGCTTAACGCTCTTCTTGCGCATCAGCTGATACAGTGCATCCAGCGCTGCTGCGTCATCGCGACCGGCAGCGCTCAGAGAAAGATTCCAGCTGCCGCCGTTTTCGGGACCGAAAAATGCAATGGCGATCTTATTTTTGCTGGCAACCGTGCGCCACATACGACCGGTGACCGTGCCAGAGAACGCCTTTGCGGTGGTGTTATCCGGGGTCAGCACGATAACTGCCGGCGCCCAAGGATCCATGCCGTCGGGCAGGTAATAGGTAGCAGTGCCAACATTCTGACCGCCCACCGTCACCTGCGCATCATGGAACAGACCCACATTCACGTTCAGGTACGGGTTTTCCGGGTCATAAGCAAAGGTCTTGCCATCGCCCAGACCCATGGCTGCGGTCTTGCGGTCCACAGTGGTGTGCAGATCTCCGTTGGTCTGGTCCAGCTCTGTCGCAGCCAGAGCCGAGGGTGCCATAGCGGCCACGGTAGCGCCCAGCGCGGTAGCGGCGGAAAGCTTCATAAAATCGCGGCGTTTCATAGTGTTTTCTCCTTCTTGTACGTGTCTGCGTACTTTGTTATGCCCAGCTTTGAAGGCCGGACTCGCTTGCTTTTTCTCCGATTTTTTTCTTCACAGCAGGTGCCTCCCTGCTTCAATCTTGTACAAAGAATACCATTTATATCATGATTTGTAAATAGTATTTAGTACCTTTTGTTACAATTAATATATTAGTATATTATTTTTTGTGAAAAGAGCTGATTCGCGAAAGCACCCTATAACGCTGCTGTTTCTCATGATACACTTCCTTTTCTCTATGAAAGCGCAAAAAAGCCCCTGCACGCAGGGTGCAGGGGCTTTGGAACAGCTTTTTACTTGCGGTTTGCCAGCAGGTTCTCGATCTTCTTCAGGGGGTCGATGATGCTGGAAACGGACATATCGTGGTTCAGTGCCACCACAAAGTAGGCAGCGTACTTGGAAACATCCACGTCCACATACCAGTCGCGAGTCAGCAGCTCGGGCATACGGTAGGTCAGGTTGGTGCCCACAACGTAGGTCAGGGTGCCGTTTGCCACAGCCTTGTCGAACTTCTCCAGACCGCTGGTGAACAGGGGGAAGGTGGCGTTGGCGATGATGCTGGCAGCGCCGCGCTCCTTCAGGTTGCTGGCGACCTCCAGCATGCTCTCGCCGGAAGCAATGATATCGTCTGCGATAAAGACGGTCTTGCCCTCCACGCTCTCGCCCAGATACTCATGGGCAACGATGGGGTTGCGGCCGTTCACCACGCGGGTGTAGTCGCGGCGCTTGTAGAACATACCCAGGTTGCAGCCCAGCACGCTGGAGAAGTACATATTGCGGTTCATCGCGCCCTCGTCCGGGCTGACCACGGTAAACTTCTCCTTGTCGAAGGACAGGGTGGGGTCCTTCTTCAGCAGGCTCTTGAGCACCTGATAGGTGGGCATGGCGTTATCAAAGCTCATCAGGGGCACTGCGTTCTGCACGCGGGGGTCGTGTGCGTCAAAGGTGATAATGTTGCGCACGCCCATGGTCTGCAGCTCCTGCAGGGCCACAGCGCAGTCCAGGCTCTCGCGCACCACGCGGCGGTGCTGACGGCCGCCGTACAGGCTGGGCATGATGACGGAAACGCGGTGTGCCTTACCGGCCACAGCCTGGATCAGACGCTTCAGGTTTGCAAAGTGATCGTCCGGGGACATGTGGTTCTCGTAGTTGAACAGCTTGTAGGTGACGCTGTAATTGCCCGGGTCCACCACGATAAAGATATCGTCGCCGCGGACAGACTCCTTGACCAGACCCTTGGCGTCGCCGCTCTGGAAGCGGGGGCAGTCGCAGGAAATAATGAAGGTGTCTTTTTCAATTCCGGCAGCCTTTGCCCAACGGACAAGGTGCTTGTCGATCAGGCCGGTCAGCTCCTCGGCACCGGGGCAGGCGATCAGCCGCATATCCGCCACACTGGGCTGCTCAAAGAAGGACTTCGGGGAAATTTCAATAGACATAGTCACATAACTCCTTATTGCTGTTTACCATCCGTACCATGCACACAAGTGCGCATATCTAGTTTTATTTTATCACATTTTGTCGATTGTTCCATATCAATTTGTTTCATGTGTCGATTTTCTGCGCCTTGCACAGCTGTTTTTCTTTTTCCTTCAAGAGAATGTGAGTTTCTTACAAAAACGCGACCAAATCTTTACCGTTTCGCAAAGTTTCTCTGATTTTCGAGGAAAAGTAGGACTTTTCGTCGTTGATGCTCTTATCCCCAAAGTCCCCTAAAAACAGGAACGGGGAACGGCATCAAAACCGTTCCCCATCGATTGGTATTTGGCAGGCGTAGCATTCTCCTGCATCTCTCAGAACCGAAGTTCCTGTCGTTACCGGCGGCGTGTGGTCGCTACGAATTTTACCACCTCAAATACCTCTCTTATCCTATTATCAGGGTAAAACGCTTTTTACAGGGCAGCCACGGCAGCCTTCAAAGCATCCACGCGGTCGGTGTTCTCCCACTTCACGCCCAGATCCTCGCGGCCCATGTGGCCGTAGGCAGCCAGCTGGCGGTAGATGGGCTTGCGCAGGTCCAGCTCGCGGATGATGGCAGCGGGGGTCAGGTCGAACACCTTCTCCACTGCCTGCTCGATCTTCTCGTCTGCCACCGTGCCGGTGCCGAAGGTGTCCACCATGATGGACACGGGCTTTGCCACGCCGATGGCGTAGGCCACCTGCACCTCGCACTGCTTTGCCAGACCCGCAGCCACGATGTTCTTGGCCACCCAGCGGGTAGCGTAGGCTGCGCTGCGGTCCACCTTGCTGGGGTCCTTGCCGGAGAAGGCACCGCCGCCGTGGCGTGCATAGCCGCCGTAGGTGTCCACGATGATTTTACGGCCGGTCAGGCCGGTATCGCCCTGCGGGCCGCCCACAACAAAGCGGCCGGTGGGGTTGATGTAGTACTTGGTGTTCTCGTCCAGCAGCTCGGCGGGGATGGTGGCCTTGATGACCTTTTCCATCACGTCTGCCCGCAGCTGTTCCATGCTCACGCTCTCGCTGTGCTGGCTGGAGATGACCACGGCGTCCACGCGCACGGGCTTGTTGTTCTCGTCGTACTCCACGGTCACCTGGCTCTTGCCGTCCGGGCGCAGGTAGTCCATCTCGCCGCTCTTGCGCACTTCGGTCAGGCGCTTTGCCAGCTTGTGGGCAAGGCTGATGGGCATGGGCATCAGCTCGGGGGTCTCGTCACAGGCATAACCGAACATCATGCCCTGATCGCCTGCACCGCCCACCTGATCGTTGGTGCCCAGTGCAATATCGGGGCTCTGGCCGTCAATGTTGGAGATGACGGCGCAGGTGTCGGCGTCAAAGCCGAACTTTGCGCGGGTGTAGCCGATATCGGCCACCACCTCGCGGACGACCTTCTGGAAGTCCACATAGCAGCTGGTGGTGATCTCGCCCATAATGTGCACAAGGCCGGTGGACGCGCAGGTCTCGCAGGCCACGCGGGCGTTGGGGTCGTGGGTCAGGATCTCGTCCAGAATTGCATCAGAGATCTGGTCGCAGATCTTGTCGGGATGTCCCTCGGTGACGGACTCCGAAGTAAACAGGTGTCTAGCCATTTTTTGCCTCCTAAATGTTGCAGTTGCGTGTATTTACCATTCCATCAAGTTTGTTCTGAAAAATAAAAGCGCCCAGAGCCGAAAGCTCTGAGCGTTGCACTCTTATCTTCCGGTTTCCCGCAGGATTTGGCACCTTACGCTCTCGCGCAGGTTGTCGGGCTTCACAGGGCCTGTCCCCTCAGCCGCTCTTGATAAGTCGGTATTCAATTGGTACGCCACATATTCTATCATTGCAGCGTCAGATTGTCAAGATAAGTCGCACTTATTTTAGACATTCCTTTTAAATTGATGGAGCATTCCCCTGCTCCGGTGCGGCATAACCGTCCCGGGCGGCGTGGAAGGCGCGCTTTTCCGCGTACATCCGCTGATCCAGCTCCACCAGAAACTTCTCCACGCTGCCGCCCTCGTACTTTGCCACACCGGTGGAGAAGGACAGCTGAAAGCTGCCCGCCGGAGCGGTGGCGTTATAGTGCTGCACCCGCTGCTCGATTGCGGTGCAGATCTCGTCCAGCAGCTCCTCCGAGCCGTGACGGATCAGCACCATGAACTCATCGCCGCTCATGCGGATGGCTACCGAGTTTGCCGCCAGCGCCCCGGACAGGATGTGCCCGATCTCCTGAATGGCCCGGTCGCCCTCGGCGTGCCCATAGGTGTCGTTGATCTCCTTGAAGCAGTTCACGTCCATCATGATGCCGTAAACGTCCTTTTCCTGCGTGGCGTGGATGCGGTCCAGACAGTAGTTCATGTACTTGCGCCCAAACAGGCCGGACAACTCATCGGTATAGCCCCGCAGGCTGCGGGTCTGGCTGTCCACAAGCACAAAAGCGATGGCTACCGAAAGCCAGCCAAAGGCCATGCCGTAGAATGCGCCCTGCAGCAGCGTGCCCACCGCACAGGTGACCACGAAGTAGTACACCGGAAAAAACTCCACCGTAATGCCATCGCGCTTGGCCTTATGCACCTGCCACACGCTCTCGGCGTAATAGCCGAACAGCAGCAGATACAGCAAAATGTTCAGCGG
>ERZ1031095.246-NODE-246-length-17728-cov-5.180275_pt1 | contig 17728 bp, 13 predicted proteins | sample MGYA00517108_ERZ1031095 | MGnify/ENA primary metagenome ERZ1031095 (study PRJEB33719, sample SAMN04261275) | wastewater metagenome | biome: rural village; feature: human; material: feces | host: Homo sapiens | place: El Salvador | collected 2013-01-07 ... | reverse complement strand
ATTTATCATGTATATTTTTGCACTTGCAATATAAGTGTAAGTGTTATATATTATTTTTAGTTCAATGCGTTAAAGAGAAAGAGAGGAATTTCAAATGAGTGAAAAAGTTGTATTGGCATACTCAGGTGGACTTGATACTACTGCTATCATCCCTTGGTTAAAAGAAACATACGGATATGAAGTGATCTGCTGCTGTGTAGACTGCGGACAGGGTGAGGAGTTAGACGGACTTGAGGAGCGTGCGAAATTATCAGGCGCTTCCAAATTATACATAGAGGATATCGTAGATGACTTCTGTGATAACTACATCGTCCCATGTGTTCAGGCAGGTGCTGTATATGAGCATAAATATTTAATGGGAACAGCCATGGCAAGACCCGGCATCGCTGCAAAATTAGTAGAGATTGCCCGCAAAGAGGGAGCTGTGGCTATCTGCCATGGTGCTACAGGAAAAGGAAATGACCAGATTCGTTTTGAGCTCGGTATCAAAGCCCTTGCTCCGGACATCAAGGTTATAGCCCCTTGGAGAGATGACCGCTGGGCAATGGATTCACGTCAGGCAGAGATTGACTACTGTAAGGCTCATGGAATCGACCTTCCATTCAGCACAGACCAGTCCTACAGCCGTGACCGTAACCTCTGGCATATCAGCCACGAAGGACTTGAGCTTGAGGATCCTGCTCAGGAGCCAAATTATGACCATATGCTGGTACTGGGGGTTACACCTGAAAAGGCTCCAGATGAAGCCGAATATGTGACAATGACTTTTGAAAAGGGTATTCCTACATCTGTAAACGGAAAGAAAATGAAGGTATCTGACATCATCCGTGAGCTTAACCGCCTCGGTGGCAAGCATGGTGTAGGTATCGTAGATATAGTCGAAAACCGTGTAGTAGGCATGAAATCCCGTGGTGTATATGAGACTCCTGGCGGAACAATCCTCATGGAGGCACATGACCAGCTTGAAGAACTGGTACTTGACCGTGCTACTATGGAAGTCAAGATGGAAATGGGACACAAATTAGCCCAGGTTGTATATGAAGGAAAATGGTTCACACCACTTCGTGAGGCTATCTCAGCATTCGTTACATCTACCCAGGAATATGTAACAGGTGAGGTTAAATTCAAGCTCTACAAGGGCAACATCATCAAAGCTGGTACAACTTCTCCATACTCACTCTACAGCGAGTCACTGGCAAGCTTTACAACTGGTGATATGTATGACCACCACGACGCAGAAGGCTTCATCACACTTTGGGGACTCCCACTGAAGGTTCGTGCTATGAAGATGCTTGAGCTTGAGAAAAACAATAAAAAATAAGACAGCAAAAAAGCTTGCAGCCCTTATGGGGTGCAAGCTTTTTTAGCATCTTATTTATCAAATTTATATGCTGTAAACTTAATTAATGCAATAATTGGAATAAATCCAGATACATATGCAAGTGCAGCTACCTCACTTGGATCCTTCTGCTCACATTTTGCATAAATAGTCTTAAAGCATGTTCCAAGGCAGATAATCTGTAATGCCAGATATAAAATAGAACCCACATTAGGTATTCTTGTAATGACAATTCCAATCAGCCACCAGAAGTTGAACAGCATAGATGGTAACTCCAATCCAAGTACGTTTGTCTTGTCGTTATCCCCACGAATTACATCTGCAACTGCATAGTTGTTTACATATGGAATCCACGCCATCCATGGGTTCTTATATCCCAGATGCTTTAACACCTTCTGATACACCACGGCTGTCCACACATAAATTGCGATCACGGCGATAACTGCAACAACTGCAAATCCGCCAAGTAACATAAGTACATTTCCCATAACAAAGTCCTCTCTTTCGTTTAATAAACATTACGTAAAATTACAACAAAGGGAATGCTTGTCGTAATCTCCTCATATAGAATACTATACATAGGGGACTGTAGCAAGAGGATATTCTTTTTTTATGTAAAAAAACTGTCACTGGCAGCCTTTTCTGCATACTTTGGTATTAAAAATCACCACATTTCATGTACTATTTTAACAGAGGATTTTTCTGTATGCTAAAGCAGGATTACCGCCGCATCAAGCCCTTCTACTTTTCCATCAAATACGCTGTCTGTAATCAGATTGTATTTCTGTGCATACTCATTAAATTCCTTCATCTCGGTACTGCAATTGAAAATCATGGCAATTGTCTCTTCACCATTTTTTCTAGTCATAACAATTGTCTCTTCCTCATCCCTTGCGCTTATCTCAAGCAATTCACCATCTACAACGCATGTATGTGTTTTTCGAATCTGCAAGAGCTTTTTATACCATTTAAACATCTCTTTGTCCTGGTATTCTTCATCCCAGTACATACCTCGCCTGCAATCCGGATCATTTGCTCCTGGCATTGCAAACTCATCCCCATAATATACCATAGGCATTCCTGGCAATAACAACTGAAAAGCCGCAGCCAGATGCTGTTTTTTCTTATTGTCATTACATAGATGTAAAAATCTTGCTGTATCATGGCTGTCAATCAGGTTCCACATAAGAGGATAACATTTTTTATTTAAGCGGCCCTTCAGATAGCCAAGGTTCTGTACAAACTGGCTGACATTAATCCTGGTATCTGCGAGCAGGTCTATCATATTCAGATAAAATGGGTAATTCATGACAGTATCCCATTCATCTCCCTCAAGGAAATCTCCTGCATAATGCCATATTTCTCCAATTATCAGCATATCCTTCTTTACAGCCTTAATTGCCTTTCTAAAATTCTTCCAGAAAAAATGACTGATTTCATCACCTACGTCCATTCTCCATCCATCAATGTCACATTCCTTAATCCAATAACATGCAACATCTGTAATGTATTTTTCAACCTCAGGATTCTTCAGGTTCAGCTTTGGCATTCCTCCATAATAGCCAAAACATTTGTAGTTTGGAATCTCTCCCATTTCACCTTTAGGTGGCAGTTCATCAATAAAATACCAGTCCAGATATCTGGATTTTTCACCCTTTTCCAGAATATCCTGGAATGCGAAAAAATCTCTTCCTGTATGATTGTATACCGCATCCAGAACTACCTTCATTCCACGCTCATGCGCTTTTTGTACCAGTTCCCTAAGATCCTCTGTTGTTCCAAATGAAGGATCAATCTGATAATAATCTATGGTATCGTACTTATGGCACGAATTCGATTTAAAGATAGGTGTCATATACAGGACGTCAATTCCCAGGTTCTCAATATGATCCAGATGTTCAATAATTCCTCTTAGATTGCCATGTAAATCGTCCATAGGTGTAATCGGTGCTTTATACCACAGCTCCTTGTCTACAGGCTGTGATGCCGCAAAACGGGATGGAAAAATCTGATATACCACCTTATTGGCCGCCCACTCTGGCACCTCAAACATCTCTTCTTCCCTGAGGTTCTGCGGGCAGTCAAACATCCTGTCCCTGTTTGTAATACAGTCTTTATTAAATTCATAATTGCCGTAATATACCTTCTCTCCATATGTGTCTATAAATTCAAAGAAATAGCGCAGACATATCAAATGCATCTGAAGCTGTGCTTCATAATAATCGTGGAACTGCGAAGTGGCAACCTTCTTCATAGAAATCGTCTTTCGCGTATCCTTGCGCTCCATTGGTATATACTTGTCCTCATAGTGAAGGATTATCTCCTTCATATCATCCTTTTTTACCTGCACACGGATCACGAATACATCCTTATCAATCGCATAGCAGAACCTTTTATCCATATCATGAAAAATTGCTGAATACTCCATAAATTTTCCCCTTTACTTATTTCGTTTTTTGTATTTTAACGCACTTTTTCAAACAATTCTAACACTATATCCATGATTTTTTTAACTTTTTCTACTTTTGACCCTATATTATTCAAAAACAAAGCCTATACCAGTACTAAATATTTTTCTTTAATGTTCCAATATATTCTCCGTTGCAATATACGAAGGGTCCAATTTCTCCTTCTTCGCCGAAATATTCTGGTCTCAATGACAAAATATTAAGCAGCTCTTCCATATCATGTGCCTTTGTTGCCTGATATGGCTGTTCAAATGCAATTTTTTCTACAAATAAATAGTAGTCACTGTATTTTATAAGAATACCGGTGTGACCTACGAAAACAACATCCGAATCCGGATCATATATTACTATGCTGAGAAGAGATATTCTGTCACTATCTATTTGAAATCCATAATGCTGCCAGTTGTTGGAAAATGTGGTTTCCGGATGTTTTTCATCCGTAACACTCTTTTCTCCATAGAGTGTAGTAAACATATCTTTATTTTCTTTTATAATCTCATATCTTTCCACATTATCTATCGCTTCTGTATCAAACATTAAATAGCTGCCATTATAGCTGCTTTCCGTCGTTTCTGCATGAAGCAGCCCATCCAGCAAGAGAAAAGCTGTCATTCTGCAGTTACTGTCTGAATAATCATGATTCTGCTCCCAGCCATCCATACATTTCCATATATCCACACTCATTTTTTCAGGCTCAGACCATGCATCCTCCAGATTTGCGTTATTTCCTGCAGAAGCTGCAAAATCAGCTGCCCACTCCTGGAACACATCCACATTAGAGACTCCCGCAGCTTCCAGTTCCCTGCAGACCTCTTTAATGGTATCGTTTCCTCCCATATAAGTTGCAGCCGGTATCTTTTGTTTCTGTGCTGACATACCTGCACTTAGCATCATACAGCATAAGAGCACAACAATAGCTGATAATTGGATTACTGTTTTGATTTTATTTTGTTTTTTCAATAGATGTCTATTCCTTTTCTTTTTTTATTAGCATTACCTAAAATGAATTTTTAAATTCCGAATGCCCATTAATTATCATATCAGCTTTGTCTGCAATATCTTTTGTATTAAGCTGATTCATAAATTTCTTTCAAATGTTTTGCTGATACATACGCAAGCTTTACCTTATAGCTTTCACACTTATATGAAAAAGATGCCCTGCAGCGACATCATCACCACAGAGCATATCCAATCATATATTCACTTTCTACATCCCAGCATACTCTTCCTTAGTATAATACTGCGTAGACTTCAAATACTTAGGTATATCCTTCGACTCCCCATTTATACTGATATCCGCATATTTTCTGGCAAGCTCCAGCACATATGTATTCCGGTCTGTTGGCAGCTCTCCAATTACAGTTACGCGAATCTTCAGGTTTTCACTCATGCAACATTATTTATTTGCCCGGAGTATTGCAATAAGCTCCTGCTTCAAATCATAAGCTTTTTCCTTCACATTGCTGGTAACAGTTGAAGATACAAGCAGTCTTGATACAAGCTTAGACGCTATCTCATACTTGCCAAGCACAACAGACATCTGTGCCAGGAGCAGATCCATTGTATTCTGATCCATTCCACACATAGGGAAGTTCTCAGTAGCAACAGCCTTGGTCAGCCCCTCATATGCCTGCTCATAGAAGTATCTCTCTTCCTTCTTAATTGTCTTCACCTCTTCTGAATCCGCCGCTGCTCCGTTTTTGACAAGCTCCTCTGCCTGTCCTCTGCAAAGCCATGACATCTTAAGAAGTGTATAGGCCTTCTCGCTGGTCTTTCCCTTTTTAGCAACTGTACAGAAAAGTGACAGCTTATAACGGTCTAAGGCTCTGGCATATGAGTAAACTTCATTGTCTGTCTCTTCTGCTGGCTGGAACTTGGAGCATACCCCATCCTTTACCAGCTTAATCTGTAATGTAGACAAATGTCCGAAATATTTATTTGTTGCTGAATATCCGCAATAAGGACATGATACAACTTCATATTTCAATGGATCTATGTACATATACTTAGGACGCAAATCCTTATCAGCACCGATTCTTCTTACCTTAGAAGATTTCACAGTACGTGATTTAAACTCCTTGTCACATACCACACAGGTATATGACTTGTCAAAAAGGAAATCTGTTTCCTTCAGCTCTTCTTTTTCCTTTTTCTGAACCTCTACTCTTTTTACAGAACTGCCCTCGTTCTCATCTGCGAAAATATCTCCCATTTCTGAAGAATCGAAACCAAATTTTTCCAAGCCCGACATAAAATCCATATTCGTCACCCTTATCTTATCTATTTATCTTATCTATTTATTTTATCAATCAGTTACATATTTACTGCGTATTTGCAGGAAGCTTAAATGAGCTCTTAAGTGAAACAATCCTGTTAAATACAGGCTGTCCCTCTTTTGAATCCTTTGAGTCAGCACAGAAAAATCCGTTACGGACAAACTGGAAGCTGTCATATGCCTTTGCCTCCATAAGTGCAGGCTCAAGCACACAGTTCTCAAGTACTGTGAGTGAATTAGGATTGAGGTTCAAGCTGCCGTCCTTGTTATACACACCTAACTCCTCGTTTACAATATTCTCGTACAGACGGACTGTTGCTTTCTTTCCATATTCTGCTGATACCCAGTGGATTGTTCCCTTGACCTTTCTGCCATCAGGACTGTTTCCGCCCTTTGACTCCGGGTCGTAGGTACAGTGGATTTCTACCACATTTCCATTTTCATCCTTGACGCAGCTATTACACTTTACAAAGTATGCGTTCATGAAACGCACCTCGTTGCCTGGGAACATACGGAAATATTTCTTTGGAGGCTCCTCCATAAAGTCATCCCTCTCCACATAAAGCTCTCTTGTGAATGGCACCTTTCTCTTGCCGAGTTCAGGATTTTCCACGTTATTCTCTACCTCAAGGTACTCAACCTGTCCCTCTGGATAGTTGTCAATGACAACCTTTACTGGGTCAAGAACCGCCATCATTCTAGGTCTCTTTGCCTTCAAGTCCTCTCTGATACAGTACTCAAGCATTGCATAGTCAACCGAGCTGTTTGCCTTTGAGATACCACATAAATCGACAAATTTCTGAATTGACTCAGGTGTAAATCCACGACGACGGAGAGCTGCTATTGACACAAGTCTTGGGTCATCCCAGCCATCCACGATGCCTTCCTCTACCAGTCTCTTGATATATCTCTTTCCAGTAACCACATTTGTGAGATAAAGCTTTGCGAACTCTATCTGCTTTGGTGATTCCTCTGGTGTTTTCTTAAATCCGCACTCGATTACAACCCAGTCATACAGTGGTCTGTGATCCTCAAATTCAAGAGTACAAATAGAATGTGTGATGCCCTCGATTGCATCCTCAATTGGATGGGCAAAATCATACATTGGATATACGCACCACTTGTCTCCTGTATTGTGGTGGGTCATGTGAGCCACACGATAAAGTACAGGGTCTCTCATATTGATATTTGAAGATGACATATCGATTCTGGCACGAAGCACCTTTGTTCCATCCTCAAATTTACCATTCTTCATATCTTCAAAAAGCTGCAAATTCTCCTCTACACTTCTCTTTGAATATGGATCTTCCTTTCCTGGCTCAGTCAGTGTACCACGGTACTCTCTGATTTCTTCTGCCGACAAATCTGACACATAAGCCTTTCCTTTTTTAATAAGGTCTACTGCACACTCGTACATTTTGTCAAAATAGTTTGAAGCATAGAAAAGTCTGTCTTCCCAGTCTGCCCCAAGCCACTTTACATCTGCCTGAATTGACTCAACGAACTCAAGTCTTTCCTTTGTAGGGTTGGTGTCATCAAAACGGAAGTTGAACTGTCCGCCATATTTCTTTGCCAATCCATAGTTTAAAAGAATAGACTTAGCATGTCCAATATGAAGATAACCATTTGGTTCTGGTGGGAATCTTGTCCTAACTGTCTTGCAGTGTCCCTCTGCTAAATCCTTTTCTATAATCTGTTCAATAAAATTTTTGGAAACCACTGTTTCGTTTTCCATAGCCAATTCCTCCGGTATGTTTTGGTTTTGTTTGGGTTTATTCATTTTTATAGCATAAACATAGGGCTGTAAGTCTACAGCCCCACAGTGATTTTAATTATAAAATCACTAAAAAACTTTGTCAACCTCGATAATGCTCATGAGTGAATAAATGCTCCGAGCAGTACTCTCTATTTCCTATACATTTTGAGCAGTATCTGAAGGAAAGCTCCGGGTTTGAGACCTCGGTTCTGCCACAGATACAGCACTTGTGATGTGCAATGCCGCTGCCTGGCCTAGGCTCTGAAAACTGTGCCTTATACTTCTGCTGTCTCGCCTTCTGCTTGACATTCTGCTTAAAAGACAGCCTGTGCTTGCAGGAATAAATAAATATTCCAAGGTTAATAAGTGCAATCACAATCGGTGCGCTGTATGAGATTCCCACAGCCACGCCAAAACTGAAGAATCTGTAAATATCCATTGCAAACATTACAAAATAGATTATTACCAGCCATTTCATTTTTATAGGAAGGACAAAATACAGCCTTACCTCTGCGTCTGGCATCAAAAGTCCAAGCATCAGGTACATTGCTATAAGCAGATAGTAAATTGACAGACTGATAGGAACCTTTGTTACCAGATAAATAATCATTCCTAGTATGTCATTTAAGATTACACCGCCGAAAAAGTATACGTTCATCCTGAATGCGCCCAAATAGTTTTCAAGGCTGGCACCCAGCATCCACAGACAGAATATAAACAGAAGACTCCAGATTGAAATTGAGCCTGTCGGCATAAGAATCCATGTGAAAAGTCTCCAAATCTGACCATGCAGGATGGCTGATGGCGAAAACTGCAAATAATAAAGTGCTACATTTCCACTGCCGTAGTAGATTATGGTGCCCAGTATATTGGCAATAATGAAAAATCTGGTGATATTTGGTATTGCCTTGTGTCCAATTTTTTGTTCTAGTTTGTTAAGCCAGTTCATAAGTATAAGTAGACAAGCAATAACAAGCCGTCTACATCCTCCAAATAGTATTTATGGTTTAAACCATGGGAACATTATAGATTTGCCCAGATGGCTTTGTCAATGAATGCTCCAATTCTTCACAAATTCTTTATAATTATATACATTGAAATTTGTCAACTGCTGTCGTATAATTAACAATGTTTTCTCATTAACATTATAATAAGAAGAAATAATAATTTTATGTATAAATTGGTAGTTAATCGGAGGTAGCACATGAAAAATAACAGCTTACACAAGTTAGGAATTGATATAGGTTCAACAACTGTAAAGATTGCAGTTCTTGACTCTGAGGATAACCTGCTATTTTCTGACTACGAGCGTCATTTTGCAAATATCCAGGAGACTTTGGCAAACCTTATCAACAAGGCAGTCGCTCAAATCGGTGACAAGGAGGTTGCTCCTGTCATCACAGGTTCTGGCGGACTGACCCTTGCAAAGCATCTGGAGGTTCCATTTGTACAGGAGGTTATCGCAGTATCTACTGCCCTTCAGCACTACGCTCCTCAGACAGATGTAGCAATCGAACTTGGTGGCGAGGATGCTAAAATCATCTACTTCGAGGGTGGTAACGTAGAGCAGCGAATGAATGGTATCTGTGCCGGTGGTACCGGCTCCTTCATCGACCAGATGGCTTCTCTTATCCAGACAGATGCCCCTGGATTAAATGAATATGCCAAGAACTACAAGGAGATATATCCAATTGCTGCCCGCTGTGGTGTATTTGCAAAAACAGATATACAGCCACTTATCAATGAGGGTGCCACAAGAGAAGACTTGTCTGCCTCTATCTTCCAAGCTGTAGTAAATCAGACAATCAGTGGTCTTGCCTGTGGTAAGCCAATCCGTGGACATGTTGCCTTCCTTGGCGGTCCACTCCACTTTTTATCTGAGCTTAAAAAAGCATTTATCAGAACCCTTAATCTGGATGATGAGCATGCTATAACACCTGATAACTCTCACCTTTTTGCAGCGATTGGTTCTGCTTTAAGTTATAAGGAAAATTCAGATACTACACTTTCATCCCTCCTAAGCCGCTTATCAAACGGTATCAAGATGGAATTTGAGGTAGCCCGTCTTGAGCCTCTTTTTGAGGATGAAAAAGCCTATGATGATTTCATTGAGAGACATGGCAGCAATCATGTACAGACTGCAGACCTTGCCTCCTACAAGGGGGACTGCTATCTGGGAATTGATGCGGGCTCTACAACCACAAAGATTGCTCTCGTAAGTGAGCAGGGTGATCTGCTCTACTCCTTCTACAGCAGCAACAACGGCAATCCGCTTGCAACAGCAATCGGCTCTATTCAGGAGATTTACTCTCTCCTCCCTGCTGATGCGCATATTGTCCACTCATGCTCCACAGGTTACGGCGAGGCACTCCTCAAAGCAGCCTTAAAGCTTGACGATGGCGAGGTTGAGACAGTCGCCCACTACTATGCAGCAGCTCACTTTGACCCAAAGGTAGACTGCATTCTTGACATCGGTGGCCAGGATATGAAATGCATAAAAATCAAGAACCAGACCGTTGATTCTGTCCAGCTTAATGAGGCATGTTCTTCCGGATGTGGTTCATTTATAGAGACCTTTGCCAAGTCCTTAAACTTCACAGTTCAGGATTTTGCCAGGGAAGCCCTCTTTGCAAAAAACCCTATCGACCTTGGAACAAGATGTACTGTGTTCATGAACTCAAAGGTTAAGCAGGCACAGAAGGAAGGCGCAACCGTTGCAGATATTTCAGCTGGACTTGCTTACTCTGTAATAAAGAACGCTCTCTTTAAGGTTATCAAGCTCTCAGATGCAAAGGATTTGGGAGAAAACATAGTAGTACAGGGTGGAACCTTCTACAATGATGCAGTCTTGAGGAGCTTTGAGAAAATCGCAGGCGTACATGCTACCCGTCCGGACATTGCCGGTATCATGGGTGCTTTCGGTGCAGCCCTTATTGCAAGAGAGCGCCACGAGGCAGGACAGCCATCTACAATGCTTTCTATAGAAGAGATCAATGCTCTTACATACACCACAAAGCTTGCAAGATGTCAGGGCTGTACCAACCACTGTCTCCTCACCATCAATAAGTTTTCTGATAACAGACAGTACATAACAGGAAACAGATGTGAAAGGGGACTTGGAAAAGAGAAAAACAAAGAAAACATACCAAACCTCTTTGAATATAAAAACAAGCGGATTTTTGACTATGAGCCACTTTCAAGTGAGGACGCCACTCGTGGTACAGTGGGCATACCAAGAGTATTAAATATGTATGAAAACTATCCATTCTGGGCTGTATTCTTTAAAAAGCTTGGTTTCAGGGTAGTTCTCTCACCACAGTCAACCAGAAAGATATACGAGCTGGGTATCGATTCTATTCCATCTGAATCAGAGTGTTATCCTGCAAAGCTGGCTCATGGACATATAAGCTGGCTCATAAGCCATGGTGTGGATTTTATCTTCTATCCGGCTATACCATATGAGAGAAAAGAATTCCCGGAGGCAGGAAACCACTACAACTGCCCGATTGTAACCTCCTACTCAGAAAACATCAAAAACAACGTGGATGAGATTACCAACAAGGAAGTACGTTTTCTCAACCCATTTATGGCACTGACAAGCGAAGAGACAATATCATCACAGCTTGTAGCCACTTTTAGCAGGACAGATTTTGACATTCCGGAATCAGAAGTCCGTGATGCCGCATCCGAGGCTTGGAAAGAGCTTGCCATGACCCGTATGGAGATGCAGAAAAAAGGCGAAGAGGTTCTTAAATATATGGAAGAAACAGGCCGCAGAGGTATCGTTCTTGCCGGAAGACCATACCATGTAGACCCTGAAATCAACCATGGTATTCCAGAGCTCATTAACTCATATGGTATCTGTGTTCTGACAGAGGATTCTGTCTCACACCTTGCAGAGGTTGAGCGTCCTCTGATTGTAATGGATCAATGGATGTACCATTCTCGTCTGTACGCAGCTGCAAACTTTGTAAAAACCAGAGACGATCTGGATATGATTCAGCTCAACTCCTTCGGCTGTGGTCTTGACGCAGTTACAACAGACCAGGTAAATGACATACTTACAGGCTCTGGCAAGATATACACCTGCTTGAAGATTGATGAGGTAAACAACCTTGGAGCTGCCAGAATCCGTGTCCGCTCTCTCCTTGCAGCAATCCGTGTAAAGGAGAAAAAACAGGAAAAACGTGACATAAAGCCATCAAACTATAAGCGTGTTATTTTCACAGAGGAGATGTTTAAGGACAACTACACTATCATCTGCCCTCAGATGTCACCGATTCATTTTGACCTGCTGCTTCCAGCCTTCAGGGCAGCCGGCTACAATCTGGTCATACCAGATGTGCCTGCAAGAGAATGTATTGATGTAGGACTTAAGTTTGTGAATAACGACGCCTGCTATCCATCACTTATCGTAATCGGACAGGTAATGGCAGCGGTGATGTCGGGTGACTATGACATGAAACACACCGCCATCCTTATCTCACAGACCGGTGGCGGATGCCGTGCCACAAACTATATCGGATTTATCAGACGTGCTTTGAGAAAGGCAGGATACCCAGACGTGCCTGTTATCTCAATTAACATGGTGGGACTGGAAAAAAATCCGGGCTTTAAGATGACTCCAAGCCTTATACAGCATGGTTTATATGCTCTTGAGTTTGGCGATATTTTCCTCCGCTGTCTCTACCGCGTAAGACCTTACGAGCTGGTACCGGGAAGTGCCAATGCCCTTCATGAGAAGTGGAAGAAAAAGGTAATAGAGTTTGTTGGAAATACCAGGATTCTTTCTCACCGCAGGTACAAGCAGCTCTGCCGTGAGATAATCAGAGATTTTGATAATCTGCCTATGACAGACGAGAAAAAGCCTCGTGTCGGCGTGGTAGGAGAAATCCTTGTCAAGTTCCATCCTGCTGCAAACAACTATGTAGTTGATCTGCTTGAGCAGGAAGGTGCTGAGGCCGTTGTTCCAGATCTGACAGATTTCCTTCTCTACTGCTGTTATAACGCAAACTTCAAGGCTGACTACCTGGGCGAGTCAAAGAAGGCCCAGAGAATGAACAACCTCCTCATCAAGTTCTTCGAGTGGATGAGAAAGGATGCAAGGGATGAGCTCGCAAAAAGTAAGCATTTTGAACCAACAGCCTATATTGGTGATTTGGCAAAGCTTGCCGAGCCAATCGTATCCTGTGGAAACCAGACTGGTGAGGGTTGGTTCCTTACAGGTGAAATGCTTGAGCTTATCCATCAGGGTACCAGAAACATCATCTGCGCCCAGCCATTCGCCTGCCTGCCTAACCACATCGTAGGTAAGGGCGTTATAAAGGAAATCAGACATGAGTTCCCAGAAGCAAACATCGTGGCTATCGACTACGATCCGGGGGCTTCAGAGGTTAACCAGCTTAACCGTATCAAGCTTATGCTCTCTACAGCCCAGAAGAATCTGAAGAAAGAGCTGGCTGAGTAAATTTCACAAATAGATTTTCTGCCGACCACAAAATTTGTGGTCGGTATTTTTTGCCAAAATATACAAGAAAAGCTGCCGTGTCAGGTTTTCTGTATACCTTAAAAGACACACTAAAAACATATAATCGTAGTAATAAAATGGCTGATTTTTTTATGCAAACCCATGCATATCAAATTGCAATTGCAAAAAAAATGTAGTAAAATAGGACAAAAGTAATATTATTTTTAGGAGAAATAATTATGGATATCGACGTTTTAAAAAATTGCGGAACCGTTAAAACATTTGAACAGGGACAAATCCTCTGCCAGGAGGGAGAAATCGGACATTCTATGTACATCCTCCTCATGGGCGAGGTTGAAATATCAATAAATTCATTTTCAGACAATCCTCAGTCGCTGGGCTCTATGCCGGAGGGCAGCTTTTTTGGTGAAATGTCCCTGCTTGAAGACAAACCAAGATCTGCTACTATAATTGCTTGTTCCCCAGAGGTTATCGTGCTTGAAGTAAATGAACTGGATTTTTCCAAACTGCTTTTGAACGCAACTTCTATAACCTACAGACTGCTGCTCACTTTAAACAGCAGGCTTAACAATATGCTTGCCCGCATTGAGCAGACAGATAAAAAATATGTATTCAAATACAAGAGAAACCCTATCTATTCAACTATTCAGAAGCTTGACGTCCGCACCTTTGACGCAGTTGCCAGGAAGGATCCTGACTATGTCTGGACACTTTTAAAATACTTAATCTCATCACTTGAAAAGCTGAATAGGGAATACATAGCTAAATTAGATTAATCAGAGGGTAAAATGTATGATTATAAATCATAAAGCCGCTAAAACAGAGAAAAAGCGGCTTGAAACTCTATACAATATAATAAGCCTTGTGATTGCTCTTGTTCTTGGAGTAAGTGCTGCTTTACTTTCCTACTCCCGTTTCTTATATGAAGCTGATGAGATGTTCACCAATTTTGTCTATCTTTACACTCCATTTGAGAAAGCTGACAGCCGTATCACAATTATCTCGATTGATGATGACACCATATCCAAATATGGCGAATATGATGACTGGAGCAGGCAGGTACTTGCAGATGCGGTAAACGCATTGAATGAAAATAACGCTTCTATCATAGGTCTGGATGTGGACTTATCGGAAGTTAAAGATACTGATGGCGATGAGGCTCTGGTGGAAGCCTGTAAGAATGCCGGCAACGTGGTTGCGATTGCGACTGCAGATTATGATTCTGCGGATCATGATAATACTTCTGATAAGGCTCAAAGTTCTACTTCACCATCTGATGCTGCAAACAACAAACCAGACAATGCCAGTGCGGATAAAAACAGTGATAGCAGCCAAAATAATGACCTGATTCTCTCCAAGCCTGCTGATTCATCCATTGACTGGTCTGACCACAAGACAATGAGTATTTCATTTCCTTACCACGAGCTTGAGGATGTCGTAACAACTGGTATATCCAATGCCTTGCAGCAGTCGCCGGATGGCATAGTACGTACCGCAGCATTATCTATATCCTACAATGATAATGATATTTCAAGCTTTGCTTCTACTATTTATATGAAATATCAGGATTCATTGGGGCAGGATTATAATATGCCTAATTTAAGTGATGATGAACTGTTTGGATTCAACAGGATAAATAACGCCCAGAGTTACCAGATAATTAGTCTGTCCGACTTGCTGGCTGGCAAGGCAGATTCTTCTCTCATAGATGGCCATATAACTATAATCGGCGCCCTGCAGATACCAGATGAGTCCATGTACTACTACCAATACTTAAAATCAGATTACGCTCAGCAGGAGGTTCTGACAGAGACATCCATTATCCAGACACTTTTGAATGACAAGTCAGTTACGGATGTACCAAGGCTTGCCATGGCTTTACTGGCTGGATTTATTACAGCTCTTTTCTCCGTAATCCTACGGAAAAAGAAAAAGCTGTGGCATATAATCCTGCAGTTCTTATGTATTGCTGTTGGCATATTTATTGCCATGAACATAAACCATATGGGACTTCGTGTACTGCTCTTAGTTCCAATGATTTTCTGCATCCTTGCAATTATTATAAATCTTTTTTTTAATTTGATTTACGCCAATTTTGAGAAACGCAGGATGGAGCTGACACTTAAGATGTATGTGGATTCACAGGTGGTAGACCAGATATCTGATTTCACGCCTATGGAGCTCTCCTCTGTCAGTGCAAGAAGAAATATTGCCGTGCTGTTTGTTGACATAAGAGGCTTTACCTCCATGTCCGAGAGCCTTGAACCAGAACAGGTTGTATCTATATTAAATGAGTATTTTTCTGTTGTATACAGCTCAATTATCGCCTGGAATGGCACTCTTGATAAATTTATCGGTGACGCTGCCATGGCAATATTTAATGCGCCAAATGATGTGGATGACTATGTATTCAATGCAGTCTGTGCTGCTGACGATATACAAAAAAACTTTGAGCCGCTGAGAGAAAAATTCATGTCCGAATATGGTAAAGAAGTCCATCTGGGCATAGGTATAAACAGTGGTACTGCCATTGTGGGCAATATCGGCTGTATGGGTCGTTTTGACTACACAGCTATCGGTGATACTGTAAACACAGCTTCTCGTCTGGAATCCAAGGCTCTGCCGGGTCAGATACTTATTAGTGAGACTGTGTACGCAGAGGTTGAAAGCCGGGTATCTGTGGACCGGGTAGGTGCCCTCTCGCTTAAAGGAAAAGCCCAGACTGTTGAAACATACCAGATAATAACTATTGATAAGCCAAAGGCACCAAATAAGCTTCTCAGAAAGGGGTTTTTACGTGAGCAGACTTTACTGTATACCAAAACTAAATGAAATTGAAAAATTTATGGATTTTTCAAGGAAATACAATGCTTGCTTTGAATATAATGATTTTTTTATTCCTTCTGTCTTAGATGATGAAGCTGAAATTGAGCGGATTATAGGTGAATATATGAAGCTGGACAGGGATCGGTCAGCTGACACCCTGCATGGAGTTTTTCTCGATATATGTATAAACAGTGATGATTCCTTAATCTATAAGGCTTCTGATTACAGAGTCCATCAGAGCATGGATATAGCCACAAGACTTGGTGTGAGGGCTGTCATTTTCCACACTAACAATATCACTAATTTCAGGCTCAAGAGCTATCAGGATGGCTGGGTGAGCAGAAATGAAAAATACTGGAGACAGCTTCTTGCTGAATACCCTGATTTGTGCGTCTATGTAGAGAACATGTTTGACGATAATGCCGAGCTTCTACAGAGGCTTGCTGAGTCAATGGCAGATGAACCCCGCTTTGGAGTATGCTTTGACCTGGCCCATGCCTTCATAGGTACTGAGCCTCTGGCTGAGTGGTGTCATGACCTAAAGCCCTATGTGAAGCACATGCATATTAATGACAATGACGAGATTGAGGACACCCATCATCCTGTGGGCTCTATGCAGCTGCCATGGAGTATTTACAAAGAATTTACAGCCTCTATCCCGGAGGATAAGCTGCCAAGCGTGCTTATTGAAGTCAGAAGCTATGATGACTTGATGACGTCTGTGGCATATATGGAAAAAAACGGACTCTATCCTTTCCAGTAATCTCCTATTGTGTAAATATTACATAATTGTTACAATTTCCTTGTGCTTAGCTAAGGCCACTATTAAATAAGGAGGTTGTAACTATGTGTATCAAATTTATTTCAAATTGTTCAGATTTATTTAGTACTATCTGCAGCTTTTTCAATATCGGCTGCTAAATAATTAATGCCCCGACTGAGGTCGGGGCATCTTTTTCATTAGGTTACGTCTTTCTAGTCTGAGATTTTATTTAAAGTAAAGTCATCAACTGTTCCCCAGCTTCCTATGTTACACTTCATGCGAACACCGATTGTAAGGGTATCCCCAGCATTGATTTTAATATCGCATATAACTGGCTCCTTCTAATCTGCTCAGCTTGTAAGCATAAATGACTCTGCTGCGGCTTCCTCACCATTTACTACTGCGTACAACTCCAGGTCTGAGCTTTCAGCCATATCTCCACCCTGGGCAAATGCAGACAATCTGTAGCCTCCTGCCTCTAAATCTGTTATCTCCTGTGTTGTAGGTCATGACAGAACGACTTTTCCAACGGTCGCTCCCAGATCATTGCATGCATCGCTATCTCCTGATTGGAAAAGTCACGGTGTACAATCTCTGATGGCTCACTGCAAGTACAAACGTATCTGACTGCTTTATTCACTTATCAAAGAACTGTTAGGCTCTTGTCAGCCTGTATCAATTCATTTTTACAAATGGATTTTACAAACTATTGACTTTACATTTTGTTGTCCACTCTTCAATGAATTATCATACGAATATATCAAGCACCTTGTATTTGTTGCCTGCTATCTGCTGCATCTCTGCCTTCACCGC
>ERZ1031095.245-NODE-245-length-17772-cov-5.865779_pt1 | contig 17772 bp, 12 predicted proteins | sample MGYA00517108_ERZ1031095 | MGnify/ENA primary metagenome ERZ1031095 (study PRJEB33719, sample SAMN04261275) | wastewater metagenome | biome: rural village; feature: human; material: feces | host: Homo sapiens | place: El Salvador | collected 2013-01-07 ... | reverse complement strand
TCTTCCTTTCCAGCATATTTCTTATTGTTACATATCTCTATAAGCTGTTTTCCTATATCCAAAACAGCACCGATTCATGCGCTCTATATATCATTTTACATGAAAATTATTCTATTTCAAGCTTCCCGCTCCAAATACAGCCCTGCACAGAAAACCTGCCGCCATCCAAACCTGCCACTGGCAGCTTCGCTTGCATACTTTGACATCTGCAGCTGCTGTTTACACATAGTGTGACCAGCAGCCATTTATACTATACTGCATGTAAATTTTTGAGAGAAATATCCATAATCGGTGCGGAATGTGTCAGAGCACCGCTGCTGATATAGTCCACTCCCATATCTTTAAGTCTTGCAATATTTTCCTTTGTTACGTTTCCTGAGATTTCGATTTCTGCACGTCCATCAATGTAGGCAATGCATTTTCTAAGCAGGTCATCAGACATATTATCAAGCATGATTATGTCTGCGCCAGCCTCGATTGCGTCAACTACCATATCATAGGTCTCTACCTCAACCTCGATTTTTCTGACAAATGGAGCATAGGCCTTGGCCATTGTAACCGCTTCCTTCACACCGCCTGCTGCCCCGATGTGGTTATCCTTTAAAAGCACACCATCCGACAGATTGTATCTGTGGTTATTTCCGCCACCAACTCTGACCGAATATTTTTCAAAAATCCTGTTGTTCGGACTTGTCTTTCTGGTATCCAGAAGCTTGATGCTGCTGCCCTCCAAAAGGCCTGCAACCTCATGTGTATATGTGGCAATTCCGCTCATTCTCTGGAGATAATTAAGCGCTGTTCTCTCTCCACAGAGGAGGACTCTGATATCTCCGTATACCTTTGCCATGAGCTGTCCAGCTTTGACAAAATCACCATCCTTAACCATAAACTCAACTCGTGTCTTATTATCTAAAAGTGTAAAGGTTCTCTCAAAGACCTGCAGCCCGCAGATGATTCCAGCCTGCTTGCAGATTAAGTCCACCTCGCCCTGCTTCGGCTCCGGCATGACTGCGTTTGTAGATACATCCTCACTTGTGATGTCTTCCTTTAATGCTCCTAAAATGTATGGGTCTACGTTTAAGCCCAATGTTACCTGATCGTACATATTACTTCCTCTCTCTATATATTTTATTTGCCAAATGTTTTGGTTATACAGCCTTACGCAGCGAACTATCCATATCTGCGGTCATATCAAGTGCAGCCCTCTTTGCAAACACAAGGCTCTCAAGCAGGGAATTGCTTGCCAGCCTGTTCTTGCCATGCACGCCGTTACAGGCGGTCTCACCTACTGCATAGAGGTTTTTCATGGAGGTGCCGCTCTCATAGTTTACCTTGATTCCACCCATAAAATAGTGCTGGGCAGGAACAACAGGGATACACTCTGTAAACACATCATAGCCCATCTCCTTACAATGCTCTATGATGTTTGGAAAATGCCTCTCAAGCTCATCCCTTGGAATTGTTCTCAAATCCTCCCATACATGCTCTGTGCCATCCTTTTCCATCTGGGCATATATTTTTTCTGTCAACACATCTCTAGGCAGAAGCTCATCTGTAAAACGCTCCATGTTCTTGTTGTAGAGCTTTGCGCCCTCTCCCCGCACTGATTCGGAAATCAGAAAGCTTCTCTCCTCGCTGTTTTCAGAATAAAGGGTTGTAGGGTGAATCTGCACATAGTCGAGATTTTTAAGCTCAACCCCGTGCTTTTTCGCTATTTCAATAGCATCGCCTGTCAGATGTCTGAAATTGGTTGAATGCTTGTACAGTCCGCCGATTCCTCCGGTTGCAAGCACTACATATCTGGCATCCACGGTCACCTGACTGCCGTCTTTTAGCTCAATCACAGCTCCCACGCATCTTTTGTCTTTTTCTACTATATCAATAATAGAAGTGTACTCCATGAGGGTCACATTTGGCAATTCCTTTACCCTTGCAAGGAGCTTGCTGGTGATTTCCCTGCCTGTGACATCCTCGTGGAACACGATTCGCTTATGGGAATGGGCACCCTCTCTTGTATACAGTAGATTGCCATTCTCGTCACGCTCAAATTCCACACCATAGGACACAAGCTCTTTCACTACATCAGGTGAAGATTTAATCATTATCTCAACGGATTTTTTGTCATTTTCATAATGACCAGCCTTCATAGTATCCTCAAAATAGCTGTCGTAGTCCTCCGGAGCCTTCCACATGCACATCCCGCCCTGAGCCAGAAACGAATCGTTGCTCTCTAAGTCAGACTTCGTAATCATGAGTATCTGCTTGTCCCTTGGAAGGTTCAGCGCGCAGTACAATCCAGAACATCCTGTACCAGCTATCAATACATCTGTCTTCATACAATTACTTCCTTTCGCATTAAAAAATGCCTTTTCTATAACGTCGTTGAATGGGAGTATAGCACAAAACTTTACAAGTGACAAGACACCTGTAAAACATTTGTAAAGTTTACTGTTGACAACAGATATTATAAGCCCGTATAATCTCACTAAGTGTTAGTTAATTCATCTACCACACTTAGCAGAAATTTACACAATTTAGGAGATTAAAATGACAACCAGAGAATTACAGGATGAAATCCTTAGATTAAAAAAAGAAAATGACCTGTGCATTTTAGCCCATGCATACCAGAGTCATGAGATACTGGAGGTTGCTGACTACACCGGCGATTCCTACGGTTTAAGCGTACAGGCTGCAAAGGCCCCTAACAAAAACGTGCTCATGTGCGGCGTGAGATTTATGGCCGAGACAGTTAAAATCCTTTCCCCAGAAAAAAGAGTCCTGCTGTCAAACTCAGGTGCAGGATGTCCAATGGCAGAGCAGCTTGACACAGAGCTTCTGCAAAGTTTAAAGGACAACAATCCAGGCTACACCGTGGTAGCCTACATAAACACCACATCTGAGCTCAAGACTCTGTGTGATGTCTGCGTGACATCATCTTCCGCTGTCAAGATTGTCAAAAATATAGATAATGACAAGATTTTATTTGTTCCAGACTGTAATTTAGGAGCATGGGTGGCAGAGCAGGTTCCAGAGAAGGAATTTAAGTTTGTCCACGGCGGATGTCCTACACACCTGCGCATGTCAGCCCTTAATGTGAAAAAAGCAAGGGCTCTGCATCCAGATGCCAAGCTGCTGGTACATCCGGAGTGTCTGGCTGAGGTGTCAAAAGAGGCTGATTATATCGGAAGCACCACTGGAATTATGGATTATGCCAGAAAAAGCAATGACAAGGAGTTTATTATCGGTACTGAAAACAGTATCCTGCAGCATCTGCAGTTTGAGTGTCCTGACAAGAAGTTTTATCCTCTTTCAAAGGACTGCGTGTGCCACAATATGAAGCTTACTACACTTATGGATGTGTATAATTGTGTTAAGGGTACTGGCGGTGAAGAAATTACGTTGGATGAGGATGTGAGAGTCAAGGCTTTGAAGTGCATCAATACAATGCTTACTTTAGGCGCATAAATTAGATTCGCAAACTTCCCACTTGTGGGTTTTGAAAAGCGGATAGCATACAGTGTATGTTATCCGCTTGTTTTAGTTTGTACTCTTCCTATTTTAATTAAATCCTACCACCTTCTGAGACAGTTTATAGGCTGCAATGGATATTTTACGCCCTCCTCTGCCCGGCAGATTCATGGAATTGCCCAGAATTCCTCTTCGCAATCTGTGGTATACTCTATTGTCACGATTCTTTATGTACTGCCAGAGTTCTCTCTTTTTCTCCAGATTTTCTTCTGTACCTGATTTTATAAGCATGATTGTTGATACTACCGTAATTATTTCCAAGTAGTTAAACATATACTTTCTGCATTTTAAGTTTGGCACCTTCCACAAATCCACATCGTCAAGCATTATCTTATTGACCTTTATCTGCTGATCTATGCGGCTTATCATGACTTTTTCATTTACAGACTGATCTTCTCTTCCAATAAAATAACGGTAGAAATCTACATTCATGTAATACATGGTGCGCACATTTGGCAATGGCTTATATACATAAATATTATCCACATAAAATGTATGTTTTGGCAATACCAGTCCACACTCGCGCAGAAGCTTTGTCCTGTATATTACTGAGTGCATCAATATGTAATGTCCCTTATGAAAATGCTTTATATCGCTCCAGGTAAAAATCTGCTCCTGCGGGAATCCAGTCTGGCGCATCACTTTCTTATGCTTTGCGCCTTCCTTTTCGTAGACATAGTTTGCAAGCAGCATGTCCAGATTATTTTCGCTTCCCACAAGCTCTCTTAATTTATCAAGAACCGCCATATATGCGTCATGGTCTACCCAGTCGTCACTGTCGACTACCTTAAAATAAATTCCTGTTGCGTTCTTTATTCCTGTGTTGACAGCCTCACCATGCCCCCCATTTTCCTGATGGATTGCTTTTACTATTGTAGGATATTCCTCTGCATACCTGTCTGCTATTTCTGCTGTCCTATCCTTCGAGCCATCATCAACTATGATGATTTCCACATCCTCTCCTCCCGGAAGAATGGATTCTATGCAATGCTCCATGTAGTCTTCTGAATTGTAGCATGGTATTGCAAATGATAATAATTTCATAACTTTTTCCTTCACCTTATTTTTTTTACTTATCCTATTATACACCAATATGCAAAAATTCCTACTAAATTTGCCTTATTTTTACATTTCGAGTTTTGGTACCATAGTCCTACATAATTTGTTCATATTTTGTTTACAGAATTATCAAAAACCCAACACATGGTTTTCACATTTACCAAATATACTACTATCATAAACAAAAAAGAAATTCTCATACTAATCTTTTTCATAAATAAGCCGATGCCAGCCACATGCGTCGGCTTCCTCTTTTTTTATTCCTTGTTTTCCATTTGGACGTGTCATTGATTTTGGATTCATTGATTTTGTTCGCTCGACTTGCCGCATCATTCACAATCCCGTGTGCTTCGCACACTTTCCCGCTGCTTTGCAGCTAGGATTGCTCATTATGTGGCAAGTTACGTTGTTTCACAACTACATATGTATATAACCAGCTGCTTACAAGCAAGCTTGACGCAGCTGGTTATATACATATGTCGAGCGAACAGTAACATTTTTATTAAATATTAGATTGACAAAAATTTGTCAAAGATATATGATTTTAATATCAAAAAATATTTGTACGGTATAGAGGAGGATTTATACGATGAGTGAATTCAAAAATTTAACACTCGATGTAGCAGATGAAATTGCTGTTCTCGCAATCTCAAGACCAGCAGCTCTTAACGCTTTAAACAGTGAGACACTTGACGAGCTTAATGCAGCTCTTACAGAAATTGAAGCAAGAGATGATGTAAAGGTTGTTATCTTAACTGGTGGTCCTGACAAGAAGGGTAACGAGTTCAAGTCATTCGTTGCTGGAGCTGATATCGCTGAGATGGTTAACTTCACAGCACCAGAGGCAAGAGCATTCGGAATCAAGGCTTCTGAGCCATTCTTCAAGTTAATGAATATGCGTCAGGTTACAATCGCTGCCGTTAACGGCTTCGCACTTGGCGGAGGATGCGAGATTGCTATGGCTTGTGATATCAGAATTGCTTCTGAGAACGCTATCTTTGGTCAGCCTGAGACAGGTCTTGGAATCATTCCTGGATTCGGTGGTACACAGAGACTTGCCCGCCTTGTTGGAATGGGACGTGCTAAAGAGATGATTTTCACATGCGATAATGTTGATGCAAACGAAGCTTATCGTATCGGTCTTGTAAATAAAGTTGTTGCCAAGGAAGAGCTTATGCCAACAGCTAAGGCCATGGCTGCTAAGATTATCTCTAAGGGAAGCTACGCTGTCTCTGTTGCAAAGGCAGCAATCAACAACGGATATGATATGGATATCAAGAACGCTGTTGAGATGGAGGCAAACCTCTTTGGTGTTGTTAACGACACAAATGATAAGAAAGAGGGAATGGGAGCATTCCTTGAGAAGAGAGCTGCTAATCTTACAGATTTCTAATTTATAAAAATAAATTAGCTTTAGAAACAAATCAGCTTTCTAAAATATTTACATACTATAAGAACCGGTCTGCATATGCAGCCGGTTCTTATTTTATTACCCAAATGTATGAGGAGCTGCTGGTGGCAGTTTCAATTCAGCCACCATTCCGCCAAACGCATTTAGGCAGTCTGCCAGATTATAGCTGAATAAGCCGGAAGCTCTACCCCTCCATTAAACTCTATAACAGTATCTGCATTATCCTGGAGCTTTCCGTCGTGATAATCTGCAAGAACCTTAAGCCTGCCGCTTCCTGCGTCAAAGCCTGTGCCAAATGGCTGGTCTGCGGCATTTACAGCGACAAATACCTTTTCTCCCTCCCATTCTCTGCTGAAAATGCACTGTCCATTTGTCAAAACTACTGATTTAAAATCTCCGTACTGTAATGCCTTTGAAGCTTTCTTAACCTGGGCAAGCCTTGCTATCCACTCTGTCAAACCATTAAACTCCGGCTTTTCAAAGCAGGCTCTAAGTGCTGTGTCTCCATCCTCTTTTCTAGCCTTTGCGCCCCACTCGCTGCCATAGTATACGCAAGGTATGCCAGGCATGCCAAAAGCGATTGCATAGATGAGTGGCAGGTGGTTCTCGTTATTTAATATGCTTGCAACCCTTGTGACATCATGGTTATCCACAAAAGATAAGAGGTGTCTGCCCTTGTATAGGGTCCACTGCTCCGGTCCAAACTGGCGCAGCAGGGAATGATTGATTTCAAACATATTCATGGAATTAAAGCTTGAATGAAGTCCCTTGTAGCACTCGTAATTTGTAACAGAGTGAAGCATGCTGTCATTCATTATCTGGTTGTAATCTCCATGCAGGGTCTCTCCAACCAAGAAGAAATCAGGCTTTAAGCTGTCGCAGAACTGTCTGAGTCTCCTGATAAAATCATGGTCGAGGCAGTATGCCACGTCAAGCCGCAATCCATCTATGTCAAATTCATCCACCCAGCCCTTTATAGCCGAGAAAATATGCTGGATTACTTCTTCATTTCTAAGGTTTAGCTTAACCAGATCATAGTTGCCTTCCCAGCCCTCATACCACAAGCCGTCGTTGTAATTTGAGTTGCCCTCAAAGGAAATCTGAGCAAACCAGCCCACATATGGTGAATTTTCCCTGTTCTTAAGCACATCCTGAAAAGCCCAGAAGCCTCTGCCCACATGGTTGAATACACCATCCAGCACAACCTTTATACCCTCCTTGTGAAGATTTTCACATACCTGTGCAAAATCCCCATTGCTTCCAAGCCTTGTGTCTATTTTAGTATAATCTCTGGTATTGTAGCCATGAGTGTCTGACTCAAATACCGGTGAAAAATATATGGCATCTGCCCCAAGCTTTTTGATATGAGGTATCCAGTCATTCACTTTTAAAATTCTGTGTTCCAAAACACCATCATTCTCAAATGGTGCCCCACAGAAGCCTAACGGATAAATCTGATAAAATACACTTTCATATGCCCACATTGCAAGCACCTCCTGATATTGATTTTCTAATTCCTTGTATTTTATTTTAGCATATATGTAAAGCCCTGCGCCAGAGCGAACCTCCTTATATCTATCTCCAGGTCTTCTGGTGTTACTGTTCACACCTGCAGTGTGAACAGCAACAATTATAGCCCATACATAAAAAGGGCATCACATTAACTTACGTTAATTGTGATGTCCTTTCTCATAATGCCTAAGCATGCAGGAGAAACTGCCAGTGTCAGTTCTCTATATTCATTTCTATGCTTATCATCTGCATACTCTCAATTTATGCCATCTCGAACTGGGAATTATACAGCTCTGCATAAAATCCATTCTTCGCAAGTAATTCATCATGAGTACCCTGCTCGATAATATCTCCATCCTTCATCACCAGAATCATATCAGCATTCTTGATTGTCGAAAGTCTGTGGGCAATTACAAAGCTTGTTCTGCCCTTCATCAGATTATCAAGAGCCTTCTGTATTCGAATCTCCGTACGGGTATCTACAGATGATGTTGCCTCGTCGAGAATCAGGATTCTGTTATCAGCAAGGATTGCCCTTGCAATAGTGAGGAGCTGTTTCTGTCCCTGAGATACATTAGAAGCGTCCTCATTTAATTCCATGTCATAGCCTCCCGGCAGAGTCTGGATAAAGTGGTGGGCATGGGCTGCCTTTGCCGCTGCAATAACCTCTTCATCAGTAGCGTCCAGTCGTCCATACCTGATATTTTCCATAATGGTGCCCTTGAAGAGCCATGTGTCCTGAAGCACCATTCCAAAGGCATCTCTTAAATCTGTACGATTGTAGTCCCTGATGTCGTGTCCATCCACCAGAATAGCTCCTGATGTAACATCATAGAATCTCATGAGCAGCTTGACCATAGTAGTTTTTCCTGCGCCTGTAGGTCCCACAATCGCAATCTGCTGTCCTGGCTCAACCTTTGCTGAGAAATCATTGATGATAATCTGGTCTGGGTTATATCCAAAGTGGACATGGGAAAATTCCACGCTTCCCTCAATCTTGTCAAGCTTAACAGGATTTTCTACTGTCACATCCTCCTCTTCCTCCTCAAGGAATTCGAATACACGCTCAGAGGCTGCTGCCATAGACTGCAGCTGGTTTGCCACCTGGGCAATCTGCTGTATAGGCTGTGTAAAATTCTTCACATACTGTATAAATGCCTGAATATCACCAATCGTAATTACATTTTTAATAGCCAGAATACCACCTGAGATTGCAACACCAACATATCCTAAATTACCAACAAACTGCATGATAGGCATCATAAGTCCCGAAAGAAACTGTGATTTCCATGCTGACTGATACAATACATCATTTGCTTCCTTAAAGGTCTTAACAGTCTCAGCTTCCTTGTTGTAAGCCTTTATAACCAGATGTCCACCGTATACCTCTTCAACCTGACCATTGATATGGCCTAAATATTCCTGCTGCTGCCTGAAGTATTTCTGCGAATGCTTAATCACAAAAGAAATAAGCAGGGCAGAAACCGGCAGGATAACCAGTGAAATCAAAGTCATAAGCGGTGAAATTGAAAGCATCATGACAAGAGTACCAATCAATGTTGCCACAGATGTGATAATCTGTGTGATGCTCTGGTTTAAGCTCTGTCCCAAGGTATCTACATCATTTGTGATACGGGAAAGAACCTCACCATAGGTTCTCGACTCAAAATACTTCATAGGCATGCGGTTTATTTTGGCAGTGATATCTTTACGCATCCTGTAGCAGGTCTTCTGGGTAATGTTTGTCATAATAAGTCCCTGAGCAAACATAAATACAGCACTCACCACATACAAGCCAAGTGTAAATAAAAGCACTTTTGCAATATAATCAAAATCAATTCCGCCTGTGCCTGCGATTTTATTCATAAGTCCCTCAGCAAGGGCTGTTGTAGCCTTACCCATAACCTTAGGTCCAGCAACGGAGAAAACAGTTGAAACTGCTGCAAAGATCATGACAGCAATGATTGCACCCCAGTATCTGCCCAGATATTTTATAAGCTTCTTGGTAGAGCCTTTAAAATCCTTTGCTTTTTCACCCATTCCCTGGCCTCGTCCCATAGGACCTCTCGGTCGTCTTGAAGGCATCTTGGTCTGATTCATATTTTCACTCATCTTACATGCCCTCCTTATCTGACTCATTCATATTGTCTGCATTTAATCTGTTCTTATCTGTATTAGTATTGGCATCAGCCGCCGGACTATATCCCTCACCAAGTCCAAGCTCCTTGGCAGAAAGCTGCGACTGTGCGATCTGCAAATATACATCACAGTTTTTGAGAAGCTCCTCGTGAGTTCCCTTTCCGACAATTTTTCCATCATCGAGCACGATAATCTGGTCAGCATGTAAAATGGTGCTGATACGTTGGGCAACAATAATCACAGATGCGTTGGCAGTAACCTCCGCCAGCGCACCACGGAGCTTGGCGTCTGTCTTCATATCAAGCGCCGAAAAGCTGTCGTCAAATACATAAATGCGAGGATTTTTTGCAATAGCCCTTGCAATGGCAAGTCTCTGCTTCTGGCCTCCCGATACGTTGGCACCGCCCTGGGCAATAGGGCTGTCATATCTGTCCTTTTTATTCTCGATAAACTCTGCAGCCTGGGCGATTTCAGCTGCTCGAGCGATTTCATCATCTGTAGCATCCTGCTTGCCAAATCTAAGGTTTGAAGCTATGGTTCCTGAGAAAAGAATACCTTTCTGAGGCACAAAGCCTATCAGTTCCCGAAGCTCCTCAAGAGAATAATCCCTGATATCGTGTCCATCCAGTTCAATTGAACCGCCTGTCACATCATAGAAACGTGGAATCAGGTTCACCAGAGTAGATTTGCCACAACCGGTACTGCCGATAATAGCCGTTGTTTTTCCTGGCTCTGCCACAAAATCAATATCGGAAAGCACATCCTCCTTGGCAGCCGGATATCTGAAATCAACATGGTTGAACTTTATAACGCCCTTGTGATTTTCCACTGTAACCGGATTCTTTGGACTTTCAATAGAGCTCTGGGTCTTTATAACCTCATCTATACGGTCAGCCGCAACACCAGCTCTAGGCAGCATGATTGACATAGCCGACAGCATGAGGAAGGCCATAACGATCATCATGGAATAAGTAATAAAGGCTGTCATCGTACCAACCTGCATTGTGCCATTATCAATTCTGCCTGCTGCAATCCATACTATTCCTAAAGTAATGCAGTACATAATCATGGACATACCCGGCATCATAAATGTCATAACACGGTTTGTAAAAAGCTGTGTACGGGTAAGGTCCTTATTAGCCTCGTCAAATCGTTTTTCCTCTTCCTTCTCACGTCCAAATGCCCTGATAACGCTAAGACCAGTAAGAATCTCACGGGATACCAGATTAACCTTGTCAACCAGAGTCTGCATAATCTTAAACTTAGGCATTGCAATACCAACCAGAGCAAAAATAAATGTCATAATCGCAATAACCGCAACAACTATTACCCACTCCATACCCGACTTGGTATTGGCCACCTTGATGATTCCACCAATACCAACGATTGGTGCATAGAGCACCATACGAAGCATCACAGCAGTCACCATCTGTATCTGCTGGATATCATTTGTGCTTCGGGTAATCAGGGACGCTGTGGAGAATTTATTAATCTCTGCATTTGAAAAGCCAACCACATTTGAAAAAGTCTTCTCTCTCAAATCCCTGCCGACACCGGCACCAACTTTTGAGGCCGCATAGCCCACAACAACTGCTGCAATAAGCATGACAGCTGCGAAAACAAACATCTTGCCACCAGTTCTCCAGAGATATGCGATCTGGTTGCTGTCTACATCAACCCCAGCATTCTCATCACACTTTGTAGCAAAAGCAACCCCCATTGACTTAAGGGTTGATGAACCTACTGCATCAATCTTGTCCTGCACACCCGACCGGATTTGTGTAATGATTTCGTCATTAAGCTCCACTCCCTGTGGGATGACAGCGGTGTCCACATCCATGTCCTGACCTGACTGAAATACCTGATAAGCCATTACGAGAGGTACTAAAAGTTCCTCGTCCATGGCATCCAGTGTGTCCTTGTCTGCTGTGAGCTTGTAGGTCTTATCTTTATTCACAGTGTAAACAGATTCTCCGTCAACACTTTCTGAACCTGTATCCGCTGTACTGTCAGACTCATTCTCGTCAATTACACCAGCCTCACCCGAGTAACAGGCTGTAAATGCCTCCTTCTCATCCTCAAGCATAAAGGTCTGCGCCATCTGGTAGTCTTCCTCTGTAATCTCCTCAGGCAGGATATGCTCAATACCATGATTTTGAATACCTACATCAATGATATTTGATGTGTATTCCGGCAGAGCCAGATCACAGTACGCCTGAGCAAAGAGGAAAACAAAAATCACAATGATCCATCGCCAGTATGGAATCAGGTTTTTGAATATTTTACTCATAATCTTTTCCTTTCGTTTTTATCTGTATTCATCATATTTCCATTATCTGGATAAATGCATATACACTCTATTTTATCAATGGCAGGGTGGAATACAATAAAAAAAGTATAAAGAAAGAATAAAAAAAGAGACGGTTTGTATTTTCCGTCTCAGTCCTCATAATGATCCTTACAAGTCCCCTTTAAGCAATTCAGGCATACTTTGGTATAGAAAAACGTCTAAATCTTCTCTCTGAGATTTAGACGTTTTCCATGATTCTCACAGCTTTACTGCAAATCCTCATCCGTTATGGTTTCACCATTATAAATCTTATCGATAAGTGTCTTCGCCTTATCAATCTTCTCCTGATTCTGAAGCATTACATATGCGTTCTTTGTCGGCATTGAGTAAGTCTTTGCGCTTTTGCCTTCACCATCTACCGCAAAACTCTTTACTGTCCACTTGCCGCCATCACTTAGCTGCATATTTACAAGTCCGGATATATCTTCCTGTCCGATATCTGTAGAGAACATTCCCTCTAAGCTGTCCATGATTCCACCATAGTTTGTGAGAAGCTTTGTGCTTCCTGTTACCTTATCTACTACTGCTGAGATAAGTGCCATCTGATGACGTCCTCTGGTCAGGTCTCCACCTGACAAGTGGTAACGCTCTCTTACAAAGTAGAGTGCTGCCTGTCCATCTACATAGTTTTCACCCTTCACATAGCTGTAATTAGCATCATGAATAGATGTGAAAGATTCCTCTGACACTACTGTTACTCCGCCAAGCTCATCTATAAGCTTCTTGAAGCCCTCAAAATTCATCTGTACATAGAAATCAATTTTATCCAATCCATACAGGTCTGCCAGTGTGTCCTCAGAGCAGTCTACTCCGTAAAGTCCACAGTGTGTAAGCTTGTCCTTCTGCCCCTTTGCAATTGAGATATCTACATAATAATCTCTAGGTGTATTGAGCAGTAATATCTGCTTTGTCTTTGGATTGACAAAAGCTAGAATATTTACATCGCTTCGGCTCTTTGCAAGCTTTACTGACCTCGTATCTGAACCACTGATATATACACAGAATGGATCCTCGGTTACATCAAGGTTTGAATCCTCTTTCTGCTCCGTGTAACTTCTTGTGTGCTCATATATTATTCTGACTTTTTCCGAAAAGCCCTCATATCCCTCTGTGTCATTTACTACTGCTTCATATGTCTCATCCATAATCATTGCCTGCACATCCCCCGCATACAAAGCGTCTACCATTTCTGTCACAGAATCATACTCTACAGTTTCAATATCAGAGCCTGTCTCCTCGTTGATGGCATCAATCGCCTCCTTGGTTGTCTCGTCCCCATAAACTGTTGTATACGCAAATGTATAGTCTGCTGCATCCTTGATTTTCTGAGCCGGGTCATCGGTCAGCACATAGACCCCCGCAACTTCACTGATTGTAACAGTATCATCTGTCATATCCTCAATTGTACTGTTTACCTTGCCGAGGAACATACTGATATATATACAAAGTAATATTGATATACCAGCAAGAACAAAACCTATGATTCGTCTTACTTTTCCTGTCTTCCTGCGTTTGGTCTTAGTATATTTGTACATCAAGAGCTGAGCTTCAAGGAATAATAACAGGATAAATATAAGTGCTATTGCTGCCATGTATTTAGTGGGCAGCATGCCTGTCTTTCCAGCTGTTATCAGTGTGATTAGCTCTATAACAGCCTGAACCACTAATACAACCAGAGATATTATCCTCCACTGCTTTGCGGTAAGCCTGCGCTTTTTTTTCTTTGAAGTAGTTGTCTTTTTTTCCAATATAACGCCCTCCGTAGTTACCCTTTTATTTTAACATGCGTTTTCGAATATTATACACTTTTTAAGTATATACATATCTTAATATTTCTTTAATTTTTTTGTAACATTATGGATATTATATCATACATAATACTGCTGTACCATACTGGTAATGTCTTTTTTCTATAGATTTCTTAAGAAAAGCAGGGCAGAACCGGGCTACTTAATCTCTGCATCTAAATTGTTAAGCTGCACCATTCTATAGCCCGGCTTCTTCCATGCCTTAGTTTTTATCAGCACTATGCTGTCATTATCTGTACAAACAGGTACATCCTGTACATCCATAGGCAGCTCATTTCTATTAAAATAACCTCTGTATGCTTTACCTATCCCTGTTTGTACAACCTTATTGCCCTTCACCAGTCTAAGTGCTACTGCTGCCACATCATTTTCCTGACAGACTGCAAGCATCTTTTCCTCATACTCTGCATCTTTGCACTTTCTACCAGCTGGAATGTACATAATATAATCCGCGTCTTCATCTCTTGCAGCATCCTGTATTATATCATCTGACACTTCATCCTTGTATACAATCTTTGCGGCCCTGGACTCTTCTGATAAAATGTACTCCACATCATAGATGCCCAAATCCTTACTAATCGCAACCTTTGCCTGCACCCCGCGTCTCTCGAGGTATTCTGAAACTGCCTTCACACCAGCTTCATACGCATACATCTTACTTCCTGCACTTCCTGCCGTTGAGGTTTCATGCACCCGCCAGTGATAAAGCACCTTGGGAATATGATAGGCTTTAGCTCCTGCAGACAGACATCTCAGAACAAAATCATAGTCCTGGGCGCCATCCTTGTCTGGATTTAGTCCACCAATTTTTTCTAATTTCTGTTCATCCGATTCAGACAGGGCAAGCAATGAACGGCTCACCACCACAAAGTGGCAGAAATAATTGTAATGCCTGATTAGCTCCTCGTTATAATCCAGCTTATGGTGAAAATAGTAGTGTCTAGTGCCCTCTGCGTCTATTTTATCCTCGTCTGAATAACTGATGTAGAACTTTCGTTCTTCCTCAGTCAGCTCATTAAGTTTTTTCACGTTCTCATAAAGAGCATTAAGTGCCAGCACATCATCATGGTCTGCAAAGCTGATATATTCACCGGTGGCAAGTCTCAGACCTTCGTTAGTATTTTGGGAAATGCCTGCATTTTTTTCAAGCTGATGATACACAATCGTGCCTGTTAGTTCAGCCTGATTTTTCTTCTTTTCCTTGATATACTCAGTCACAAACTGTTTCACCTTATCACTCCTGCTGCCATCGGCAAGCACAAGTTCCCAGTTACCATAGGTCTGATTTGCAACAGATTCAAGCAGCTCCTTTAAAAATTTCTCTGGAGTCTCATAGGTCGGCACAACGATGCTGATGAGCGGATTATACTTAAATGGCTCTTCTTTAAGCTGCCTGCGCTGTTTTTCAAGTTCTTCCTCTGTCGGAAGATATTTCTGCCAGTCTGGTTCATCGGTGTTCCATGGGGCAAATTTACGCTCATAGAATTTCTGCCAGGTACCGATGATGCCATAGCGGCTTATTGAATTTGTTAGTTTGGTTAGTTTTTGTTTAATTGGCATATACTTTTCCTCTGTCCTCTTCGATTGCTGAAATTATCCAATCTACCACAGCTCCTGCCGGATTATCATTCTTATATACCTCCATATTCTCATAGAACCTATCCACATTTTCAAAGTATTCGTCTTCCGTATATTCTTCCACACGCTTTTCAAATTCTTCTATATTCTTTGCAAATGGATATGGTGTATCCTCCGGTCGAAGCAGCAAGCTTCTTTCTTTTCTGTAAGCTTCATAATCTTTGGCAAATATAAATACCGGTTTGTGCAATAAACTGAAAGAATACATAACTGATGAATAATCTGTTATGAGCATGTCAGATATTATATACCTTTCCATCTCTATCGGGAAATTTTTCCCATCTATAATTCTATTATCACTCGTGTCAATTACTCCCTGCACTTTTTCTATATTCACATTCGGATGAAATCTTACTATTAGTTTACACTCTTTTCCAAGCTTTTTTTCTAAGCTATTAAGAACTCGACTGAAATCAATATCGTACGCATCTGTATCATCACTATTTCTAAATGTTGGAGCATATAAAATAACATAATCTTCTTTACTTATTCCATACTTCTCGTATTTTTTTCTCAGTCTTTTTTTCTCTTCTCCCAGTGCTTCCTGAGACATATTGTACTCAGGCTCTAACATTCCCACGTCTAGTATCTGTGTCTCCTTAGACAGCCAAAAATAATTTAAATATTGATTACGCTTATACTGATTTTCTGCAATTATTGCATCGGTTATATTCCCATCATATTTTGCAGCTTTTACATATTGTGGCGAAAGTTCCTCTTCTACAGCGCCTTCTACTCCTTTAAATCCAAACGCTCCATGCCAGGTTTGCAAATATATCTGCTCCTGCTTTTTTCTGACTATATGTGCATTTCTAACATTATCTATCCATATTCCTGCGGATGCCTGTTCTCTAGCACAGGCTGATGTGCCATATTCTACTTTCCTCACTCCCCCCGGCATTGGACTGTTCATATCACTTACTGCCCAGACTACATCCCAGTCCAATTTTCTTCTCAGGATTTCTTCTACAATATATTGTGGATTTCCGCCATATCCCTTACCAATAAAATTATCTACATAAACCTTATTTTTCTGTACTGGAACCTTTTTTGCTAAGGTTTCTGCATATATTTTACATTCATACTTTTTTATTCTTTTTTGAATAGCCTTTTTTATATTAGTAACACTCATACGTTCTCACCATATTCTTTGATAATATGCTCATAAAATGTGCCCTCTGCGCTATAATTTATGTGATGATTCAGCTTATGAAAGTCAGACATTATTTTTATCTGCTCCCATCTTTTTTCATTATACTTTTCATTAAGCTCAAACTGTAATACATGTGGAGATTGATTATTATAAACCGGCACTGCTTTCCACTCTTTTCTAAAAGCCGTACAAGCCAGTGTAAATAAAATATGCCAAATAAAATAATTCTCCTCTTTGTTATGCTCTTCCCAATAATCGTAAAGCATGCTACGCACTGCCATAAGTATTGGCTCTTCCTTTTTCGCATATATAAGCCAGCTTGAACTGACTATTGGCTGTTCTTTTCTACTCAGATTTACTATCTGATACACAAACAAGTCCGTTTTTTTCATATAATCTGGTAATCCCTGACCTGTACATAGCACTGTGGCGTCCAGCCACATCCCTCCATACTTACACAATAATTCGGTTCTCAGTATATCAGAAAAATGTGCATTGCCTATTAAACCTTTTTGTCTTTTCTCCACTATATGCTCAGGTAGTTCTACATAATCAGCCATGTTTTCTTCCGTTATAATTACAGGCTGCATTTCTGGCAGATTCCTTTTTACAGAACTAATACATGCTTTCACAAGATCCGGCGCATTCTCCTCCCCTTGAAGCCAGCACATCCATACTTTTCCCCCCACATTTGTAGTACCACAAGGTTTCTGCATATTAATATTCTCTGCATACTCATTAAGCCATTTCCCATATCGCTTCTGCATGCGTCTAAATGTCCTGATCTGCATTTCCTTTTCAAGGCTTTCATCGCTTTTCAGATGTATTTTTAGCCATTCTCTTTCAATATGTATTTTTGTCTTTTCTAAAAATGTCTTTTCACGAATTGCTTTCATTATCTGCATTTTTATGTTCCTTTATCTTTCTTAAAATATAATCTCTAATATATATATAACCATATACATGAAATATTTTTGAAAGTCCTATATATATGCCTCCGCAAATTACTATCTGCAAAAGAATTGTTACATAACTGCCAAATCTAAACACAAGAACTACGCTTCCCCCAACAATTACCATCACTGCAAGCCCACAGGAAGCTTTTATGTCATCCAATTGCTCCTTTACGCTATAGCCAATAAGTTTTCCTACTGCTCTGTAATTAACTATAGTT
>ERZ1031095.237-NODE-237-length-18025-cov-5.722593_pt1 | contig 18025 bp, 18 predicted proteins | sample MGYA00517108_ERZ1031095 | MGnify/ENA primary metagenome ERZ1031095 (study PRJEB33719, sample SAMN04261275) | wastewater metagenome | biome: rural village; feature: human; material: feces | host: Homo sapiens | place: El Salvador | collected 2013-01-07 ... | reverse complement strand
ATCATTGTGCTAGAATTCAGATTATGCACAAAACAGGCATTATATTGCATGTTTAGAAAAAATAAAAAGGAGAATAGCATGAAAAAAGGATTTTTCAAAAGCAAAAAGTCAAAGGTTTTATTGATAGTGCTTATCGTGATCATAGTCTTAGTGGCGCTTATAGCAAGAGCTTGTGGAAACATGGCAGACAGTATGGCAGATAGCACAGCATTTGTTGAGGTGCAGAAAGCAGAGATCAGGGATTTATCACAGTACATTTCAGTAACAGGAAATGCAGAGGGGGTAAGCAAGACAAATGTAACCTCAAAGGCAGCAGCCGAGGTTACAGCAGTCAACGTGTCTGTGGGAGATGAGGTTACAGCAGGGGATGTGCTGGCAGCCTTGGATTCATCATCCATTTCTTCACAGATAAGCTCGGCAAAAACTACAATCAGCAATCAGCAGGCGATTACCCAGAACACCTATGGGCAGAATCAGAGAGCCTTAGAACTGGCCCAGGAGGACTACAACGCAGCCAGCAACCAGCTTGCAGCAGACAGGGCAATTCTTGACAGCAAAAATGCCACATTGGCAACACTTGACCCTGCTTCAGAGGAATATGCAGCCCTTGCAACTGAGATTGAGTCAATCAAGGCAACAGTAGCATCTGAGCAGTCAGCTCTTACACCATTATCAAGGGCTGTAGAGTCAGCACAGAATGTGGTTGATATGGAAAAATACCAGTCAACAGACAATTCGGCTTCAACAACACTTGATGGATTAAAGGAACAGCTTGCTGACTGTGAGCTTAAAGCCCCTATAAGTGGTGTAGTTACAGCAGTTAATGTATCTGTGGGAGATAGTAATACACCAGGGAATGTGCTATTTACTATAGAAGATACAAGCACAATGAAGATAACAGCAACTATCGACGAAAAGGATATTCTTAAAGTGAACGAGGGGCAGGAGGTTGTTATTACATCGAATGCACTTGGCGATGAAAAACTGTCAGGCGTGGTAAGCAAGGTGATAAAAGTTAAGAGTGCATCTGCTGCAGGTACAGATGCTTCTTCAGCCCAGGCAGGCACAGGGGGGTATTCGGCAGAAATAACTATTTTAAGTGATTCAGACCTGCTTGTGGGCATGTCAACAAAGGCAAAAATTATTGTTTCGCAGAGAGACAGCACATTGGCTGTACCATACGATTTGGTAAAATATGATGACAATGGTGACGCATATATTCTTGTGCCAGAGGATAATGGTGATGGAACATACACAGCAAAGAGATGCAATATCACAGTTGGTGAAGAAGTTGATTATTATACAGAGGTGCTTGGTGGAGACTTAAAGGCAGGAGATTACTTCATCTATGATTATTCTGTAGAAGAGGGGGACATAGTCTACTGTGATTTGGCGAGCGCAGATGCTGTCCAAAGCACAGAAGCTCTGGATGGTACTGAGGCACTTGGCGGTACAAGTGAAACAGGCAGTACGGAGTCAGTTATTGGTGAAAGTGCAGTTGACAGCACGGAGTCAGTGAATAGTACAGAAGCAGAGGACAGTACAGATAAGACATACAGTGCAGACAAGGCAGATAGTGCAGACAAGGCAGACAGCAAGGATAAGTCAACCAGCACAGACAACAAAGAGGAGGCAGCAGAGTGAGTGAACCGGTAATTCGTATGGAAAACATCATCAAGCGATATTACGAAGGCAAGCCCAACGAACTGCAGATACTAAACGGAATAAACCTTGAGGTAAACGAGGGTGAATTTGTATCAATAGTTGGAGAGTCGGGTTCCGGTAAGAGTACCATGATGAATATTATCGGAGTCTTGGACAGACAGTCAGAAGGAAATTATTTCCTTGAGGGCAGGGATGTCAATTTGTTGTCTGATGATGAGAGAAGCACAATAAGAAATAACAGAATAGGATTTGTATTTCAGAATTTTAATCTGCTGCCCAGGGCAAATGCCTTAAAAAATGTCATGGTGCCTCTAATGTATAATCCCAAGCGTCCAAAGAACGGACAGGAAAAAGCCATGGATATGCTTAAAATGGTAGGCATGGAGGATAGAGCCAGCCACAGACCAAATGAGCTTTCAGGAGGACAGAAGCAGAGGGTTGCCATAGCAAGAGCCATGATAAATGACCCTGCAATTATTCTTGCGGATGAGCCTACAGGAGCTCTGGACTCAAAGACCGGTCATCTGGTTATGGATTTATTCCACAGGCTTCATGAGGAACAGGGCAAGACAATTGTCCTGATTACCCACTCAAAGGAGCTGGCGCAGGAGACACAGAGGATTATCACCCTAAGCGATGGAAATATAGTTGGCAATGCTGATAATCCGGGCTACAGGGATGTGGTTGCAAAGAGAAAGGCACAAAGCGCAGGAGGTGAGGCATAATGCTATTTGAAAATATAAAAGAAGCCATCACCAGTATTTTCAGCAACAAGATGCGTTCAGTACTGACCATGCTTGGAATTATAATTGGTATCAGTGCAGTTATCACAATTACTACGATAGGAAGCTCAATTAAGAGTACACTTAATTCTACATTTAATTCGCTAGGTGGCAGCTCCGTAACAGTATATCTGGAGGCAAGATACCCAGAGGATGATGCAGATTGGGATAGCTGGGAATATCCTGACATGGAAAAGGACGATTATATCACCCAGGAGATGCTTGATGGACTTATAGAGGCATATCCAGACGAGTTTACAGGGATTATATCTCAGGTATTCTACCAGAATGGTAAGGTAAACGGAGAAAACGGAAAGTATGCAAATGTAAGTGCCACAGGCGTGACACCTGGTTTTTTAGACTATGCCAAGCTCAAGATATTAAGAGGCAGGGATATAACAGATACTGATAGCAGCAGGCAGAAGAAGGTGTGCCTTGTATCAGACAGGATGGTTGAAAACTATTTTGGAAATGAGGACCCTCTGGGGAAAACCGTAGCAATTGATTTTGATGATGGTACAACCGGGGACTTTGTCATAGTAGGTGTGTATGAGTACAATCAGACATATTTTGGCAAGGAGGATACCTCTATATCTAAGAAAGACAGATATACAGCAGCCTTTCTTCCAATAGGAACAGTATTTAATATGACAGGAGCTGAGGAAAATGGATACAGCAATATAGACATCACAGTTAATCCGGCATCAGATATTGAGCAGGCTACAACTGATGCCTCTGATTTTCTCTCTAAATTTTATGAGAATAATAAAAATTGGACTGTAACCGCATATAATATGCAGTCAGACCTTGGAATGATAAATACTGTAATAAATGTAATCACAGTGGCAATATCAGCGATTGCGGCAATCTCGCTTATTGTAGGCGGTGTAGGTGTTATGAACATTATGCTGGTTTCCATCACAGAAAGAACCAGGGAAATCGGTGTCAGGATGGCACTTGGAGCCAAGGCAAGGATAATAAGAATGCAGTTTATCATAGAAGCAATCGTGCTTTGCCTTATAGGTGGAATCATAGGAATTACAATTGGCGTATTAAACGGAGTGATACTGGGCAAGGTGGCAGAGGCATTAATCCAGTCTGCATACTCAGATTATGCAAGCTACATTGTGATGTCTGTCCACCCATCAATCAGGGCAATTTTACTGTCAGTATTCTTCTCAATGCTTATAGGAGTATTCTTTGGATATTATCCGGCAAAGAAGGCTTCTAAGATGGAAGTTATTGATGCTCTCAGATATGAATAGAAATAGCCTTGAAATTTTAATTTTATGCTAATATAATGAATGAGTGTTGCAAATGATATTGTGGCACTCATTTATTTTATGTCAGGAGGACAGTATATGATTAACTTATTGAATATAGCAGACCTTTCAATCGTGGCATTTGCAGGTGTTATATTTGCATTTGCAGTGACCTGTGTCGCTATTTCAAAATTCAGCAGATTTCTTCCAAAGGATATGGGAAGGCAGTTTGCTCATGACGGAAAACTTTCAGCAGGCAAGCCGAGAGGTGCTGGAATTATTTTTATATTTGTTTTTGTACTATCTGCGGTTTTGTTTGCAGAGATGAATATAGAAATCGGAATATACCTGATTCTTATTGTGATAGAAATGCTTACAGGATATTTTGATGATGCGGCGGAAAAGCCATGGGGAGAGTATCTTAAGGGATTTCTTGATTTGGTTGTAGCGGTTATCGCTGCGCTGGTTTATCTTCACTTCAACAGCAGTGAAATTTACCTTGCAATTTTTGATAAGACCCTTTTCATACCACCGGTTGTATTTGCAATCCTTACGGTTGTGCTGGTCTGGGCTTCAATCAATGTGACCAACTGCTCTGACGGAGTGGATGGACTTTCAGGAACTCTCACAATCATTACAATCATGACTTTCTTTGTAATTGACAATATCCTTGGAGTGAATGACGGATTCAACTACACTATACTTCTTTTTGCAGTATGTCTGTTGGGCTATCTGTGGTACAATGCCACACCAAGCAAGCTCTTGATGGGAGATGCAGGAAGCCGTGCAATGGGTATCTTTATTGCGATTGCTGCCTTAAAGAGCCACAGCCCATTCCTTTATCTGCTGGCAGCCGGAGTGCTTATAATTGACGGTGGACTTGGACTGGTAAAGGTATCTCTGCTTAGATTTCTAAAGATACATATTTTAAAAAATACAACTACACCTATTCATGACCATGTGAGAAAGAAAAAAGGCTGGTCAAATGCCCAGGTTGTATTTCGTTTTGCAATTATCCAGATTGTTGTATCCCTAGCTGCAGTATATCTGGTTATTATGTAGACAAATCTCTTACCTATACACACGATAATGCTGGATTAGCGGGAGGAAACATATGCGTTATGTCGCTATAGATGAAGCCAGACCAGGTATGCACCTGGCATATGACTTATATGACAGTCAGGGAAGAACTGTAATCTGGGGAGGCTGTGAGCTCACAGCAAACTACATACAAAGATTAAAGGAATATGGATTTGCTGCGGTATACATTGATGATGATATATCAAATGATATAGACATCAAGACTGTAATCCCTCCTGCACTCAGATACGAGGGAGCGCAATGTGTAAAGAACTGCGATATAGACAAGCTTACAGAAGTTGCCAGACAGATTGTTGCGGCTATTCTGCCGGAAGGCAGGGTGGCTCTTGATATGGCAGACCTTCGTTCCTATGACGACTACACCTACGCACATTCAGTAAATGTGGCAGTCCTGTGCTGTGTGCTTGGTATGGGACTTGAGATGAGTGAAAGAGACCTGGAGATTTTAACCACAGCGGCCCTCTTTCATGATTTGGGCAAGCTTACCATTCCAAAAGAGATTTTAAATAAGCCGGGCAGGCTTACATCTGAGGAATACAAGCTGGTAAAGACTCATCCGATCAAGTCCTATGAGCTGATTAAGAACCGCTATGAGATTTCGGCCAATGTGAAGCAGGCTGTATTGCTGCACCATGAGAACTATGACGGCAGTGGATATCCCAATGGAATATATGGGGACGAGCAGTCAATATTCGTGAGAGTACTTCATGTATGTGATGTGTATGATGCCCTTACCTCCAAGCGTCCCTATAAGGAAGGCTATTGTCCAAGCGAGGCGGCAGAGTATCTGATGGGTGCCTGTGGTATTATGTTTGACAGGTATGTGGTGGAGAAATTCCTGCAGCTTGTTCCATTATATCCAAAGGGAACCGAGATTAAGCTGTCAAATGGAAGGAGAGCCATCGTAGTAGATAATATGGGAGGCCATAACCTGAGACCTGTTGTGAGAACTACTGATGATGGTACAGATATAGATTTGGAGAATCGGGCCAATCTCAATATAACTATTCTGCCAGGGGATTCTGATGCCACAGAGGAATTCAGGCAGAAGAGTGAAGCAGAGCGGCAGGAAATGATAAAAGAGGAAGAGCAGATACGCTATAAGGTCATGGTAGTTGATGATATGGCGACTAATCTTCATATGTTAAAGGATATTTTGGGAGGCAAGTATGATGTAATCCTCCTTAAGTCAGGCAGGCAGGCTGTGTCCTATATTGCAGGAAAAGAAGACAAGCCGGACATCATTCTTATGGATATTGACATGCCTGAGATGGATGGTGTGGAGACTGTTAAACAGATAAATCTCATAACAGAGGGGGATATACCTATTCTCTTTGTATCGGCAATTACTGACAGGCAGACTGTTATTACCTGCAGGAAAATCGGTGCAGCAGGATACATTGCCAGACCTTACAAGGCAGTGTATATAATATCTGAGATTGAAAGAATACTATTTGAGAAAGAGGTGGGACAAATATGATGGCTTATCTATTGATATGCCTTGCTATCTCTTTACTTACCCTGCATTATTATGTATATACAGGCTTCCATTCCGTCAGCCACAGGCTCCTGCCTCTGGCTCTGGGAATGGTGTGCCTGTATAATTTTTATATGGTAATAGACTATGCAACAGGCTATACAGAGGTGATTCTGGTCCTCAAGAGACTTCTGATGATTCAGCTTCTGTATCTGGTTTTTTATTATGAAAGAGATTTCATGAGGCATGTGACAAAGCTTTGGTTTATTATCCTAAGCTTTACAACCCTTATAATAGCTGACGTGGTGATTGTAGTCATGTATATGTACGGAGGGGATTATTCCAGCATCACTACAGGCGTAATCAATGTGCTGATTTTATTAATAATAATTGGCAGCATATATGACTACAGGAGGGAACATTATACACAGACAGAGTATATGACCTATGGAGTGCTTAACCTGGCAATATTTGTGCCGACAGTTACCATGCTGGTTATTGCCTTTACCGGAATGAGGGATGTAGTGCTTCTGCCGGCAGCGTTTTCTGTAAGCAGTATGCTTATTATGTACCTTCTGGAAACCAACAATCTGGAGGAGCCGCGTTACCGGCTGGAATCCATCTATTTTATGAACTCTGACATAGTGGCGGTAATCTATGACGCAAGGTATAACTTTCTGGAGGCAAACACTAAGGCGCAAAATGAATTTCCGGAGCTGGTAGAAAAATACAGGAATGTAACGATTAAGAGCTGGGTTGACAATAATAACGTAAATTGTGAGAAAGAGTACAGGGGAAGATATTATCGTATCAGTGTCAGTGCAGTGACCCAGGATGGTGTGATCATGGGATATATACTCACGTCTGTGGACATAACCGAGGAAAAGAAAAAGGTCAGCCAGATGGAATCCCTCAAGGAGGCAGCTGAGAATGAGACCAGGATTAAGGGAGAATTTCTTGCAAATATGAGCCATGATTTAAGAAGTCCCCTCCATGCCATTATCGGTGGAAGTGATATATTGCTCAGCAAAAATGACATGCTGCTTAAAAACAGAAATATGGTCTGCCAAATCAGGGAAGCAGGAATCCAGTTACTTGATATGGTAAATGACATACTGGATTTTTCAAAGCTTGACAAGGGCAGGCTGGATTTGGAGCACAGTGAGTTTGATATGGACGGACTGTTTACTAATCAGGCACATAACTGCGTTGTGATTCTCAAATCAACACCGGTTAAGTTTTACATGAATATACATGATAGGCATCCAAGGACGCTGATAGGTGATGAGCTCCGTGTAAGGGAAATCGTGCAAAATCTCTTATCTAACGCAATCAAATTCACCAAGGAGGGCGAGATAAGGCTGGATGTCTACTGTGCATACCTAAGCCCTGAAAAAGTCAGGCTCACAATCCTTGTAAAAGACACAGGAATAGGCTTAAAAGAGGAGTATAAGGATTCAATTTTTGAAAATTATGTATCCTATGGTACAGACGGCACCTACGAGGGCACAGGACTGGGACTTACCATTGTAAAACAGCTCTGTGAAAAGATGGGGGGCAGTGTCAGTGCAGAGAGTGATGGAGAGACAGGCACGCTTATGACAGCAGTTATATATCTGGATGCTGTGGCAGACAACGTGAGGGCTCCAATTTCTATGGATTCAGATTCTATGGCAGCCCTGCCGAGCAACTTTGAAATAGCCAGACCTTCATGGGGATACCCGGAGGCAAGGGTGCTTATGGCAGATGATATGTCTGTTAATCTCAAGATATTTAAGGAGATGGTCAGACCATGGCAGTTTAAGCTGGATATGGTAAGCAGTGGAAAAGAAGCAGTCCAGGCAGTAGAAAATCAAAAATATGATTTGATTATCTTAGACCAGATGATGCCAGGAATGACAGGGAAAGAAGCAGCCATAGAAATCCAGAAGATATGTGATACACCGCTTGTAATGCTGACTGCGGATATAACGGACGAGATGAAGCTGGCGAGCAGGAAATGTGGATTCACAGAGTTTCTGGCAAAGCCAATCGAGCAGGAGAGGCTAAAGAGGGTCATAGAGAAGCTCCTGCCAGAGAAATATCGCAAGCCGGTACAAGGCATCTATATTGATAAGTCCCTAAAGCCTGACCGGGAGGAGAAGCTTGAAGCATATTATACTTCCTTAAAGAGCTATCAGAATGAAGTGTCTGATATTAGAGACCAGCTTTTGGACTACTATAATCATGATTTGGAAAAATTCAGGATTAAGGTGCATGGCATAAAGGGTATCAGCAGGCAGCTTGGGAAAAACAGGATAGGAACCCATGCTGAAATCATTGAGATGGCGGCTAAATGCCATAATACCCAGTTTTTAGATGACCATTTGGCAGGTTTTATAGAGGACATTGACGTAGCTCTTGAGATGACAGCCCTTGAAATCGAATCTGTAAAGGAAAAGCTGGACAAGGGAAAGACCAGAGCTTTAAGAATCAAAATGACAGATGAGTATGTAAATGAACTCTTTGACAAGGTAAAAGAAGGCTTTGAACACTACAATGTGACAATGATAGAGGCTGCTATGGAAGAACTTAGCAAATGTTATCTGACAAAGGAGCAGAGCCAGCTGGCAGAGAGGCTGCAGGAAGCCTTTGATGAGTTTGAATATGAAAAAGGCTTAGCACTGTTTGATACTGAAGTATGCAGATAAGCTGAAAATAACTCCGGATGCAGGATAAAACTGCAGTCTGGAGTTATTTTTTAGAGTTATAATTTTCTATGTAGAAAAGCTTTTAATTTCTCAATGTGTAATGGCTTGCCCTGAACTGCCTGCACCTTAAGACGGTTTTCCTCGTTGAAGCCCACTAGTATATCGTGGTTTGCCTCCGACAGATAGTCAATAATACCATCAATGTCTGACTTGGTATTTTTCGGACAATGAATGTACATGTGTTTGTTTGCCGTGATATGCAGAGTATAGGATATACTAAAGTGATACCACAGGAACTTGTGCAGGGTGGAATACTTGTAAATCCATAAGATTTCCCGTATAGGCACAATCGCATTTCCGTAAGGTGATGTCAGTATGAAATAATGCTCAGTAATAAACATATCCTCGGTAGCAAGCTGTGGGAGCGTAGCCAGCTCCTCCTCTGCCTCCTCAAGCATCCGTCTTGAATTTCCAAAGACCATCAGGTTCTGGCAGGCCGGCGACAAAAACGGGAACTTAATGTACAACAGATATAAAATCAGACATATAAGTGCATAAGCTCCAGTACCGAAAAAGGCAGCAAACATAAAGATTGTCGAGGGCATATGGTAGTCCGGCTCACTGAAAAAGTAATTAGGCAGCTGACCGGATATACCCTCTGTGGTCCAGGATAAGTCCTTTGCCAAATCAGACAAAAGCTGGCTGTAGGAGTGTTGTCTCTTTACCATTTTTCCAGTGACCTGTATATCCTTGATGGTGGGAAGCCCCTCTTCGCAGGTCTGCGGCGAGAGCAGGACTATCACAAGCTCGTCACAGTACTCACCATAGTAAAAGTAACCCTCTGTGGTACCGCGTTTTTCACTGGTGTATCCCGTAAAGTTTAATTCGCTGAAGGATAACTTTACATAGCGGTCTGTGTTTTTATAAATATTTGCAAAAGACACACCATTAGAAACAGTCTGTGGCACCAGCATGCTGTGCATTGGCAGAATAAGCCAGGACAGCAGGAGCAACACAAGATATACTATTGGTGAAAAAAGCCTCCGTCTGTAAAAGGCTTTGATGTTTCTAGTTATAAAGTGTTCGTAATTATCAATCATAAGAGAATTATAATGGTTTAGCAGACAATAATCAACCTTGCTTTTCCTATAAAAAGTTGTTAGTATTATGAAGAAAATAGGAGAGAATATGGATAGCTATACAAGTTTTGCACAGGTGTATGACCTGTTTATGGATAATGTTCCCTATGAGGAATGGTGTAAGTATATAAAAGATATACTCTGTCAATATGGTATCAATGATGGGCTGCTTCTGGATTTGGGCTGTGGCACCGGAAAAATGTGCCGGATAATGTCAGGCTGCGGCTATGATTTAATCGGCGTGGACAACTCACCGGAGATGCTTGAAATCGCCAGAGAGCACAGTGAGGACAATACCCTGTATCTCAATCAGGATATGAGGGAGTTTGAACTGTATGGTACGGTGAGGGCTGTCTATTGTGCCTGCGATAGTGTGAACTATATCTTGTCAGAGGAGGAGCTCATTCAGGTCTTTAAGCTGGTGAATAATTATCTGGACCCAAGAGGCTTATTTATATTTGACTTTAACCCAGAGTACAAATACAGGGAGCTTCTGGCAGACAACACCTTTGCAGAGAACCGCGAGGACAGCAGCTTCATCTGGGAGAATTATTATGATGAAGAGGAAGAGATTAATGAATATGACCTGACTCTTTTTATAAAGGATGAAAATGAGCGCTTTGAGCGTTTTTGCGAGACTCATTACCAGAAAAGCTATAGCTTGGAGGAGATGCGAAGCATTGTGGAAGCTGCAGGCATGGAATTTGTGGCAGCCTATGATGCCTATACCACATCACCAGTCAGGGAGGACAGCGAGAGAATAACAATAATTGCCAGAGAGAAAAAGGTGGCTGGCAAAGTGTACAAGGAGATATAAAATGTCAGATTATATTGTAAGAGCAACGGCGGCAGACAGCAATATCAGAGCGTTTGCCATAACATCAAAGCAGATGGTGGAGGATGCCAGAAGGCACCACAATACATCACCGGTTATGACTGCAGCCCTGGGCAGACTGCTCTCAGCAGGAGCCATGATGGGAACCATGATGAAGGGGGAGAAGGATTTGCTTACTCTCCAGATTCAGTGCAGTGGACCGGCAAAGGGACTGACTGTGACAGCAGATACCAATGGAAATGTAAAGGGCTTTGCCGTAAATCCACAGGTGGAGCTGCCAAACAGACCAGATGGCAAGTTAAATGTAGGAGGAGCCCTGGATTTGGGTATTTTAACCGTAATCAGGGATATGGGACTTAAAGAGCCATATTCAGGTCAGTGCGAGCTTAAAACAGGAGAAATCGCAGAGGATTTGACCTATTATTTTGCCACATCAGAGCAGATTCCGTCAGCAGTGGGACTTGGCGTGCTTGTGGATAAGGACCTGAGTGTCAAGGAAGCTGGTGGATTTATTATCCAGCTTATGCCTTTTACACCAGATGAGGTAATAGACAAGCTTGAGAAAAAAATCTCAGAGATTGATTCTGTCACAAAGATGCTTGAGAGAGGACTTACTCCTGAGCAGATATTAGAGGAAATTCTGGGTGAATTTGGGCTTGAAATTACAGACAAGATGGACACAGCCTTTAGATGTGACTGCTCAAAGGAGAGGATTTCACGCGCTATCTCAACCTTAAGTAAGAAGGATTTGGATGATATCATCGCAGATGGGGAGAGCATTGAGGTAAAATGCCAGTTCTGCAACACAGCATATAACTTTGATATAGATGAATTAAAGGAGCTTAGAAAGTAAGTGAAGCATGGATTTGTAAAGGTGGCAGCCATAACGCCAAAGATTAAAGTAGCTGATACAGCATATAACAGTGGTCTTATAATGGAAGCAATGGAGACTGCCAGTCAGGCAGGAGCAAAGGTTGTTGTGTTTCCGGAGCTTTGTATAACAGGCTATACCTGTGGAGACCTGTTCTGGCAGAATAAGCTTATTGTGTCGGCAAAGGAAGAACTCTTAAAGATTGCTGCAAAAAGTAAAGATTTGGATGGCATCTTTTTTGTGGGACTGCCATATGACATAAACGGAAAGCTTTATAATATGGCGGCAGCCGTGTCCGGTGGAGAGGTCATTGGTATGGTGCCAAAGACTTTTATTCCAAACTATAACGAGTTTTACGAGGCAAGATATTTTACATCCGGAGAAAATCTCTGCGCAGTAGAGTTTCTGCCGGATGGTACGGAGGTCTATGTAGATACTGATTTGATTTTCAGATGCGAAGACCTGCCACAGCTTAAGATTGCAGCAGAAATCTGTGAGGACTTATGGACACCGGAGCCGCCTGGCATCAGACATGCCATGGCAGGAGCCAATGTAATTGTAAACCTGTCAGCCTCAGATGAGAATACAGGTAAGGCGCAGTACAGGAGAGAGCTTGTATCAGGACAGTCTGCAAGACTTATCTGTGGCTATATCTACACATCCGCAGGTGACGGGGAGTCCACTCAGGACGTGGTCTACTCAGGACACAATATAATAGCAGAAAACGGAAAAGTGCTGGGTGAGTCAAAGCGTTTTACAAACGAGCCTGTATACACAGAGTTTGATGTGGCACGTCTTGAGTCAGAGCGCCGCAGGATGAGCACCTTTGTCACAGAGGATACACATACAGAGATTGGATTTTCTCTTGAAATAGAGGACACAGAGCTTACCAGATATATTGACCCGGCTCCATTTGTGCCGGGCAGCAAGCATGATCGTGACATGAGGTGTGACGAAATCCTTATGATTCAGGCTATGGGACTTAAGAAGAGACTGGAGCACACCGGCTGCCAGAGTGCAGTAATAGGCATATCAGGAGGACTTGATTCAACACTTGCCCTGCTGGTTACAGTCAGAGCCTTTGATTTGCTGGGAATGGAGCATAGCAGGATTGCAGCAGTCACTATGCCGGGCTTTGGAACAACAGACAGAACCTATGACAATGCGGTAAACCTCATCAAGTGTCTGGGAGCTGAGTTTATTGAAGTAGATATAAAAAATGCAGTAAATGTGCATTTTAGTGATATAGGACATGACCCGGCTGTCCATGATGTGACATATGAAAATGGTCAGGCGAGGGAGCGTACACAGATACTTATGGATTTAGCTAACAAGAAAAACGGTATGGTAATCGGAACCGGTGACTTGTCAGAGCTTGCCTTAGGCTGGGCTACCTACAATGGAGACCATATGTCCATGTATGCGGTTAATGCCTCTGTACCAAAGACTCTGGTGCGGCATCTGGTAAACTATTATGCTGACACCTGTGGCGACGAGCTTTTAAAGAATACCCTGCTTGATGTGCTTGACACACCAGTATCACCAGAGCTTCTGCCACCTGAGGAGGGGAAGATATCGCAGAAGACAGAGGACTTGGTTGGACCTTACGAGCTTCATGACTTTTTCCTCTATTATATGCTTAGATGTGGATATGAGCCACTTAAGATTTATCGTCTGGCCAAGCTTGCATTTGAGGGCAGATATGATGATGAATTTATAATGAAATGGCTTAAGACCTTTTACAGGAGGTTCTTTGCCCAGCAGTTCAAGCGTTCATGTCTGCCGGATGGTCCTAAGGTTGGTAGTGTTGCGGTATCGCCTAGAGGGGATTTGCGTATGCCGTCGGATGCTTGTGGCAGAATATGGATGGAGGAGCTGGAGCAAATCTAGAAATTAAATATAAAGATGATTAATTTAAATTGTGGAGCATGCTTGGTTATCAAGTATGCTTCAAATTTTTTGATGATTTTAAACTGAAATGTTCTCTTTAGTAACAAAGTGTTTTATGGTAATATAATTCTGGGTGTTTGTATGTTTTGACCAAAAACTCAAAATATAGAAAGTAAAAACGGAGGAATGCTTATAGCAGAGATAGAAAACAGTAAGGACTTAATCAGCGTGTTGTGGAGTGGGGCGGATATTCTCCGTTCTAAAATGGATGCAAATGACTACAAGGATTATTTACTTGGAATTGTATTCTATAAGTACCTTTCTGATTCTTTTTTGATTAAGGTATATGACTTGATTTATGACGAAAAGCCAGATAGTTTAAAAGCCGCATTGGAAATGGAGACCAGAAGCAGAGCGATACAATTTCCAATCTGATTAAGGAGATTGACAAGGCAGATGATGCATTTCTACTTCATGGACTTTACCATCTTAAAAGTAATGGAACTATGGCAATTGTATTGCCTCATGGTGTACTTTTCCGTGGAGCAGCAGAATGCAATGACGGATGAACACATTGAATCTGTTATGGAGCTATATAAGAATAGGCAGACTCATTAAATAACTTGATTGGGAAAATGGAGGGCTAAAGTATGGAAAAAACCAAAATAAGATTTAGGGGTTATACAGACGATTGGGAACAGCGTAAGCTTCCTGAATTTGTTTCTTTTTTCAATGGATTAACATACACGCCAGATGATGTTCAAGAAACAGGAACTCTGGTTTTGTGTTCATCTAATGTAAAAAATGGTGAAATTGTAGACGCAGATAATGTTTATGTAAGTGATGAAGTTGTTACTTCTGAGAATGTGAAAGAAGGAGACATCATTGTAGTTGTGAGAAATGGTTCTCGTGCTCTTATCGGAAAACACGCACAAATAAAGGCTTCTATGCCAAATACAGTAATTGGAGCATTTATGAGTGGAATACGTTCGTAGCATTCTTCTTTTGTAAATGCCTTGCTTGATACATCTGCTTTTGAAAATGAGATTGCAAAGAACATGGGAGCGACAATTAACCAGATTACAGGTTATGTGTTTTCAAAAATGGAGTTTATGATTTCATTCGGTGAAGAACAGGATAAAATCGGTGCTTATTTCAAGCAACTCGACCACCTTATCACCCTTCACCAGAATAAGTGTGATGAACTAAAAAAAATCAAAAAATTCATGCTTCAGAATATGTTTGTTTAGGATGGAGGTATTAAATGGGAGTGATTACATTGTATCATGGTTCGCCAAATAAAGTTGTCATTCCGCAATATGGTTGTGGTGATGATAAACATGATTATGGACGGGGATTCTATTTGACGGACGATATAGAGCTGGCAAAAGAATGGGCTGTGTGCAGACCAGATGAAAAAAATGGCTGGGTACACAAGTATGAGTTAGAGTGTGATGAACTTAAAATTCTTGATTTCAAAGAATATGATGTTCTTGCTTGGCTGGCAGAACTTATGAAGCATCGTGATGCCGCTGATTCAAAGAGATACAGAATGCTTGCAAAAAAGTTTATTGCTAAGTATGGCAAAGACACTGATGAGTATGATGTTATAAAAGGCTGGCGGGCTGATGCATCATATTTTTATATCGCAAAGGAATTTGTGAGAGACAATATTGACATTGATATATTGGAAGAACTGCTTTTGCTTGGAGGATTGGGAACTCAGTACTGTGTTAAGTCAGAACGAGCGTATTCAAGGCTTCACGAAATAACAGGCGAATTGTTAAGCGCCGAGTATGCTGAATTTAATTACAGATATAATAAGCGTGATGTTGAGGCGAGAAAGAATATGCGTGATTTAGTAAATTCAGATGCAAATACAGTTACGAATGTATTTAGCACTTTGTTTGAGAGGTGATTATAATGGCAGCGTATTCAGATGTTTATTTGCGAGATGTAGTTGAAAACCAAGGAAAATTGTTTGACTATGTGGCACAGAATTTTCAGGATAAGGATACGGAAGACTTTATTAAAACATATATGGAAAGCAAGACCAGAAAAAGCATAGATGATGCTCAAGCTTATGTAAACACTATGGATGCAAAAGAACTGTGGAAATATTTCTGTGAAACGGAGCAATACAAAATGAAGTCCGGTGAGGCAATGCAAGGGTTTATGCCAGATTGGATTGGTGAATTTTATGCATACTACCAATGGTATTTTAACTTGCCAAGCGCAGAGGTTGTTAAAAAGATACCAATTGACTTTTTGAAGAAAGCATACTTTGGACTTCATGATTTGGAGCTTGATCTGGCAGTGCAGAAAGTGGGTATTGCGGAATGAATATAGTATGTTTTCATAACCCGGATGAAGAGAACGGATATTTGAGTAATTGGTATCTGTCTGAATTTGAGGTAGGCAATATAAGATTTTCTTCGATGGAACAGTATATGATGTATCAAAAAGCTGTGTGTTTTGACGATGATGAGGTGGCAGGAAAGATTCTAATGACAGATGATGTGGAACACATTAAGGAATTGGGGCGTCTTGTGACAAATTTTAATGAAAATATATGGAATGGTAAGAGACAGATTATTGTATATGAAGGCTTACTAGCTAAGTTTTCTCAGAATGAAACATTATGTGATAGGCTGAAAGCAACCGGAGACAGTGTTCTGGCAGAATGTGCTGTAAAGGATAAGATATGGGGCATAGGATTATCAATGAGTGATCCTAAAAGACTAGAAATGTCACAGTGGAGAGGACAAAATCTTCTTGGGTACGCACTTATGATGGTAAGATATAAACTAAGCAACATTTAGAGACTTCAACTTGGGAACAGAATAACAAAGAACGATTGAATGGAGAAAATTTGTCTGATGCGGAATTTGAACAAGTAAAGAATCAGTTACAGTTTTCTTCTTTTTATAAGGCTAGAGAATGGCTGGTAGGTGAGAATGGCAAGGTAATGGTTCATGTGCAGCGTAATACTGAAAAGCTTCATCTTGTTGTTATGAATCATGAGCATATTGCGGGTGGCAGCAGTGTTTATGAAGTAATCAATCAGTACAGGGCATTAGCAGATGATGATACAACGACAAATGTACAGGACAGACGTTTTGATGTGACGCTTATGATTAATGGTCTGCCTATGATACATATTGAGTTGAAAAATAAACAGCATTCCTATATGGATGGTTTCTGGCAGATTAAGAAATATATAGGCGAGGGAAAATTTACCGGTATATTCTCGGCAGTCCAAATGTTTGTAATCAGCAATGGTGTGGATACCAAGTATTTCAGTGCGGCATCTGATACCGAGTTAAATCCGAAATTTATCAGCGGATGGCTGGATAAGGAAAATAATCCTGTAACAGATTATACTGATTTCGCTAAGAGCGTATTGAGAATTCCACAAGCACATGAAATGATTGCAAGATATACAGTATTGGATGAGGATGCTAAGCGATTGATTCTGCTAAGACCTTACCAGATTCATGCTATTGAGGCAATTCGTGAGGCTTCAAAGACAGGAAAGTCTGGCTATGTATGGCATACAACAGGTTCTGGTAAGACTCTGACATCCTACAAGGCAACTAGAAATTTATTAATGGATATTCCTTCTATTGATAAGGCTGTTTTCCTGATTGATCGAAAAGATTTGGATACGCAGACTACCATGGCATTTCAGGCATATGCGAATAATGATTTGATTGATGTGGACGAGACAGATAATATTTTTGATTTGAAGAAAAAGTTGAAGTCAGATGACAGGCAAGTGATTGTTACTACAATTCAGAAAATGCAGAGACTGATTACCAAGAGGTTAGAGGATGGAACTTCGGAATATCAGAAAATAAAGAATCTGCGCATTGCATTCGTAGTGGACGATGAGCGCGTTATAATAAGGACAAAGTTAGAGAAACCCAGTAAAATCAAGGGGTTAGCACTAATTTAGTCCTTATTTTTATACCATTTTAGCGGTAAAGATATGGCAGCGCTGCAATATTAAACCGAAAATTCAAGTCAGCATCACAGATGTCCACAATCAGTCTGAGAGTGAATCTGTGCGCTTAGATTAGGTACAATTTTATATCAAAAACATTTAGTGAGGACTAAATTAGCACTTGAGATGGAATATTCCATCAGCTGATTTGGTCCTCTTTTTATTTGAGAGGAGTGGTCGAATGGGCAAGGTGTTAATTTGGTTCGTAATCATTATTAGTACAGTGGTTCTCTACTGTCTTATGAAAGTTAAGCCGTGCCAAAGGAAGTTATCGAACCTATGATTGAAAGAATTCCATTGCGTCGTC
>ERZ1031095.223-NODE-223-length-18414-cov-10.929245_pt1 | contig 18414 bp, 16 predicted proteins | sample MGYA00517108_ERZ1031095 | MGnify/ENA primary metagenome ERZ1031095 (study PRJEB33719, sample SAMN04261275) | wastewater metagenome | biome: rural village; feature: human; material: feces | host: Homo sapiens | place: El Salvador | collected 2013-01-07 ... | reverse complement strand
ATATAATTTTTCTTTATGAGAAGTAAAATAGCTTTTTTTTATAAAATGTTGCAATATATTCTAAGAAGAATTTATTCTTCCTATTGTTTGCTGTTGTTAAAAACTAAAATGTATTTATTGAATATCAACCATGGTAAAATTAAAACAGGTGGTGGAATTGTAAAAATACATTTAAGTAGAAAAGGAGTTATAGAGATTGGAAATAATGTAAATTTTGCTAACAGATGGGAAATAGGGTTCCCTTCTCGTTGTTATATAAGGGTAAATGGAAAAGGAAAATTAATAATTGGAGATAATACAGGTTTAAATTCTGTCTCAATTTTCTGTGATGAAAGTGTAACCATAGGAAATAATGTGCATATAGGAGGGGGAACTCAAATGTTTGATACAAATTTCCATAATATGAACTATAAAGAAAGACGATTACCACTTCTGAATGCTAAGTGCAGAACTGCTCCAATTATTATAGATGATGATGTGTTCATAGGTGGGCGTTGTATTATAGGTAAAGGAGTTCATATTGGAGCTCGTTCAATAATTGCAGCTGGAAGTGTTGTTGTTAAAGATGTTCCAGCTGATGAACTATGGGGGGGCAATCCTGCAAAATTTGTTAAAAAGATTAACATGGAAAAGCGTAATAATTTATTGTTAAGTTATGAATAAATTCAAAGATATAAAAGTAGCAGTAGCCGGCACCGGCTACGTAGGTCTGAGTATAGCAACCCTGTTGTCTCAGCACCATCATGTAACAGCAGTAGATGTAATCCCTGAGAAGGTAGAGAAACTCAACAACAAAATTTCTCCAATTCAGGACGATTACATCGAAAAGTATTTGGCAGAAAAGCCATTGAACCTTGTGGCAACTCTTGACGGCAAGGAAGCCTATAAGGATGTAGACTTTGTAGTGATTGCTGCACCAACCAACTACGACCCAGTCAAAAACTACTTCGATACATCCCATGTTGAAGAAGTCATTGACTTGGTGTTGGAGGTGAACCCAGATGCAGTAATGGTTATTAAGAGTACCATCCCTGTCGGCTATACCCGTAGCCTCTACTTGAAATATGCCAAAAAGGGAGTGAAGCAGTTCAATCTCCTCTTCTCCCCAGAGTTCCTTCGTGAGAGCAAGGCACTCTACGACAACCTCTATCCAAGCCGTATCATCGTAGGCTATCCTAAGATTATCGACCGTCCTGAGTTTGCCAAAGAGAACGAAGCTATCAAGGCTGTGACAGATGTGGAGAAGTTGAAGAAAGCAGCCAAAACCTTTGCCTCCCTCTTGCAGGAAGGAGCCATCAAGGAGAATATTGACACGCTTTTCATGGGCATGAAAGAAGCTGAGGCTGTGAAGCTTTTCGCCAACACTTACCTGGCTCTTCGTGTGAGTTACTTCAACGAGTTGGATACCTATGCAGAGGTGAAGGGACTTGATACCAAGGCAATCATTGACGGTGTAGGTCTTGACCCACGTATCGGTACCCATTACAACAACCCATCCTTCGGTTATGGTGGGTATTGTTTGCCAAAGGACACCAAGCAGCTCTTGGCAAACTATGCCGATGTACCAGAGAATCTGATTGAGGCTATCGTAGAGAGCAATCGCACACGCAAGGACTATATCGCCGATGCCGTTCTCCAAAAAGCAGGCTATTACAGCTATGCCGATGACAACAGCTTCGATGCTAGCAAAGAACACAACTGCACTATCGGAGTCTATCGCCTGACCATGAAGTCAAATAGCGATAACTTCCGCCAGAGTGCCATCCAAGGCATCATGAAGCGTATCAAGGCAAAGGGTGCCGAGGTGATTATTTATGAGCCGACCCTGGAAGATGGAAGTACCTTCTTTGGCAGCAAGGTAGTGAACGATATGGTAACATTCAAGGCACAGAGCCATGCGATTATTGCCAACCGCTATGATGCTTGTCTGGATGATGTTAAGGATAAGGTCTATACAAGAGATATTTTCAGAAGAGATTAAATATATAGAGATATGATAAAGCGTTGGAATAAAGTATTCATTCATGACAAAGTAATGCCTGAATGTATTTATCGAAGTATCAATTTGATAATGTGTATCTTAGACATATTTTATTGGATGCTTCTTTCGTGCGCACGAGTAAAAACAAATTCGGGGGGGGTAAATATTACTTCTCTATTTGCGCAATATTCAAAGATGAAAGTCTGTCTATAAAAGAATGGATAGAGTATCATAAACTGATAGGTGTTGAACATTTTTATTTATATAATAATAATTCTACAGACAGTAGTATATCAATACTTCAAAAATATGTAGAAGAGGGTATTGTTACTCTAATAGACTGGAACGTCATGCCCCCAGCCCAAGCTGCAGCTTATAATGACTTTAAGAAGAAGTTTTGGACAGAAACTCAATGGGTTGCATTTATAGACCTGGATGAGTACATATGTTTGAAATACGACACCAAAATAAAGGATTGGTTCTCTAAGTATGAACATTATCCATCTTTGGTTGTCTATTGGAAAATGTTTGGGTCTTCAGGCTTAATAGAGCATGATAAATCTCGTTTAATAACAGAACAGTATTTTATTGCTTGGGATAGATACAGTGATATAGGCAAGCCGATATTTAATACTCGCTTTGAGGCTGTTGAAACGACATTAAAATATATACACTCTTTGCCAGCAAAAGTTTCTATATTTGGGCATGACTTTTCGGTACCACCTATCAATGAATTTAGAAAATTTATAAAATATAAAAGTAATCGTATAGGGTTCTTCAGAGATATTGATGATTTTACAATCCAGATAAATCATTATGCCACCAAGTCTTATCTTGAATATTTTTGTACAAGAAGAAAAAGAGGCGATGTAAATGATTTCGCTAATAATACTTCTGTATTGGCATATCAATATACTCAAGAATTCTCGGTAAAACCAGACTATACCATATATCGCTTTTTGCCTTTCTTGAAAATCAGGATGGATAAAAACATTACTAACTATTTTGACAAGTAATGGATTTGTTAATGTGATATGTGGTAGTAGTACTAATAAAGTATCACGTATGGACATTAATAAATTGTTAGGCATTAAGATGGTTAATGGCTCTCTTGATGATGAAAAAGGTGGAACTCGAAACTTGATCCATGGAAATGGGTGTGAAATGCCTTACGCAACAAAACTCTTATTAGAAACTTGTACCTCCATCTTTGGTGTGGCATGGGATGCAGTGCTTTCTTTGCATAAAAGACTACGCATAACCAAGAAATACTATTTCTCAGTATGTGCCATATTTAAAGATGAAGAATTGTCTTTGAAACAATGGGTTGAATATCATCGTATTATAGGTGTGGATCATTTTTATTTGTATAATAATAATTCTACAGACAAGTATAAAGAAGAACTTCAGCAGTTCGTTGATGAAGGAATTGTCGATTTGATAGAATGGCCAATGCCTCATCCCGCTCAGCTTCCGGCTTATATGGATTGTTTCAATAAGTATAAGAATGATACACAGTGGTTGGCTTATATTGATTTGGATGAATATATTTGTCCTATATATAAGAATAATATCAAATTGTGGATGAAAAAATACGAGAAGTATCCATCGGTTTATGTTTATTGGAAAATCTTTGGTGACTCGGGTATCATAGACCATGATATGAATAAGCCAATAATAGAACAATATATAAGTTCTTGGGATAAACTTTCTGATATAGGCAAAACGTTTGTGAATACAGACTTTGATATTGTTGAGCTTACACCGAAATATCTTCATGAGATGCCATGTAAGGTGAAGTTCATGGGATTTAATATTAAGGTTCCTCCTGTTAATGAGTTTGGTAAGTATGTAGCTTTCAAAACAAACCGGGTGGGTTTGTTCAGAAAGAAGGAAGATTTTACGATACAGATAAATCATTATGTATCGAAGTCTTATGGGGAATATGTATTAAGAAAGAAAAAGCGTGGTCCTGGTACGAATGGTGGGGAGAAAGCCAAAATTTTACGTTCGATGTATGCTTATTATTGGCATCAGCGAGGCTGTATCTCTTGTGATTATTCAGCCTATAAGTATCTTTCAGAATTGAAAGTTAAGTTGGGCTACGCTAATCATATAAAAGTTGAAGAGGATTAAATTTTAGGAATATGAAAATTTCGATAATTATAGCTACATGGAATGCTGCCAAGACATTGAAAAGATGTCTTGACAGTATAGTACCACAGTTGACCGATGAGACGGAGTTGGTTTTGGTTGATGGTGGCAGTAAGGATAATACGAACACGATAATTGATTCGTATGGTAATAAAGTAGCAGTGCATATATCTGAACCAGATAAGGGAATATATGATGCATGGAATAAAGGTGTGAGCAAGGCGAAAGGTGACTGGGTGATGTTTGTCGGAGCGGATGACATCTTGTTGCCAAACGCCATTAATCGCTACATGGAAGCAATACACAATACTCCAAATGTCAACTCTTATGATTATATCTGTGCTCATAATGAGTATGTTGATATGAAAGGTAAACTGCTGAAGATTTTGGGAGATATGCCTACATGGAGTAAGATGCGTAGAGGTATGGTGGCTGCTCATGTAGCCTCTCTTCATAATAGACACAATCTCTTTGAAACAATAGGTGGATATAATCTAGACTTTAAGATTTGTGCAGATTATGAATTATTATTAAGAAAGAAAGATAAATTAAAGTCGCTAATGATTCCTGCTCATATTGCAAGAATGACTGTTGGGGGAATGAGTTTTTCTATTAAGGCAATAGTTGAAAGTTATAAAATTAGAAAACTTCATCATTCTTTGTCATCTGTAGTAAATATGTTATTCTTCTTTAGAGATTGGTTAGCTTTTAAATTCTTTATCTTTAAAAATCAATTCTATGGGGCGTTTTTTAAGTAAATTTGTATCTAAAATTAAAGGTGAAAAGTATGCAATAGATCCCGCTATCCCTAGTTCTTATTTGGTTCAATTATTATGGATTAAAGGTATATCCATGATTTATGGTATGTTAAGATTACGAACTTTTAAAAGAGTTTTTGTCAGTCCAACTTCTAAAATTATCTGTCCGTCAAAACTTCATTTTGGGAAAAACTTTAATGTAGGCTATCAGTGCTACATTAATGCTATGTCTCGGAATGGATTGTTTTGTGGGGATAATGTATCTTTAGGTTTTCATACCCACATAGAACTTTCTGGTAGTTTACATGAGATTGCTGATAAAATGGTAATTGGAAATAATGTTGGTCTTGGCAGCCATGGACATTATGGAGCAGGTCTTGGTGGCTTAGAAATTGGAGATGATACAATTATTGGAAATTACGTAAGTTTTCATCCGGAGAATCATATTTTTTCAGAATTGAATATGCCTATTAGACAGCAAGGAGTATATGGAAAAGGCATAAAAATAGGAAAGAATTGCTGGATAGGTGCAAAAGCTACATTTCTTGATGGTACTGTTATTGGAAATGGTTGTGTAGTGGCAGCTGGTGCTGTAGTAAAAGGAAATTTCCCTGACAATTCGATTATTGGTGGTGTTCCTGCTAAAATAATCAAAATGCGGGAATAGTTTGAAAATGTTATGGACGCTCAGAAGAAACTTGAGATATTCAAGCATATTTTGTCGCTTGGTTCCATCTGGGGACAGATGGATGAAGTAGAATTCCTTAATCAAATTTGGAATCTTCATCTGTTGAATTCGGATGATCCAAGGTATAAGGATGCGTATGGGGATGCCATTCAGCATTTACGCAATAATTCGGATTGGGATGAAGAATATACTTTCTTGACCCGATTCGGATTGCTTAAGTCTACTGATGACACCTACTATAAATTCTTAAATATGGTGGTTGCACCAGAAGTTAGAGGTAGTGAAGAAGAAATTCTTCGCTATGTGAGGGAAATCAATACAGTGCTTGTTGGTACCAACTGTGCTTTAGAGCGTATTGCTATAAGGGCTAATTTGCCTGTTTATAATTTCGTACAAAACATTCAAGGTAAATTATGGCCTGAGGATATAGAGAAAAATCGAATTCCCATTTTCTTTAATAGCACTGTTGATGAGTTTCCTGCCTTTGTGTTACGTAGCATCAATTGGGATGATTTTGGCAATAAAACTTCTTTTGAACTTTATTACTATGATGAGAACAGACAGGTTTTTCCTGTTGGTAGTGTGAAGATTATGTATGATTATAAGGAAAAAACTGCTGATGTTCTCCCAGAAAAGTGTTTGCTTTTGTCTGAGCATTTTTGTTCTGTAGGACAAGATCTTTCGTACTATAGTGCAATCAAGGATTTGTTCCCACAAAAGTATAAAACTGTTTTGTTTGCTCTTAGAGATGCAGCTTACTTCTCTTCGATAGCTGACATTTATCAACAGACCATAGCATTTCAGAAGTCTTTGCTACGAAACAAGTCGGCGTTTGAGGCATATCGAAATGCAGTTTGTGTACTTGAAGGGATAGATATTAGTCAGAGATATAATTTTTCCGTGAAATGTGAAATTCCCTACTGTAAAGAGGAGTTGGTTCCTGTAAAATTCTTCTTCGGTAACCTTAACAACCAATTTAATTTAGATAGGGTGAAGGCGGTTATAGGGGAGAATGGTTCTGGTAAATCTTCTGTACTATATTCATTGGCTAGAGCTATGAATGAAAATCGGGAGGATTGTTATGTAAACCATCATAAACCTGCATTTTCTAAGACGATAGCTATCTCTTACAGTATCTTTGATAGATTCTACGAGTTGTCATCAAGGTCATCTTATAATTTTATCTATTGTGGATTGCGTAAGGACAAAGAAGCCTTGTATTCTGATGAAGATCTGCAAAAACGATTTCATTTATCTTTGGAGAATATCCAAGATAAAGAGCGTGTTGTTGAATATTGGATTACCTTGCAGGAAGTTATAGAGAAAGAAAAGTTGAAAGGTATCATAGGAAGAGATCATACAATTGTTCAAACTAAGTTTGATGAGGCGAAGCGGAAAATGAGTAGCGGGCAAGCAATGATGACCAATATCATCACTGAACTCTATGCTCATATCCGTGAAAATTCCTTGATTCTGTTTGATGAACCGGAAGTGCATTTACATCCAAATGGTATCACCAAGTTAATTAGTATCATTTATGATATTTGCCAAGAATTTAAATCGGCTTGTATTATTGCCACTCATTCTTCTGTAGTATTGCAAGAATTGTTGGCGAGAAATGTAACGGTGATAGAGCAGGAAGCTGATGGTAAATCGGTATTGGTTCGCCCGATGAATACGGAGACTCTTGGTGAAAATCTTACGACAATTACGGAAGATGTGTTTGGACGTGCAGAAATATCCAAACATTATTGTAATTTGGTAAGGCGATACATTCGCCAGGGATATGATGAAAGCAACATTTCTGAAATATTAAAATCAGAGGGATTACCAATGAGTTTGAATCTTTACATGTATATCAGACAACAACTAAAGGAGGACGTGGGCGATGATTAATTTTAAACCCTATGATGGGGATGCTTTTGAATTATACAAAGGGGCTGTCGAACGGAAGGACAATGGTCCAGATAAAGATGCTTTGTTGCGTATAGAGGAAAAGGTATGTAAATCTTATGAGACATATCAAACAGCTTTTAATGACCAACGTGTTCATCTTTTGAACCAAGATGATTCTTATGCTTACTATGAAAAGCAATTGATGAAAGCGTTGTATGGTAGTAAGGCTAAGGTGGTAAAAGACATACGTGCCTGGATAGATGGTAATAACAAGAGAACTTATCTTAGAAAATGTCCTTACTGTACAATTAGCCGTGCCAACACTACAGAGCATATACTTCCTAAGGAAAAATACCCGGAATATGCCGTTAATGCTCTCAACTTACTTCCTTGTTGTTCAGATTGTAATTCTGCGAAGGGTGATAAAGTGAGAGACGAAGATGGTAATCCGCTCATTATCAATTTCTACTATCATCGGTTGCCTAATGTGCAATATCTGTTTGTTCGTCTCTTTGAAGATGAAAATGGTTATATAGATTTTGAATATTATCTGGATGATTCCAACCATGAGGTTGAAGAATCAATGTTCCGATTGATACAAAACCATTTCTCGAAATTGGGATTATTGGGTAAGTTTGAGGAGGAAGCTGTATGTAATTATACGGAGATAGAAAATAAACTGAAAAATAGTGCTTCTGAGTGTGGAGTAGAGAAATGCTTAGAAGATTTACAAAAAAATGCATTGGAGGATGCCAAGGAGTATGGAACTAACCATTGGAAGGTTGTCTTGAAATTGGCCTTGGCGAAATCAAAATGGTATGCTGAATATTTAGAAAAACAAATAAATATATAGAACTCATGAAAACGAATATATTGTTTATTGGTGGAGCTGGTTTTATCGGCTCTAATTTAATCCATGCTTTTGTTAAAAGCGATAAGTATAGAATCTTCGTTTTTGAACCTACATTTGCAAATAAAAGCAGATTGGAAGACATAGAGGGAGATGTGACTATTATTAGAGGTTCAATTGCAGACTTTGATTTATTAAAGTGTGTCATAGAGGATCATCGAATTAATATGATTGTGCATCTTGTATCAACATTAATTCCTGGTAGTACCTATGAAGATTTTAAAAGAGAATTTGAAAATGTAGTCTTCCCAACTTCACGATTGATGGAACTCTGTGCGGAGAAAAATGTGAAGTTTGTTTATTTTTCTTCTGGTGGAACCGTATATGGTAATAGTATTCAGGGAGAAAAATTCAACGAAAATGATCATTTGGCACCAATTTCATATTATGGTTTGACAAAACAAATCATTGAAAGTAATATCTTGTTTGAAAATCGTCGTGGTAATTTGAATTATTTGATAGTGCGTCCTTCCAATCCTTTCGGAAAGGGACAATCTCTTCATGGAAATCAGGGATTCATTGCTGTGGCTTTAGGAAAAATACTGGCAGGAGACCCTATTGAAGTTTGGGGTGATGGAACAAGTGTGAGAGATTATATCTATATAGATGACTTGGCTGATGCTTTCTATAAGATGATAGATAGTGGTGTAAATAACGAAATCGTAAATATTGGAAGTGGATTTGGTTATTCTGTTAATGACATAATCGAACGTTTGCATCATTGTGTAGATATCCCTTTCGAAGTAACTTATAAAGCCAGTCGTAGCGTAGATGTCAATTCTATGGTATTGGATATTACTAAACTTCATTCCCTTATAGAAGTACAACATACCCATTTGGAAGAGGGTATTAGACATTTTTATGACTATGTGAAGACTATTATAAACAAACATTAAATAAAATGAATCCGATATTGTCAATTTGTATTCCAACGTATAATCGTTTGGATATATTACGTAATACGATTGCTAGTATTTATGCAGATTTGGATGGGGTAAGTATGGACGACTTTGAAGTTGTTATCTCAGATAATTCCAAGGAACATACTACTCAACCTGTGGCCGATGAGTTTCATTTTGATAACTTGCATTATCATATAACGGAATGTGAGGGTTTCAAGAATTCCTTTTATGCCCTATCGTATGGTAAGGGGGATTTTTTGAAACTGAATAATAATTATACGAAGTTTCGGAAAGGGACGTTGAAAACGTTGATTGGACAACTAAAGGAATTGAGGAAATCTAGGTCACAAGTTATATATACCAATGGTCTTCGACAAAAGAAAAAAGTAATTTTCTATGAAGGCTTTGATGAGTATATGTTTGGGCTTTCATATTTCTGTTCTTGGAGTGCAGGGTATGGTATGTGGAAGTCTGATTTTGACAACGTAAAAGAGTTAGTGGAACTGGATAGATACTTCCCTCAAACTTCCCTTTTGTTAAGCCAAGACTATAAGAAGAGTTTTGTATTGGATGATAGGGTTTTGTTTGAAGATCAATATGTTCCGAAAAAGGGCGGATATAATATATTTAAAGTCTTTTCTGTAGATTTTGTAACTTTGATAAATCAAGCTTTTAAAGAGAAAAAACTTTCTCGTAAAACCTGGCTGAAGATTAAATCGGATTTGCTTTACAAGTATCTTTCTGTTAGATATTTCAAGACTGTTATTGCTCGTTTGGATAATTTTGAACATACTGATGTTAAGCAGAGTATTACAACTTACTATACAAAGTGGCAATACTATGTTATGTTGTTGGTTGCTTGTTTTACTCCAATTATTGTTTTGAAAAGAAAAATATCACATTAGTTTATATAAATATGAAAGGAATCGTATTAGCAGGTGGCAGTGGTACACGTTTGTATCCTATCACAAAGGGTATCAGCAAGCAGCTGATTCCTATTTTTGATAAACCGATGATATATTATCCTATCTCGGTTTTAATGTTGGCAGGTATCCGTGAGATTCTGATTATCTCAACTCCATTTGATTTGCCTGGTTTCAAGCGTCTTTTAGGTGATGGAAGCCAGTTTGGAGTGAAGTTCGAGTATGCCGAGCAGCCTTCACCTGATGGTTTGGCTCAGGCTTTCATCATTGGTGAGAATTTTATCGGTAATGATTCTGCTTGTCTTGTATTGGGTGATAACATCTTTTATGGTGCCGGATTGAACCAAATCTTGGCAAAGGCTGTAGTGGATGCTGAGCAGAATGATAAGGCTACTGTCTTCGGTTATCGGGTAAGCGATCCTGAGCGCTATGGTGTTGCAGAGTTTGATGAGCAAGGCAATTGCCTCAGCATTGAAGAGAAGCCTCAGCATCCAAAGAGCAACTATGCTGTGGTAGGCTTATACTTCTATCCTAACAAGGTGGTGGAAGTAGCCAAGCATATCAAGCCTTCTGCTCGAGGTGAGTTGGAAATCACAACAGTAAACCAGGAGTTCCTGAAGGATAAGCAGCTGAAGGTACAGACCATGGCAAGAGGATTTGCCTGGCTTGATACCGGAACCCATGATTCCCTTTCAGAGGCATCTACCTTTATCGAAGTTTTGGAGAAGCGACAGGGCTTGAAGGTGGCTTGCTTGGAAGGTATCGCATACCGTCAAGGCTGGATTACAGCAGAACAATTGAGAGAGAATGCTCAGCCAATGTTGAAGAATGACTATGGCAAGTATCTCCTTTCAATACTTGAAGAGAAAGATCAAACATTAAAAAAGAATTTAGAATATTAAGCAAATGAAGAATATCATTATCACGGGCGGTGCTGGTTTCATCGGCTCACACGTAGTAAGACTTTTCGTGAACAAATATCCTGAGTATCACATCATCAACCTCGACAAGTTGACTTACGCTGGTAACCTGGCTAACCTCAAGGACATCGAGGACAAGCCTAACTATACTTTCGTAAAGGGTGATATCTGTGATTTCGACCTGATGTTGAAGCTGATGCAGGACTACAAGGTGGATGGCATCATCCATCTCGCTGCCGAGAGCCATGTAGATAGAAGTATCAAGGATCCATTCACTTTCGCTCATACCAACGTGATGGGTACCCTGTCTCTGCTCCAGGCTGCCAAGATTTACTGGGAGAGTCTTCCAGAGGGTTACGAGGGCAAGCGCTTCTACCACATCTCTACCGATGAGGTATACGGTGCATTGCAGATGACTCACCCTGAGGGCGTTCCTGCTCCTTTCACCACCAAGGCATCCAGCGGTAAGAACCACGAGGCTTACGGCGAGGAGTTCTTCGTAGAGACAACCAAGTACAATCCTCACTCTCCATACTCAGCATCCAAGGCAAGCTCAGACCACTTCGTCCGTGCTTTCCACGATACATACGGTATGCCTACCATCGTAACCAACTGCTCTAACAACTACGGTCCATACCAGTTCCCAGAGAAGTTGATTCCATTGTTCATCAACAACATCCGTCATCGCAAGCCATTGCCAGTATATGGTAAGGGTGAGAACGTGCGCGACTGGTTGTATGTAGTAGATCATGCCCGTGCCATCGATATGATTTTCCACAAGGGTAAGATTGCCGAGACTTACAACATCGGTGGTTTCAACGAGTGGAAGAACATCGATATCATCAAGGTGGTTATCAAGACCGTTGATAGATTGCTTGGCAGAAAGGAAGGTGAGGATATGGATCTCATCACTTATGTAACAGACAGAAAGGGTCACGATATGCGTTATGCCATCGACTCTAGAAAGTTGCAGAAGGAATTGGGTTGGGAGCCATCTCTCCAGTTTGAGGAGGGAATCGAGGAGACCGTGAAGTGGTATCTCGATAATCAGGAATGGATGGATCATGTTACTTCTGGGGAGTATCAGAAGTATTATGAGAATATGTATAAGGACAGATGATATTTCTCATCACTCTATTTTCGTTCTTATTGGGCTTTGCAATAAATCTAATTTCATTACCCTACATCCTTGAATATTTTGTTAAGGATACTTGGAGATATGTAAAGAAAATAAGTACATTGTCAGTCTTTCGTTGGTCAGTATCTATTATTGTATCCTTCGCATTAAGTGCTCTGATTATACGAAATCAACAAGAGCGAATCATAAAGCAGACAAGTTCAAGCTATCAGCATATCGTAGATAGCTTGAACTTGGAATTGAAAATATTGAAACAGTACAAGGTGAAGTGATATGGCTTTTGATTTCTCCAATTATACATATAGTGGACTAATAGGAATATTCTCTGCCATCATCGGTATGTGTTATCCCTTGTTGCTACAAGCAATAGACAGAATAGATGAGAAGTATCATGTAATCAGGTTCGTAGAACTCTTTAAGGAAGAATTCGTGTATGGCGGATTTAATCACCTTCTTTTATTGTCTATTGCGTTTGCCGTGATAGATCCATTTGCTTTATATATAATGAGCGGTATTCTTTGGATGCAGATGCTGGTGTTGGTTAGTCATACTTTACTTGTATTAGTTCTTCTATTACATGTTGTAGCATTGTATAAGCTGATTTTGATCTATGATGACCCTCATCTTTTTTATAAGCATTTGATAAAGAAAAAAGGAAATTTTGTGTTGGAGTTGATTGATTTGGCCAAGTATGCTGCAAAAAGAGAAGATTTAAGTCTTTATAATGCCTGTATTCAACGTGTATATGAAATCTTACTAAAGGACGATGATGAAAAAGAATGATAAACAAACGATTCGGGAGGAGGCTATGGCCAAACTCCTGGAATGTTCTTTTCGGAAGGATACGCCCTTGATGATGAAGAATGATAATGGAGTCTTTGCTCTCTTCTTTGATACAAGAGTCAAAGGTCTATCTGAGTTCAAATATAAAAGGTTATGGTATGCCATCAACCAAGTGGTCCGTAATGATGAAAAGAACTGGATGTATCGTTATTGGGAGTTTGCAGACCAATACTATAGTAACATTTTCGCATATAATAATAGTAAGGAACGGAATAAATTCTTTGAGTTTCATGTTGCTATTGGAGGTTTGCTTGCTCTGAATAAAAAGTATGAATGGATAGAGCATATTGCTTCATTTACTAATTGTTTGCCCGCAAAATATTTTTTGATACCAAGTACATTTTCTGAGATATTCAATTGGCTGCAATATTTTGATGACATGGTAGGCTCATCAATAGACTTGGATATTAAGTATCATTTGTATTCGCAGTATAAGGGAGTAAGAGCTGGCGCAAATCTCTACAAGGGAATTGTCGAATATTTAGCTTTGATGATGTGCCGCTTGCCTGAAATGGACTTCAATTCTAGATATGTCGACCCTATGGCATTGCCTCGGGTTTATGGTTGTGCTTCTAATGAAAAGAAAAATTTTGTATCCGTGAATCTGGAAAACATTCGTATTGCAGAGTTCTTAAAGAAAACGATTGACGAGATATGTCTTGGCAATAAAGGTAAAGATCAAGCATTACAATTATTGAAAGATTACATTGATACCTGTAAAAATTACTTGAATACCGGTGCTCATGTGGATGATGATAAAATAGATTATATAGCAAGTATACTGCTTGAGGAGTTCGAACGTCAGCAATCTGTCTTGATTACTTCAAAAAACAGTAGCTTGGAGGACTTTATAAAGGAGAGATGGTTCGCAGAGTCTGCCGATCAATTAGAGGAATATGATTTCTTGGAAGGAAGGAGCTACAATAATATAAACAGAGAATCGGTAATGGTTCGGCATATTATTGCAGGAGCTATATTTAGATATACGAAAATCTTGAATACGTATCAAGCATCAGCGACCTTCAACGTCAGATATAGAGATATATCGTCAGCTTTGACAAAACTTAGCATTCCAATGGGTTATGTAGTTCTTGTAGGAAGTATCGGCACTCATCTGCTACCTGATGGATACGACAATAATCCAGATGTTCATTTTATCTATTCCAAACAATCAGAGATTATCATTGTTAATAAGAGTCTTTTGCCATTTGTGTCTTTTGATGAAGAAAAATGCAATGGTAATAAGTATAAACTTATAGACGATAAGAAGAATAAAATTCTTTATTCGAATATATGGCAAATACAAGACACTGGTGAAGCTAAGTTAAAGGCAGAGAAGGATAAGCATTTCGACTTGTTCATCGGTTGTTACGCTTCGATATATATGCCTCCAAAAGAAAAGCGAAAATGTATTCGCATTAGAGCAGTTGACGCCATTACACAGGAAACTTTTGACTTAGACAAAATTAAGAAAATTACAAATTATAAGTTGTAGAGTAAGTGTATGGGATTAATTTTTACAATACTTTTTTTTTTAGCGTTGTCCGCAATACTTTCCGTATTGTGTCCAGAAAGGTCATCTTCAAAATTATGGTTGGTGGCTTGGACCTGGAGGCATATAGGCAAGCCTGTACGTGATTATCTTCTTCGTAGAGTGACAACAGCAAAGGTCGTCTACAGATATTTTGGGGCAATGATGGCTCTTAATGCATCGTCTTTACTTTTTAATGTGTTTAGAGTGAGGACTGGTAACTTCATGTTGGAGTTTTCCGTTGACCCCATAAATGCTTCTATACTTCTTGTTGACATACTTCTTACTCTTGTTGCTGTAATTTATCTCACCTTACAGTTTTTCAAGTCAAAGGATAATATCTTGGTAGAAGACAATACCGAAAGAATATTAGAAGCATTGGCTAACAAGAATGATGAGATTAAAGAATTGTTGCCTTTGTATAGATGTTCCATAGAGAAGTTACATATTAAGGAAGCCTATGAACATTTAGGTGCAATTAGAAAAATTGTGGTTAAGCGTAGTGCTACAGATTATGAATTGCTTGCAACAATAGATTTTCTGATGGGAAAATGTTCTTGCTATATTAAAGGAAATGATGAAAAAGTTGAGTTAGTTAGAGCTTTCGAAGAAATGAAGAAAGCGAACTTATTTTTGATAGAAATTGTAGAAGAATATATTTATATCAACATAAAAAGGAATGAGAAACAATCAATAATAGATTTATGTCATCAGATCTTGGAAAGAGAGCCTAACAATGCTATGGCTAATGCTGCATTGGTAGTATTGTCAGATGATGCGGAAAATACATATAAGAAAGTTCCTAAGTCAGTATTATCAGAGATTAATTTCCAATTCGTAATATTTTACTATATATTTAATCATCCGGACCAAGAATGGTTAAGTGTAGATGATGTTCAATGTGATATTCCTAAAAACTTAACTTATGACAATCTACGGCAATGGAGTTTCTGCATGTCCATATATTCTACCAGGCTTTTGCGTGAAGGATATTATTTTTGTGATGGTAGGAAAATTACGCAAACGCTACGTAACGTTTATGATATAACGAGCAGGTATAAGGAACTGTCTGCTGGTACTGACATAGAAAATATTATCCCAGATGTAGAATTCATGGCCTTGTATTCAGAATTTCTTCTGATTGAAAGTAAGGAAAAAAGGAATGAACTTATTTCATTAATGAAAGATTGTAAGCCATCGAAAGAAAATACGATATCTTATGTATTGATGTTATTAGAGATGCTTATGATAAACAAGGACTTTGATGATGCTGCACGAGTTCTTGAAGAACAGAAGGATTGCAAAGATGAAACCTTAGCATTAGCGGGATTTCTTTTGCCAACAAGAACTTTCGATAAACAATTAGCAGTAAAAGCCTTTGAGCATTTTTCGAAGATAAGTATTTTGTTGCCAGATATGCATTGTCAACCAATATTGAGCTGTGTAGCTATGTATGCGGGGGACGTTCTGCAGTTCAAGAATCTTAAAATTTTTGAGAATCAAATTACGCAACAGATATTTGAATATACATTAATGTATTTTTCAACAAAAGCTTGTGATGTAGAAACAATTAAGACTCTTGCAGAAAAAGCACCAAAGGAAGCTAAATTTATTTTGGCAAAAATATTAGGTTCAGAGAATCATACAAGTGAAGCTTTGGCTATAATAAAACCATTGATACAGGAAGGTGTATATTCTGTAGAAATGTGTGCGTATCTATCTATAATACGTGAAGATGAAAATTATAAAGATGTTTACTTTGATACGTTGAAGAAACTTAGAAAAAATGGTATTATACCTGTTAAAGAGCTCTTGGAAGATGAATACTATTTGGCTATAAATTGTAATGATTTAACGGATGCTGGAGAAGTGATCAGTTTATTGTTCGAACAATATCCTAATAACAATAGTGTGTTCTCTAATTATCTTACTTATTTGAATCTTACTCGACAAAATGATAAGTTCGCTGAATATGTAGGCAGAGTTTTAAATACTGTAGAAGACAATCCGAACTTAAATTGCAATTTCTTCAATTTATTGGTATTACAAGAATATTATAAGGAAGGCTTGGATTTCTTGTATAGCGCAATTTTGCGAACAAAGTCGCAAAAACTAAAGGATTTGTGGTTTGAATTTATGCATACTCCACATATTTCGCCTATTATCAATGAAGAAAAAACGGTTGTAGAAAACGGTGACTTTGTTGTGTATGAGGAAAATGATCAAGTAAAAAGTGAAGAGGTATTCATTAATTCTAATACTGAGAAGCTTATAGGGCATCATATAGGCGAAAAGGTTACGCTTGATAGGTTTGGCATAATTTCTACTGCAAAAATTCAATGCATATTCAATAAATACCAGTCTCTTACAAGACAAATATATCAAGATATACAAAAAGGTCAAAGTAAGAGTATCCGTATGTTCACTTTAGATGATTTGAAAGGTGGTGATGGAAATATGTTGACCAATTTGATGATGTTGGCGGGTGGGCTTGATAACAAAAGACGAATTGAGGATTGGGAAAAACGCTATGCAAAAGGCGAAGCTATGCTTTTCAGTTCATTTGGTGACAGCAATGCTTATGAGAAGTGTTTAAACCGAATATTTGGAAATGACAGAATCTATAGTCTGCCATACCAAAACTATGAGAAATGTCCAATAGGTGACTATGAATGTGTATTGGATATTACGTCTGTAGTTCTTCTAAGCATGCTCAACAAAATTTGTGGATTGACTTTTGATAAAAAATTTATTATCCCCCAAGGCTTGTCAATTTATATACGGCAAACTTTACAAAGAGAAAAAGTAAATATTCCAAGTTATATTTCACAGAATGTAGTTGAGAGATTAAAATTAAAGAAGAAATCTTCGGAGAATTGTCATATAGAAGTTTTACAATATATACTTGACTGGATAGATAAATATTGTATCATTGAAGTTGCGACTAAAAAATTGAATCTCCATTTTAAAGAGAGCAAACACTCTTTTTTTGAAATCGAGAGTGAAAGTATGCTCCTAACAATTGACAACAAGAGATGTATGATAAGTGAAGACTGGGGACTTATGACAAATTATGAAAACTTTAAAATTCTCAATACGGAAGCTTTTTTATATCTTTTGAATGTTAATGAAAAACTAAATATTTCCAAGTTATTGGCAGACTTTCATTTTGTAGGAGTAAATGTTGACTTGGATTATATGCTCGAACAATATCACAAGAAAAATAGTCGTCAACCAAATACATTTGACGAATGCTTGGAAGCATTGAGAATCAATATGTATTTAACAGAAGACGGGTTAAATCTTGCCAATCAAATATTATGTTCAAAAATAAAACTCTCATCAGATTCTATAATAGTACTAAACATATTTGGAAAAATATTGGAAGGGAAAACAACGATATTTAGAAAAGATTTGATTGAACAGATAAAAAATCAGCAAGGTTTGCATCCTGATTTTATGAAATATCTGGTGGATTCAATAAAAATTAATCAAATCGTGTTGGTATAAAAATTATGCCGATAAAATTTCTATAAATTATAATTAGACATATTACATGAAAATAGCATTTGTTAGCGTCCGTGGTATTCCTAATAACTACGGAGGCTTTGAGCAGTTTGCTGAGTATATCTCAGTGGGTTTGGTAAAGCGTGGCCATGAGGTTACAGTGTATTCTCCTTCTTATCACCCTTATTAGGATGATGAGTACAAGGGTGTGAAAATCAAACATATCTATAGTCCGGAAACTTGGATGGGTGGAAGTATCGGTT
>ERZ1031095.222-NODE-222-length-18439-cov-38.010825_pt1 | contig 18439 bp, 9 predicted proteins | sample MGYA00517108_ERZ1031095 | MGnify/ENA primary metagenome ERZ1031095 (study PRJEB33719, sample SAMN04261275) | wastewater metagenome | biome: rural village; feature: human; material: feces | host: Homo sapiens | place: El Salvador | collected 2013-01-07 ... | reverse complement strand
TTTTATCAAGAGCCTCAGATTTCGAAAGATTTCTGAGGCTTTTTTGTGTTCATGCTGATTTCACAATCTGTATATTTATTGTCTACATCCTCTGTTTTCTTTAATTTTTGCTGCAGCATTTGCCTAAATCATGATATGTATAAAATGTTGCTTAATTGTGGATTTTATACTTATAAAATCAGTAAAATAACGTACTAAAATGTTTCTTTCCACCAAAAAAATACATTTTATCCCCCCCCCATAGTCATTTTTTTTATTACTTTTGCCCCCAGAAAATGCGAACTATCATGTAAACGGTTAATTTTATAATTACCTATTTATATAATAAAAGCGAAAAAAAATAGACTTAACTAAACTCTTTTAATAGATGGTGAAACGATTAATTTTAGCTACAGTGTTACTCATATTTGTATCACTAGCTAATTATGCGCAAAACACGGGAGTCAAGTCCAACCTCTTATATTGGGCTACTACAACTCCTAATCTCGGTGTCGAGACTGCCTTAGGCAAGAAGCATACCGCTCAGGTATTCTTTGGCTTCAATCCTTGGAAACAGTCCGGTGGCGACCAGTCAAGCCTCCGTCATTGGCTTTTGCAACCAGAATACCGTTACTGGTTCTGCCAGAGCTTCAATGGCTGGTTCTTGGGTGTTCATGCCATGGGCGGACAGTTTAATGCAGGAGGAGTGAAGTTACCCCTTGGCATTTTCAAATCACTACGCGACCATCGCTATGAAGGATGGTATGTAGGTGGTGGTGTGACCGCTGGTTATCAATGGCCTCTTTCCAAGCACTGGAACCTGGAAACCTCTGTAGGTTTCGGATATGATTATATCCAGTACGACAAGTTCAAGTGCGGTGCCTGTGGCGAGAAGGAGAAGTCATCTCATGACAACTACGTGGGTCCTACCAAGGCAGCCATTTCTCTTATTTATATGTTGTAACTCATTAAACATAATCTATGAGTATGAAAGATTTTAAGAACTACATATTATTATTCAGCTCTCTTTTGATGGCTATGCCTCTTGCAGCCCAGGATTGCAAGAGTCTTAAGCTGGCTGCCGATAAGATAAAGGTATCTAATGTACAGATGTCTCATCATAATGACCGGGTTACGGTTGCGATGGATCTGAATCTCGATTCCCTGGATCTCCCTACCAACAACCAGCTTGTCTATACTCCGATGATCAAGCATAAGGGTGAGCTGCTCAAGATGCCGGAGATTGTTATCAACGGCAGAAGACAGCAGATTATGTATGACCGTGGAGTAGGAAAGAAACAGTTGCAGCTTTCACCTCAGGCTTTGGTGGTGAAGCGAGACAACAAGAAGCAGCAGACCGTGAAGTATCTTGCTTCAGTTCCTCTGTCTTCTAAGGAAAGAAACTACGATTTGGATATTCACGAAGACCTCTGCGGTTGTGGTGATCTGCAGGATGGCAATGATTTCACGGTTTCTCGCCGTCGCCAGCCGGTAGCTTCCTTCGTCCGTCCGGAGGTAGAGGCAATCAAGGTCCGTCATCTGGATAAGCGCGCTTATATCGATTTCCCGGTAGACCGTATAGAGCTGCATCCTGATTACCGCCGTAATCCAGAACAGTTGGATAGCATCATCCGCACCATCAATGCATTGAAGGAAGACAGGAACCTCGAAGTGAGCGGCATCAACATTCATGGTTATGCATCACCAGAGAGTCCTTACACCCACAATGATTATCTGGCAAAGAACCGTGCCAAGACGCTGACCGAGTATGTCCGCCGGATGGTGAAGTTGCCAAACAATCTCTTCACGGTTTCTTCTACACCTGAGGATTGGGATGGACTGATAGCTTATATCAAAGGTAGCAACCTGGAGCATAAGGATGCCATTCTGGCGATTATTGCAGACAAGAGTCTGAATCCTGATGCCCGCGAGTTGAAGATTAAGAAGCAGTATCCTTCAGAGTATCGCTTTATGCTCGACACCTGGTATCCGGCACTCCGTCATTCCGACTACCACATTACTTATAAGGTGAAACCTTTCGATGTGGAAGAGGCAAAGGAGATTATCAAGACCAAGCCACAGCAGTTGAGCCAGGAGGAGATGTTCATGGTAGCCCAGACTTACGAGCCAGGCAGCAAGGAGTTTAATGATGTGATGGAGATAGCCGTCCGCATGTTCCCGGAGAATGAGACAGCTAATCTGAATGCAGCCATAACCCGTTTGAATGCCGGTGATGCAGAAGATGCGAAACAATATCTCGACAAGGCTGGCAACAGTGCCGATGCCCAGAATGCCCGAGGAGTCTATGAGATGCTGAAGGGCAACGAGAAGCAAGCTCGTTATTATCTGGAGCAGGCAGCCAAGGCTGGTGTTGCTTCTGCAAAAGAAAATTTACAGAATCTATAAAGTTATACATACTGTCTGTTTAGGACAATATAGCTATTCCTTAGAGCCAGGGCACTGCCCTGGCTTGGGACAGGCTCCTGAACCAGGCATATCTTTTCTAAGTACAACTTCAGAAAGTGACTCAAATATAACGTATTAGATGATTTGAAAACCAAATATATTAAAACGTAATATAATTAGATTTTCAAGACGTTTATAAGTAAAGAAATAATTTATTAATAACAACAATAAAACTTACAAGATGAAAAAAGGTTTATTATTTTCCGTTGCATTGGCGGGTCTGATGCTCGGTTCTTGTTCTAGTAGTGATGATCTGAATGGTGGTGGAACTGGAAATCCAAGTTTTAACAAAGACGGTAATGGATTTATGTCCATCTCTGTTAATCTCCCAACTCGTACTGGCAGCACAACACGTGCAGATAATGACAAGTATGAGGACGGATTGTCATCAGAGTATGATGTAAAGAATGGTATCTTGGCTTTGTTCGATGCATCAGGTAAGACTTCAGAAGGCGAATATACATTGCTTGCTGCTTACAAATTGGATTTGACAGATTCAGAACTTGATACAGATAATGATAACATCACATCTACTCATAGTGTTGTTACCCAGATTAAGTCAACAACAGCTACAGATGTTTATGCACTTGTTCTTTTGAATGACAATAGTATTCTTACAGCAAGTGATGGAAAATTGCTTCAGGGTGGTACGGCAGATTTAACAGGCAAAACTTATAATGACATCTTGTCCTTGACTACAGAAAATACGATGACTGGTACAGGTTTCTTTATGACAAATGCTCCTGTCAGTGCAACTCCTGGTAAAGCTTCTGCACCTGATGGCAAGTATACAACCCTTTCTAAGGTTGATTTGTCTAAGATTAAGGAAACTAAAAGTGAGGCTATCAATGACCCTGCCGTTTCTGTATTCGTAGAGCGTGGTGTTGCTAAGGTTAGCTTGAACTCAACAGCTTCAGGTAATACTACAGAAAATAGCCTTCCATACGAATTCAATGGTTGGGTACTTGATAATACAACCAAGTCTTCATACATTGTTCGCAATATGGGACCTGATGCTGGTACTTATCTGACATACTCTTCAGAAAATTTTACACCAACTCCTAATTCTCGTTTTGTAGGTGATACCAAATTTGGTGAAACATCAAAGCAGCCAGCTGTTAACTTGTATCGTACCTATTGGTGTGTAGACCCTACATACGACAAGACATTTACTGCAACAACTCATGCAGCTAACTTCAATACAGTAACTTCTGCTGCAGATGTAACAAGTTGGCTTACATCAGGTAGGTATGTATATTGCCATGAGAATACATTTGATGTAGCCCACATGGATTATTCAAATACAACCCGTGCTTTGGTTAAGGTTACATTTAATGGTGGTCATAAATTCTATACCAATAATGGAGCTAATGCTATCCTTGATACAGATGACAAGCGTGATGATGCCGTTATGTCATACGTATTAGGTTCAGATATTAACATTGTTGATTTGAAGAAGTACTTGTCTGACAATACTACAGGTACTGTTACTTGGGAAAATAAGGATTTCGATCTTTCATGGGAACCAACTCCTGATAAAGATGGCATCTTGAAGGTTAAAGATATTAAGCTTTCTGCTGCAGGTGTGGCAAAACTTAATTCTGGTTCTTCTGCTCCTGCCTTTACTGGTTGGGATGCCATTAAGGATCAGCTTAATACAAACCGTGTAATCCGTCAGTATGACAATGGTGCTTCTTACTATGAGGTAAGAATCAAGCATTTTGCTGGTGATGGTGCTAGTGATCTTGCTCCATGGAACACATGGGAGACAGTTAAGCCATCTGCATCATTAGCTTATCCTGGTAATGCTGAGCAGAATTACTTGGGTCGTTATGGTTTGGTTCGTAACAACTGGTATGACATTGATGTTACTGCTATCAAGAAGATCGGTTCTCCTGTTGTTCCAGATATCACTACAGATAACACTCCTGATGATAACATCGATGCTTATATCTCTGCAAAGATTAATGTCCTCTCTTGGGCTAAGCGTACACAGAGTACTGTCCTCGGAAAGTAATTTGATAAAGAAAAATATAGAAAATAATAATTGATTAGCGATATGATAGCGCAGAAGATAAACAAATGGTTAAAGGGTGTCATGGCAGCTGCCATGACCCTGACCGTCGCGACCTCATGCCACGATATGTGGCACCAGGATTACAGCGATTGTCCTAATGGTGTATATGTGAAGTTTAAGTATGATTACAACCTCCAGCGTGCCGACATGTTCAACGACCATGTTGGACAGGTAACGCTGTATGTATTCGACGAGAACGGAAACTATATAACCCAACAGACCGAGACGAATTCTGCGCTATCATCGCCTCTCAAAGACCCAAATTATGTAATGCACGTCGAGAACCTGCAGCCAGGTAAATATCAGTTCCTTGCCCTTGCCGGACAGAATGCATACGCCGACCAGTTAGCTTCAGGCCGTGCCAAGTTCGTTCGTACCGCTCCATCGGCTACAGGAGATAAGATGCAGAAACTGGAAGTGAATCTCGACCATGAAAATAGGGGAGAGTATGATGAGGTTGTCAACAACAGCCTTCCTCTTGATACCCTCTGGCATGGTAAACTGTTGGAGGCAGTAGAGGTATCATCCTCAAAACCTTCTTATGCAACCATCCCTCTGGTGCGTGATACCAAGAAGATCAACGTGGCGCTTCGTGACCTTGACTCTCCACAGGATATGGATGTCAACGACTACACGATGACCATCGAAGACCATAATGCCCGCATCCTTTGGGATAACTCTCTCGATGAGAGCCGTAAACTTATTTATACCCCTCATGCCACATGGAATACGGTAGATGAGGACGAGCAGGGCAAGATAGCCCATGCTGACTTTATGACTTCCCGCATTCTGAAACACGAAGATTACAACCTGGATGGCCGACTCCTCATTAAGAGTAAGGAGACCGGAAATACGGTAGTCAATGTAGATCTGCCAGACCTCTTGAGTCGTCTTCGCACCAGTGAGGAGTACAGTTACAGTGCACAGGAATTCCTAGACCGTGCCTACGATTACAAACTTCAGTTCTTTATCCAGGGTGGCAAACTCAAGTATTGCTACATCACCATCAGCGTGAATGTACTGAGTTGGAGCAAGCGCATCCAGTTCGAAGAACTCCATTAACATGTCCTACCCGGCTTTCAGTAAGCCGATATAAAAAGAAAGTGTATGTTTAAAATGAAAACTATAACCCTCTCATTGCTAGCCCTTTTACTGGTTATGTCGTTTGCATCCTGTGCAAGTGACACTACTAGTGATTTGCCTCTGCCAAGCAAAGATATGAAGGCATATCTGCAGGTAAAGGTAACGGTGGAAGGTAGTGGAGATACACGAGCGAGTAGGGCAACTGCAGGACCTCATGGAGGTGAAGGCGGAGATGATAGAGAACCAGGAATCAATAAAGAAAATGATGTCAATTCTCTTACCGTCTTACTATATAAATCTGAAAAAGATGACCTGTCGGATGATGCTACTATAGATTATGTATATACATTTACCGGTTTAACTGCATCTACTCCTTCGTCAGGCGGTAATGTAACTTATATTACCAATCCAAGAGAAATAGATCCAATCATTGTTGGCAAAGACTATCGTGTTTTGGTTATCGCCAATGCTGGTGACATGACTTCCAGCTGTAAAGGAAAGAAGATAAGCGAAATCAGGGATATGCAAATGGATAAGGTTTGCACCCGCAATGATGATATTACCAATTTCTCAGATTTCGTCATGTCATCAAAGAAGGATGCAAAGATTGATTTTTCGGGAGCATCTGGTAGCGGAACAGAGGCTAAACCCTATCTGGTAGATGTTGACATCGAACGCCTGGCAGCCCGTATCGACATCATTCCAAATGCAGAATATGATGATACCAATCAAGGTTATTATTATGATGTAAAGGATGGCGCAAATGTCATAGGTGGCTTTAAGCTGGAATCTGTTACTCCGAGCAAAGTCATGACAAAGGGAGAATATCTGATTAAGAGGGTTTCTCCAGATGCAGCTTTGACTTCTATTACTTATTTCGGATTAGAAACCAAAGATGCTGACAATAAAGCTACTAATTATGTGGTTTGCCCATGGAAAAATATTCATACTTCGACAACTCTGAGTAATGCCGAAGGTCCTGCATCTTTATATAATGTAAAGAAGACAACTTCTACCAGTACTACAGTAGGAGAAGCAAGTTACATCCTCGATTATGTGATGGAGAATACGACTACCGATAACGCAGAGGACTATTCTACAGGCCTTATCTTTAAAGGCAAGTATTATGAAGAGACAGAATGGGATAAAACAACAACGCGACCTAAGGCTGGTGCCAAAGGAACAGATAAGGAATATACCTATACGCTCCGTCATAGCGACCCTTTAGGAAGTGGAACCAAAGCTGACCCGATGCATTTTGGTGTAGTCCGCAACAACATCTATCAGGTAAAGGTAGAAGGCGTTGAAGGAAAGTCAAAAGGTTTGACGTTGACCATACACGTGAGAAAATGGGCAACCTATACTCACGAGGAGACAACAATGTAAAAACAAATAGATAAACAGAAAGTATAGTTTGAAATTAAACTTTCAGAGAAAATGAAAACGATTAAAACGATACATACGGCATTGATTCTGATGGTGCTAGCCTTTTTATCGGCTTGCTCCACAGATAGTGCTGACCCTATATTGGGAGGCAGTGGAGGCGATAACCACGGCGACAAGGTTACCGTCCACATGACTCTTTCTACAGCTTCCTCTTCTGGAACCAGAGCTACGTTGTCATGGAATGATGGCGTAGATGCAGAAAACATGAAGAGCTGGGTAGTAGCCTTTGTAAAAGACAACAAGGTTGTTTCTTATGCAGAGAAAAAGGATGTATCGGCTAATAATCGCATTAAAGATGAAGTCATAATCAAGGATCTTCCTAAGGGTGATACCTATCAGGTTTATTCCTTTGCCAATCTTACAGCTACAGAATTGGGCATCGGCAAAGGTAAACCTGTAGATTTCGACAAGAAGCAGTGGAAGATGGATGGTAATGGTTTTGATGTGAATGCAGCAACTTGTAAAGGCATTCCAATGAGCAATAAGCAGGAAGTAACGATAGATGCTTCCGGTAAGCCTGATAAAACTGAGCTTTGGGTAGTAAGAATGCTGGCAAAGGTTACATTAAAGTTTAGGAATCCAAGTTCTACAGATTTGGTAATCAATGCTATTACGTTGAGTGATGTAACTTCAAATCCTTCATCAACAGTCAATACTGATGGTAACATCATGTTGCTGCCAAAGCATACTGATGTATCAGGAGCCTCTGGTGCAACTGGTTCATCTGGTCTAACAGGTGCAGATCTGGATGAGGTTACATGTACTCCAAATCTGGTAGGGCAGGCTGTAACGGAGAATTATACTTATAAGCTGACTAAGACAATACCAGCGAAGGTAGATAAATACGAAACAGAGAATGAAATTTCATTTTATGTGAATGAAAGCGCAGCGGGCAATACTTCCAAGTATTTCATCATTAATCTGAATACATCAGCAGGAGTCAAGCGTTATGCCCTGTTCAAGGATTGGACAACGATAGCTCGCAACGACCATCACATTCTTCCAATCTCATTAGATGATTACAAGTTGAAGTTTGATGTTCAGTCTTTCACAGCCATCGGTCTCTATCCATCCATAAGAGATAACGGAACCACTCTTTCCTACACCTGTTATTACCCGGAAGAGGAATTCCATATCCAGCCAAAGGTAGTAAAGGCAAGTGATGGCACAGAGGTTACTGGTATCGATAATACCCAAGTAAAGTGGGAGTTAATCAAAGAAGAAGGTATGGCTGATGAAACAACTAATGCCAAAAAGGTATTTAAAGGTCTTCCATCATGGAATTCAACCACCGGCTATTTTGAAGGTACTTTCAATGATGACAATGCCGACAAGCAGAGCGCCCTCTATCAGGTCACAGTCCCTGTACCGGGTGAAAAGTCTCTTATATACAAGATACTTTTCACCAAGGATTTGAGAAGCTATGCTGCTCGTAAATATACGAGACAGAGTTACTATTTCAGAACAAAACAATAATACTTATATTAAAAAACATTGAAGCTTATGTTTAAGTCTAAGATTTTTAATAGTGTAATGAGATATATGTTGGTAGCAATGCTTGCATTGCTGCCAAATACTATATGGGGAGAGAATGTCTTTTTAAATGATGTACATAAGGTTAACATTAACTTATGTGACATCATGTGGAAGAATAATGCTTTTGCATACGATTATGCTTTGATTTATTTTAAAGATAAAGATGGCAATCAAGTTTCTTTAGATAATTTTGGCTTAGCTCGATGGGGAAAAAATTCTGATTCTGATTTTGATTACAATATTTCTAATGAAGGAGTTAAGAAAGTTGGAAATTATTATATATTTTCACAGAATGATTATTCATGGGGTGATAAAGAAAAACTTTTTAATTTCACCTTCTTTAATAAGGTATTAGACTTATCTGGATATCAAGTTATATTTAAGGCTTCAAATACCAATGATTTTGAGTCGGATAAAGAAACTTCAGATGTCACTCTAACTTATCAGCTTTATTCTCAGAGTGATATTGATGCTGTAACTTTCACCAAGGCAACTGATCCTACTTTGGTGAAATCTGCTTATGCTTTAAAAGAAGGAAACAAATGTATCTTCAGGGCGTCTTCTATATATGATGAGTTTAAAACTATTTTGGAAGTTTCAGCTAAAGAAGATATAAAGGACTTCTATATTCGTTGGACAATAATGCATACTGATGGTACTAAAGTAGATAATCTTGCTGTCTCTTCTGGAAAAGTACAGAAGCGTAACGATTTTGACTATATATACTTTAATAATACAGGTTCCTCTATCAAGGAAAATGATTTAGATATTATATTAGAGTTGCCTAGTGGTGAGTCTTGGGATGACATAATTTTATCTTTTGTTATTTCCAAAAATCTCTCTGAATTGACTACTCAATATGGTATTGTTGAGAAGGAGCCTACTTTGGCTGCATTGTATAATGTTACGTTAGCAACAAAGTATAGCATGCCTTTCAAACATTATAAAGGTTATACTAATGCTGATTATGAGGTGATTAATGAATCTAATGGACAACTTCGCCAAAAGACCTATACTTGGGAGTATACGTATCCTGTTGAAGTTGGTAAGCCTGTTCCTTTGACGTTGCCTTTGGAAGCTTATAATAATAATGGACATGACGGTTTGGAACCATTAGGTTATTATAGATGGTATAATTATGATACAGATGAAGCATCTGCTAATATTACAGCCGATACTCAAGATACAAATTTCTTGCATGAAATAAGTGATGAAAAAGGCAATAAAAAAGGTCTTTTAGCTTATAATTTGGATAAAATTAAGCCTTGGCAAGGTAATATTGGTGTTAATTATACTCGCCCAGCTGATGATAATTGGAAGGGTGAGACAATTGCCTGTGATGTGAGCCGTTATGTTGATGGTATGGATGAGACAGGATCTTATTTGGAACATGAAAGTACTCTTTCTATCCGTTATATCTTCCATCTGATTCCTGCTAAGCAAATGGCTGATATGGAAAAGAATTATCTTACCCATTCGGATAATGACCTCACTTATGAGGATAATAAGAATGTTACTGTTGGTTTCGCAAAAGACGATTCTAAAATGACTTTGCGTCTTAATATGAAACCGACTATGTATTATTTCTATCCGATGACAAATCCTAAGCATCATGTCTATTTCCCTGCAGACCAGAAAACTGAACGTGACATAGTTGATGCTGATTTCGGAAAGGAGCTCAAGAAAGCAGCTAAGGTTATTTGGAGAGTCTATAATGGAGATAAAAATAAATATTGTGATATTGAAAGTAATGTGACAGGTTTCCCACGCTTTTTTGATGTCAGTCAAGATCTCTTAAATAAGCGATATGATTGGAAGGATTTGGATGGTAAGAATGTCCCACAGATTACTTTTACGTATGGCGACCACTTCTCTGTTGTGGCTTATGCTGTTGCCAGCGACAATACTAGTTGTCCAATTGCCAATTTCAACTGCCGATTCTTTGGTTTCCATCCTATGATGGATTCCGAGATGGGTAACGAAGATGTCCAGCGTAAAATATCTTATCTTGAAGAGAATTATAACCGTGTGGCATTGATAAGTTTCGATAATGATAGTCCGGAACAAACTGTTTCTCCTCCAACCAATGATATGGATAACCAATCTGAGCATCCTTCTGATTGGTCTAAGAGAAACTATGGATTCGTCTATAAAGGTCTGTTAACTAAGAGCGCGAAGTATAGTGGTAGTGCAACTTATTATGACCCGATGCATTCACCATTGCATGGTGAATATGGAATCTATAAGACGGCTAATGTGAAGGGAGTATCAGCTTCAGATAAGTATATGTGGTATGATAATTCTGTGTTATATGATAGGACTTATGAGATGACCGGTGAGTCTCAAACGGGTTCCTTCCTCTATGTTGATGCTTCGGATGAAAGCCGTACCATTGCATCGGCAGAATTCACAGCTAACCTATGTACTGGTCAGCAGATGGCGTTTTCTGCGTATGTTGCTGATATGACTGAAGGAAATAAAACACAGCCACAGCTTATGTTTAAGCTATTTGGTCTTGTTGGTAATCAGAAAGTATTGCTTCATAATTTCTCTTCTGGAGATTTTGAAAGTAATCGTGATACCCAAAATAAGGGAGAATGGTATCAGGTATATGGTAAGATTACCATTCAGAAAGAGTCACATGCAGAACAGTACGATAAATTCCGTATTGAGATTGATAACTATAGTAAGGGTACTCAAGGTGCTGACTATGCAGTTGATGATATCCGTATATATTTAAAGCCAGCTAAGGTGGAGGTCTTCCAGGACCGACCTGCCTGCGGTGAAAATGGGGTGGCAAATGTCAAGCTGAAGATACGTGCTATTCATGAGACATTGAATGCTATACTTAACCATAAGAATACGAAAATCCATTACCGTTTTGTGGAAGAAGATGGTACGCCTGTAACTGAAACAGGTCTTTATGATTATACTTTAGATGGCGTGAAGCAAACAATGTCGGATGGCTATGCTTCTGTTGATGTATATGACTCAGAAACAGATTGTAAGTCCCATACGATAGATGGTGTCAACATGATAGAGACTGATGCTTATGGTGAAACTTACATCATTCTCGCTAATCATAAGTTTGGACTCAAGGCTGGTAAGAAGTATTATGTCTCTGTATGTGCTGATAGTAATCCAAATGCACCTGATGCACAGTGGGGTAAACCTTCTGATGTCTGCTCTATTTATAGCGATTATTTCGAGTTGATTGGTCAGACTCCTGCCATTATAGATAGCAAAGGTAATGTCATTACTGACTATCGTGTGGACTGTGCTGATCCTTATCCTAGTGTTAAGCTTAAGGGAAGTCTCACAACCATCGATCCAAAGACTGGTGCAAAGATTATGCTTACAGATGTGCCTTTCTATTGGTATATCGATCAGAAGACTAATGCTTATAACAACGACGCTGTTAATGAGATTACGATTCCTGTTAGTGATATTAACTATGGTGCTCATACAATCTATATGAAACCAGCACCTACTAGAACAAATGCTGACGGTGAGGAAGTTTATACTACAACGGATGGAGTCAGTTACTTGCTTTGTAATGATGCTGTTCCTGTACCTCTGCGTATAGCTAAGGATGGTCCACAGCTTAACTTCGGTTTCAATGATGTGTATTATCCGTTTAATGATGCAACTTATAAGTCTGCTCTCCGTATCGGATTGCCACAGATTAAGAAGTTGTTGGAGCAGAACAAGGCAAACTCTTCCGAGGGTTATCTTCAGGTACCATTGCATAGCGCAAGCTATAAGACTGGTGTCGAAGATAAGACTTTGACATTCATTGATGATAGCAAGACTGGTGAAGATAATACTTCTGCGGATGTCTATGTTGCTACAACCAATGATCCTCTATGGGATGCTTCTTTATTGAATAAATCTGTTGCAACATTAAAGTCTACAGAGATTGGTGAAGTGGGTACTGCTACTCAGGCAACCCTCGACCTCCTGTTCTCAAAGGATGTATTGGATAAATTCCATGAGGGATACTACTATGATCTCAGATTTGTCTTCGAGCAGAAGGCTGCTGGTGGTAGCTGCCCTGGCGAAGCTTATCTCAAGGTAAAGATTGTACCGGAGTTCATTACCTGGACTCCTACAGCGAATGGCGGTATGAATGCCAACTGGAATAATGATAACAACTGGCATCGCTCATCTTCTACTGAATTGCATGATAATGAGTATACCAATTATCTGGCTTATGGCAAAAGCGTGTCTGGTACGCCAACTTCAGCCCAGGACATCCCAACGCAGAATAGCTATGTGCCAATGAAGTTTACCAAGGTTACTGTCGTCAACTTGAATGGAAAGCCTTTCCCTGACCTCGGTAACATAGTTTACCGTCAAGAGAATGGTATTGCTACCAAGTTGAATAATGCCAAGGGTGATGTGGCAACAACGTATATCCAGTATGATATCATGGCTTACTGGAATGAAGCAGATGCTGCTAATAAGGGATTGGAATCTGGTAATCTGAAGTGCGAGAAGTTCTATGGCAATACCTGTCATCAGATTTACTTCAAGCCTCAGGGCGAGCTTCGCGACCAGTGCTATCTGGTATATGACAAGGCTTGGGTAGAGAAGGAACTGGTGCCTAACAAGTGGTACACCATGGCTTCGCCTCTGCAGTATATCTACGCCGGTGATATGTATGTACCGGCAAAGGATGGACGACAGGAAACCAAGGCGTTTGAGGATATCAACTTTGATGATAAGGTGGCTGGTACCAGTACTGCTGCATATAGCCGAAGCAAGTATCCGGTTTATCAGAGAGCTTGGATGAAGAGTGGAGTAGAGGAGATTATTACACCAACTGATAAGTATTCCGCTTCTCATTATCCTACTGGTGCTGTTACTGGAAATGTTGATATGAATCTCGGTTACTGGAGCCACGTATATAATAAGGTGGATGAGAGCTATGCCGCAGATGGAACCTTCGGTGGTTTCTCTATCAAGGCGGGTAATGCACTCTTGCCAAAGGATCAGACCAAGAAGGCACTCCTCCGTTTGCCGAAGGAAGATACTAGCTATCAGTACTTCGATTATAATGGATCAACAACTCCTGGTGATAAACCTGTACCTGTTGATAAGAAGAATGGTCATGGTAAACTTCTCGTTGCCTTCAATAACGAAGAGAAGCATCTCGCAGAGAAGACTCAGAGTTTAGGAACTGATAACAACAGCGGTTTCTATCTCGTGGCCAATCCATATACCTGTTCTATCTCGATGGCTAAATTCTTCGAGGCTAATTCGGGTTTGCAGAAGGCAATATGGATTGTAGAGAAAGGCGAGGTGAAGGCGATTTCAAAGGCAGAATTGGATATGAAAAATTACGCTATTCAGCCTACCCAGTCGTTCTTTGTCAAGAAAGAGGACGCAACAGTTTCAGATGTAAGGTTCACTTCTACAATGTGTGTAGACCGCACTATTACTCCTGGTCTGTTGATGGCATCTGACTATGTAAAGACTGTAGAGGTAGAAACGGAGAATTCCAACGGTCAGCAATCAAGGGCACGCATCGCTTTGCGTCCGGAGGCTTCTGCCGACTATGATGATCAGGAGGATGTGGATCTCTTGTACGATCAGAACCTCAAGGATATTCCGCAGGTTTATACCGTTGCCGGAAACGAGGCGGTGGCTGTGAATGCAGTTCCTGAGTTGTCCTGGATTCCGCTTGGCATCGTGAGCCAGCAGGCAGAAGAGGTTTCACTTACCCTGAAGGGTGTGAACAAGCTCGATGCTCCTGTTTATCTCTACGATGCTGCATCGGCAAGCTTTACAGAACTTCATGAAGGCGAGGCTGTGAAGGTGAAGGCGGGTGACCACGGAAGATACTTCCTCACCCAGACCCGTACCTCAACCGGCATCGACCGCATGGAGGCTGAAGAGCAGAGCGCACCGGTGAAGGTTTATTCACCAGCTGCCGGCATGATTGTTGTTTCTGCTCTGGGTGGTGAGAAGCTCGACAGGGTTCAGGTATTTACGTTGGATGGCAAGATGGTTCACAGTTATCAGTTGCCTGACAAGCAGAGAATGATTCTCCGTGTTCCATCCGGCATTTACATTGTGAAGGCATCTACCCAGTCCTGTGCTCAGACTAAGGGTCAGAAGATTGCCGTAAGATAGTATATTCTAGTTTTTTAAATATCATAGGGAATTATTAAGAACCCAAAAGGGGGAGCCAAAGCGTTGGCTTCCCCCTTTTTTTAGCTTTATACTTTACTTGCGAAACTTTACAAGGGAGTTTCGCAAGTGGTCCAGTTAACTTGCGAAACGTTACAGTGCGTTTCGCAAATCTCACTTATTTACAATAATGAGATAAAAATGCTTAATTAAACAAAGAAAAGTCAAGTTTTTGACGTAAAAAACAAGACTTTTTGCTATCTTTGCAATCAAGAAAAGAAATGTAAATATGGTTATAACAAGACAGATAATGGAAAAACTGTCATCAACTCCTTCAGGAGTTGTACTGACAACAAGAGACTTTGGTGTGGAAATGCGGTATCAGCCAGCCCTCGCTAAGGCTCTCAGCCGTCTTGTGCTCCAAGGTGAATTGCAGAAGATAGCAAAGGGGAAATACTATATTCCTAAGAAAACGGTGTTTGGAACGTTAAAACCTTCCGACTCAGAACTAGTAAAAGATTTGCTGGAGCAAGACGGAAAGATAGTCGGCTACATAACTGGTACTGCAGCATTTGCATCTATGGGGCTTACAACCCAGATAAGTTCTTCTATCTTGATAGGTACAAACAAGTACCGACGCCCTATTACCCGAAATGGTGTGAAGGTTTCTTTCCTGTTGCAAGAGAATATTATTACTTCAAGCAATATCCCATTACTTAGGATACTGGATGCATTGCGCCTGATAAAAGAAATTCCTGCATCCTCACCCGATGAATGTGTAACAAATATCTGCAAGGCAATAGAAGTTCTTTCTCTGAAAAAAAAGCAAGAACTAGCAGAGTTATCTTTGGCATACACCCCTTACGTAAGAGCTTTACTAGGAGCTATATATGAAAATATGGGGCTTGAAACACAGATTATCAGCCGTACGCTGAATGGAGTGACGAGTTATAAACTGCCTATCACCGACAAAGTATTATCAAACAAAAGAAACTGGAATATCATATGAAGTTACATGAAAACAGGGAGTTGTTCTCCGATGCATTGCAGGCAGCATCTCAACCGCAGGAGGATGGTGGATTAGGTATCAAAAGTATTTTCATCGAGAAAGATTATTGGATTTGCCGTTCCTTGTCTTTAATGGCAACTAACGACAAAGACAATCGTGCTATATTTAAAGGGGGGACCAGTCTTACAAAGGCATTTGGTATTGGAAGCAGGTTTTCTGAGGATATAGATATTGCCATATCCGAGGCATGGACTCTCAGCGGCAATCAGCTGAAAACGCTGATCAAGAGAACCGCCAAGAGTATGACAGAAGGTTTGCAGGAAATTGATATGCCTGGTTTTACGAGTAAAGGGTCTCATTATCACAAGGCCTACTATTCCTATCCACGAGCTATCGAAACATTGCAGGTTGGTGCAATTAAGGCTGGTCAGTTGCTAGTTGAAATCAACTCTTTTGCTAATCCATATCCGTTCCAAAAATGCAAACTACAAAGTTTCTTGACTGAGTTTTTGCAGAAAACTGGCAATGAAAAACTGATAGAAGATTATGAAATGCAACCATTTGAGGTGAATGTTCTTGACAGGCGCAGAACTTTGACAGAAAAATTGGTATCCCTGCTTCGCTGTTCTTTAGCAGATAATTATATGCCTGAATTGGCAGCTAAGATACGCCACTTCTATGACTTGCATTTCCTATATCATGATGCAGAGACGCGAACCTATCTTGAAAGTAATGATTTTAAGTCTGACTTCGCCAATTTGTTTGCCCAAGATCAGCAAAGGTTTGATAAACCTGAAGGATGGCAGGAGAAAGAAATTATGGATTCTCCAATCATAAAAGACTTGCATTCCGTATGGGCTGCACTGAGCAATGTTTATGCAAGAGAACTACCTGACCTTGCATATAAAGAGATACCGACCATAGAGAGCATAGAAGAAAGTATAAAACTATTGCTTTCGTATTTGCCATAGCAGAATGTATTCGTTATTCTCGGATTTGGGTATATTAGTGTGGCATTGTTGGTAATAGTGTGGCAATAAAAAAGTCTTGCTTTTTCGACAAAAAACTTGACTTTTCTCCGTTTTTATTTATTATGAAGAAAATAAGTTATCTTATATATTTATGGCTGGTTTGCTGCCTGGGACTGCAAGCACAGAGCCGCCGCGAAATGGGAGGCATCTATTATGCTTACCCCGTAACGGATGATGCCGGAGCCGATGCTTCGGCTGTGAAGGCGCCTGCCGGTTTCTCACCTTATTATATCAGTCATTACGGGCGCCATGGCTCGCGATGGATGTCGAGGGATGAACGCTATCTCTGGATAGAAAAGCAGTTTGCTGATGACGGCAATCTTACTTCGCTCGGACTTCAGATTAAGAGTATCGTGAAGCGGATATGTGAGAATGCAAAGGGGAACGGCGGCAAACTGACCCGACTGGGTGAACTGCAGCATCAGGCCATTGCCCGACGCATGTATGCCCATTATCCACAGATCTTTGCTGCCGGACACCAGGTAAAGGCACGCTCCAGTGTTTCCGACCGCTGTGCCAAGAGTATGCTCGCCTTCACTTCGCAGTTGCGGAGTCTACAGCCCCAGCTGCATCTGGATGTGAAGACCGATTCTGCCGATATGGCTTGGATAGCCTACGAATCTCCCGAACTGAAGACGCTGAAGAAACGCACCAGGGTGAAGGCTCAGGTTTCGCCACGCCGCTTCCTGCAACAGCTATTCAAGAACACCGCAAAGATAGATGAACCCCTGAAACTGATGACCGAAATGTATGGACTCACCTCCTCCCTGCAGGATGTGGGCCTGAACTTTCCTGCCTATCCGCAGGAGATGGAAGATAGCCTGAATGCGCTCTTTACCGATGCCGAATTCCGTGCCATCTATGAAGCCAACAATCTCCGCATGAACATCACCAACGGCAGTATGGCTACCAATGAAGAGATTCCGGCACGGAGCGCCATCTCGCTCTGGCAGAACATCGAAACCGATGCCGATGCCGCCTTGCGCTCTTCCCAGTCATCAGCCACCCTCCGTTTCGGCCATGATACAGCCCTCTACCGGCTCCTGTCTCTTCTTTTTGATGCCACCTTGCCTCCTGCCGGTGCCCGTGAAGACGCCGACCAGGTAGTACTCGGAGCAGAGACAGACAGGATGGACCGTGTGGTTCCGATGGGAGCCAACCTGCAGATGATATTCTACAAGAACCGGAAGGACAGCGTGGTGGTGAAGTTCATGCTGAACGAGAGAGACATCATGCTTTCGCCTGTAGGACAGGTGATTTACGGCACTCATTATTATTCCTGGAAAGAATGGAAGCAGGAGATGCACCAGCGCATCCACCAGCTGGAACATGTGCGCCAGCTCTATGCCATCCAAACGATGGGAGGAGCGGGACAGGCGATTCCTGCCGTACTGGTTCCGAACGGCCAGAACTTCTGGACTCCACAGACCCGGGATTCCGAGCAGCCTTGTGTGGCGCCTTATCATGATAAGGATACGCTGTTGCAGGGATTCCGCTGCAGCCATTGGCCGGGAGGTGGCGAGAAACGGGATTATGGTTCTTTCACCGTTGCTGCTCTGGGAGGCAAACTCCGTCTGCAGCCCGCTCAGCGTGCCACTGCTTTCAGTCATCAGGATGAGGTTTCGCATCCCCATTACTATGGTGTCCAGCTGAAGGATGAGCATCTGAAGGCTGAGA
>ERZ1031095.217-NODE-217-length-18685-cov-6.465217_pt1 | contig 18685 bp, 14 predicted proteins | sample MGYA00517108_ERZ1031095 | MGnify/ENA primary metagenome ERZ1031095 (study PRJEB33719, sample SAMN04261275) | wastewater metagenome | biome: rural village; feature: human; material: feces | host: Homo sapiens | place: El Salvador | collected 2013-01-07 ... | reverse complement strand
TGGACTTTTTCATATCATATATCACATTTCTTTTCTAAATATTTTAATTTTCCCCAAATAATGGTATTCTTTAGTATCAAATCGTAACTTATTTCATAAAAAAGTCCAATTTTATTAATTTATATACTATTACCTTTGTCGTAATTTTTACATTCCAGTTTTCGCTACCAGCAAAATAAACCAGTCCCAACTTTACTTTTGGTGTCTTTCCCTTAATAATAGCTTTTCTGGTTGGATCTCTTTCTAGCAATCCTTCATCTACTGCATCCAAAATAGCGCCTTTTAACTGATGATGGAAATCAAGTGTTGTCTGTCTCTCGTATCGCATCCTTTTTGTATACTTCAATCCATTGTTTATAATAATTGCAAAACAGGTCTGCACTATTTCTATCATTCGGCATAAGCTACCTCCTTTTATTATGCTGCTTACGCTGATAGGAACAGTATAAATTTTTAACGACTGGTCAAAGGTGCTATCTCATCATCCAATGTTTTCTTTAATTCTGCCAACATTTTTGCATAATACTTAAATTTGGGAATTGCTCTTTCTTGAGCTTCCTTATAGCTTGTAAAATCTGCTGTAATTTTAATTGCATTCTCATTTGGGATCTCACCTTTTCGATAATGTGTTGCCGCATACATGACATCATCCTTAGATACATACCATTCAACACAGAAATCTGTTACAACCTTCTCAATGCAGTCGTGCTTCATATTTTCTACAATATTAAGGATTGATTTTCCCTTGTATTTATCCTTATCCTGCTCAATATCACTTACAAGATTTGTCATAATCTCTGCAATCTTTGGGTTATCCTTTCGTAGATCTTCTATGTATTGTCTAACCTCTTTCAGCTGCTTTTGTCTCTGCTCCAATGTAACTTCCACATCATCAGTTGGCGTTACAATATTCTGAATCAAATTAATAATGTATTCATAATCAATCTTTGTATGACTGTATGCCATAAGCTCATAATCTAAATCAACAATTGGCAAATCTGGCTCTATCTCTTCCCACTCTGCCAGAAGTGCCACCTCTGTACTTCCTGCTGAATACAGTTTTACTGCATTATCAACACTTTCCTTAAAAAGCTTCGGTGCCTGAAAAGTCACAATCTGACCATAAGCTTTATTTTTGTCAAAAATACGATTGGTTCTTGAAAATGCCTGAATCAAATCATGCGGTCCCATAGGTTGTCTATCTATAAAAATAGTAGACACGCATGGTGCATCAAAGCCAGTCAAGAGACGATCTACAACAATTACCAGATCAAGCTGCTCATTTCTGCGTTTAAATTTTGCATCTTTTCTGGCAAGACGCTTATTTAAATTTCCATTGTAGCCCTGTATCTGAGACAGTTCATATTTTGTATCAAACATACCATTGTAGTCATCTAATGATTCCTTCATTTTCTGTTGATTAACACGGGAACCTTCTTCATTCTCAGTTACAGAATATGTAATAGCAAACTTTGGGAAATCCGGTAAAACCCGCTTGATTTTTTCATCAATCTTCAAGGATGTTTCCCCAGCTTTTACCCTTTTCAGCAGCTCATAATATTTCTGTGCTATCTGAATGGAGCTGGTTGTCAGAATGCCTTCATAAGTTTGTCCTTTTCCATTTTGAAACCCTAGCTTGTTATATGACTTATTCAATATAACATCCAGGACACTTAACATATGTTCCTCGTTTTCATAGGCACTGGCATCTGTCTCATCAGATATATTCTTGGGTCCATTATGCTCCACTAAAAAACCTAATACAGCATTGTCATGAATCGCATTCTGAATAGTGTATTTGTGCAATCGCTGTCCATATAAATCTTCAGTGGTTCGTGGCAAATCTCCCATCTGAGGATAAGGGTTTTCTGCAAATCTTGGTGTGCCAGTAAACCCATACCAGAGTGATTTCACAAAGAATCTCTCAAGTTCCCTCTTAGTCCCTGGAGTAACCGCTCTGTGACATTCGTCTAAGTAAAGCCCTAATTCTGGCACGTAGAACCATCAAACTGAATGGTTTTGTAATATAATCATCAGCCCCGTTTTCTAACCCTTTAACGATATCCATTTCCATGCTTTTTGCTGTTAATAAAGCGATTGGAATTTGCATTTTCTTTTTCAATTCTCGGCAAAATTCCAGTCCATTACCGTCTGGAAGATTGATGTCAAATATAAGCAAATCAAAAGAATAATGCTCAAGGGCTTTTCTTGCTTCTGCTATTGTTTCACATATTACAAAATTCAGTTCATCACTTTGTAAAGATAATTCTATTCCCTCTGCTAAATCTGTATCGTCTTCTAAGACCATAACCAATTTATTATTTTTAATCGTCATGTATAATATCACTCCTTAAAGTGTAAATGTTTTTGAAGATTATCTTTTCTCATTTACAAAATTCCTTGGTCTTCATGATATATCTGCAAAAAAAGAGTGTCAATAAATATTCATTATACAGAATAGTGTTTGTAGAATAAAGGTAGTCCCTGCCGATAGGTTCAATCACATTTCCAGCTACATAGTAGGCAAGTTCTTTTTCTGTGGCTGTTGGATAGAGCTTAAAGATTGCGTAACCTCTGCCGTATAAGGTTACTTTCTGCATGAACGGGTGTAGTCGGTAAAGCAGTAACGATAGTTGCAAGAGCTAAGAAGCCCGTACACAATCGTTTTATCATCTTTTTCATAAATCTAATGCTCCTTTCATTTTTGGTAAAAAAATAGACGCTCATTTCTGAACGCCTTACATTGAAAAGGGATACTTCTTTACAAGTACCCCTAAAGTTTAGTATTTAATTGTTTGTGTTCCCACACTCTATATCAACTACTACTGAAAAATTGATATAGTTTTTTATCTCTTTATTTCTGATTTTATCACCCTCACTCGTAAAGACGATATGCTTGAAAAAGTGCCTAAAATTAAGGATTTCTACATAGTTCGTCTTTGTAGCAACACACAAGTCTCCACATGTGTCGTCTCCGTCCTCGGAACACATAATGTCTACCTCGTCCTCAATTATCCTATTGTGCAAGTAAACAATTCAGCTGCCCGATCAGCTGTTCCACCTGCTCTCCCGGCATCTGCCCCAGCAGGGATTTCAGCGGCATTTCCCGGATAACTTGCTCTCCCAGCTTCTTGTATTCGTCACTCATCCCTTCTGCTGATGCGGCCGCTGCTGCCAAAGGCGCCAGCAGTTCCGTAATAACGGGAGCGGTTTTCGTATGATCCAATAATTCTCCGAACGTTGTTGTGAAATCTACGCGAAGAGGCAGTTTTTTCTTTGTTTTAAACACAATATCCGCATGTAATCGGATGTCATCAGAAGCATGGCCGATCAGGATCCGATATGTTCCGGATGGCGCATACCAGTCCCCGAGACGTTCTTCATAATAGGAAAGATTCCTCGCCGAAATTTCCATCGATACCGTTTTCTCCTCTCCCGGCAGGAGATGAACTTTGGCAAATCCTTTCAATTCCTTGACCGGTCTCTCCGGTGTGCCGCACAGGTCAGCTACATACAACTGTACGACTTCTTTTCCTTCTGTCTTTCCTGAATTTTTCACCTTGAGAGAAACTGTCAGTATATCCTCATCCGTCATTTGAGCCGATGACAAAGTCAGGTCCCCATAAGTAAATTCCGTGTAAGACAGCCCATGGCCGAATGCATACCGTACCGGAACCTTCTTTGTATCATAATAGCGGTATCCGACAAAGATATCCTCGCCATATAACACCCGCTTTCCATTTCCCGGAAAATGAAGGTAGCTCGGATTATCTTCCAGCCGGTACGGGAATGTCTCCGCCAGCCTGCCGGACGGATTCGCTTCCCCGAATAACAGCTGGTCGCAGGCTTCGCCAACGCCCTGACCTCCTAGATACATTTCAAGGATCGCGCTTACCCGGTCTGCCCATGGCAGTTCTACCGGACTTCCATTGTGGAGTACTACTACAACATTAGGCTGTACTTTCAACACTTCTTCGATCAGCCGGTCCTGGCATTTGGGCAGCTTCATGGATGTTCTGTCATACCCTTCCGACTCAAATATCTCAGGCAGCCCGGCAAAGATTGCCGCGACGTCTGCTTCTGCAGCAGTCCGAAGCGCTTTTTCCAGCTCTTGTTCCGTCATCGCGTCATTTTCCATAGAAAATCCTTTTGCATAAGTCACGCTACGCCCTTTTTCTCCGGCAGCATCCAATGCCGAAACAACCCTGAACGGATTGATATGGCTGGAGCCGCCGCCCTGATACCGCGGCTTTTCGGCGAATTCCCCTATATAGGCAACCTTTCTGTCTGTATTCAGCGGAAGTATACCGTTATTTTCCAGCAGGACCGCACATTCCGTCTCAATATCAGCTGCTTTTTTATGATCTGTTTCCTTATCAGATATAACTTCCGGACGATGCTGCTCTTCACCGGCAAATACAACATTCAATACCCGCTCCACCGCTTCATCCAGCACAGCTTCGTCCAGTCTTCCCTCCTGTACTGCTTTCACAATCTGTCTGTCATTGTATCCTCCGGAATAAGGCATCTCCAGATCCAGTCCGGCCTGCAGTCCTTTCACACGGTTATTTACAGCGCCCCAATCACTAACGACGCAGCCTTTGTATCCCCATTCTTTTCTCAGGATATCTGTCAGAAGATATCTGTTTTCCGAAGCATATTCTCCATTTATTTTGTTGTAGCTACACATGACGGTTCTTGGAGCTGATTCTTTCACCGCTTCCTCAAACGCAGGCAGGTAGATTTCCCTGAGCGCACGTTCTGACACTTCGGAAGATATCGTCATACGGAGTGTTTCCTGGTTATTCAGTGCGAAGTGCTTAATGCTTGTCCCCACGCCCTGACTCTGTACTCCACGGATATATGCCGATGCCATCCTACCTGCCAGATATGGATCCTCCGACAGATACTCAAAGTTCCGCCCGCATAACGGGCTCCTTTTAATATTCACCGCCGGGCCAAGCAGTATGCTTACATTCTCGGCCTGACACTCCGCTCCCAGCGTCTCTCCCATCCGTTCCATCAGGTCAACATCAAAGCTGGAGGCTGTTGCACAGGCTGCCGGGAAACAAACGGCCTTCACACTTTCATTCAATCCCAGATGATCCGTTTCCCCTTCCTGCTTTCTCAGTCCGTGAGGGCCGTCCACCATCATAACTGACGGAATGTTCAGTCGTTTGATTTCTTTCGTATGCCAGTTATCAGCGCCCGAGCAGAGACTTGCCTTCTCTTCCAGCGTCATTTTTGAAATCAGTTCCTTTATTCTGTCCATCGCAAAAGTCCTCCATCCTTTTCTTAATACTGATTGATCATCTGTGCCTCTGCCTCTTCACGGCTGATCTCACCATTGTTGCATTTTGCCATCAGCTGGACATCATGGTCATTAAGCTTGTAAAGACGAAGTATAAGCAGAGTGCAAATACCCCCGATAATGCTGCCAAGACAGCTGAATGTCCATAATTTATCGGCAAATCCTGCCGCCTGAACAACGCCTTCTCCCTCTTGGAAGCCGATTAAAGTTAACGCAAACACACTGACTGCTGTTGCGATCGCTCCATTTAATTTTGTAAAAAATGTCTGCGCCGCAAACGTTACACCACGCATTTTTAATCCTGTCTTGTACTGTCCATACTCGTAGCAGTCCGGCGTAAACTGATACTGCAGTATAACTGCTATTCCCAGCGGAATTCCTCCTAAGGCATTTAAAATCACATACACCATCATATTCTCATACCCGGCCATGAATCTTACAATTCCCAGAAGTAAAGCGAAAACATATGAAATATAGAAGACTTTAAATTTATCATATTTTTTGCATAATTCTACTGCCATAAACGCACCGATTAAGGTCGGAATAATTACCGCCATCGAAACATATGAGGCAGCTTCTTCACCGCCAAGGCAGTACCGGGCAACGTATAAGCCCCAATTTGCACCAACATTAAGCAGGCTGCTGATGAGCGGAGCCGCAAAGAAAAGCAATAAATATTTGTTCTTCCGCAGACATTCTACCATATCTCGCAATGTATAACTTTCTTCTGCCCCGTCATTCAGGTCTCTTTCTTTTTCAATTACTCTCTCCCTTGCGAACAGACAAATCGGAATCATCATAACACATGACAAAAGAGATAACACAATTACTGTTGTTGACCAGCCGCCTAACCGCTGCCGTACCAACGGCAGGACAATTCCTGTAACAATACCTGCAAAAATAGCAAACATTCTTCCTATGCTGTTTAGTGAAATACGTTCCTTCTGGTCTATTGTCATCGTGGTAACAATACCAAAAATCGGCACATCGCAAAGGGTATAGGCTGTATCCCATAACATATAAGCAAGTGTTGCCCATATGATTTTAGCCATCATGGAAATCCCGGTAGGTATTATAAAAAGAAGAATAGTTGCCACCGGAATCGCTATGACAGATATTCGAAGCCACGGTAGGAATTTCCCTTTCTTAAAATTCACCTTATCCATGATCATACCGAAGATCGGATCGTTGATGGCATCCCACACTTTCGTGATAAGCGCCACGATCGCAACCAATGCTGCCGTTATGCCGATATCTGTAAAATATGTAGTCATATATCCTACCAGTCCATAGAATACATTCTGTCCCATAAAATACAAACCATAACTGATTTTTTCTCTTTTTGTAACTGAATTTTCCATTTCGTTATCCGTCCTTTCATTGTTTGATTCAATTATAAATAATTCCAAAGGGCAAATCACCAACGATATATAAGCAGTTTACCGACGAAACTTAATATAATAATCATCTTTCTAAAAACTGATATAAGTATTCTTCCATCTTAGGAGTCCACCATTCCAGATAACCTGCCTGCGTCGGATGAACCGGATCTGCCATATAAACTTCATATTCTTTTTCTGAAACGTCATTCATCTCCTCGTCATTCCAAAGGTCGATCACGCCTATTCCATATTTATCCTGAAGCTCAAACAATACATCTACCATCTGCTGATACTGTTTACTGTCATATTTTGTTCCGGTATAAAAGATCACGGGACAATTCCATGTCTGCTTTGCATATACAATGATATATTCCATTGCTCCTGTTATCGTCTGTGTATCAAAATCCTCCAGATTTTCTGAACTGCTGAGTTCTCCCATCGGCATTTCCTTCGACGCGTCATTCGTGGAAAGCTGGCAGACAAACGCATCGAATTTCTCATCTGTACCGATATTATTTTTCATTCTTTGGATATAAGACGTCTTTCCGTTATCTACTAAAGTAGTACCGCTGACAGCTTCTTTTACATACTCACAGCCATTTCTGTAAGAGATATAATCTGCAAAAGAAACATCCATTGAGTACAGACCTAATGTTACAGATGATCCAAGGTAGCAGATGCGCTTCCCTCCAAGAGGGCTGTTTTCTAACGGTTCTATATTTTCCAGACTGTATTTTTCTGCGTTTCCCGGCATTTTTTTCAGCTTATTCTTCCAGACAAAATCAAACGGTCCTCCACCGCCTACTGCTCCTACTAAATATGTCAGGCCGATTCCCACAGCCAGAATCAGAATTAAAACGATACTTAAGGTGATCTTCAATATTTTCTTTTTCATAATCCTTAACTCCTTATTATTTTCAACTTTCATATTAAGAGAACTGACCGTCTGTATTTATCGGTCAGTTCTCGCAAATACTGTCATTTTGTTTTCTTTGATTCTTTATTCAAACTGATACATTCCGCTTCCTACCTTGTATAATCTGCCATCCGGCATCTTTACAACGGCAGTCGTGTTGCAGGGGATTTTTACTTTCAGCTTAAATTTCCCTTCGTCCATACTCCACCTGACTGCGATTTCCCCGTACTCACTTATATAAGTACGTTTTACACTGGTAAACGCATTGTCCGGCTCCGGTGCGATTACAATCTCCTTAAATCCGGGAGCAGCCATATCAATGCCGCTTATCTTCCGAAACATCCAGTCGTCCACGCATCCAAAGGCATAGTGGTTCAGGCTTGTCATAACCGGAGACCCGTCCTCCTTGTAAGAAATGTAATTTTCCCAGATTGTTGTCGCTCCCTGCTTCACCTCATAAAGCCATGACGGGCACTTTGTCTGGAGCAGGATTTTATATGCCTTGTCCATCCTGCCGATCTTACAGAGCGCATCCAGCAGATACGGCGTCGTCAGGAACCCTGTATCCAGACAATCCCCGTTTTCTTCTATCTTGCGGATCAAATGTCCGGCGATACTTTTTTTCTTCCTTTCAGGAGCAAGATCAAATGCGATTGCCAGCACATAACTGCCCATAAAATCAAGAGGCATCTTCCCATCATCATCGATCAGTCCTTTTTGAATGGCAGATTTCATTCTGGACGCAATGTCATCATAGTATAATTCGTCTGATGTATGCCCGAGGAGTGCTGCCGTATCCGCCATGATCCGGCAGGAATTCCATCCAAAGATTGGCGCGCAGTATGCAGAAGTATTGACAGGTTTTGCAGCGCTTTGGTCTGCTCCGTCTACTGTCTGGCTCGGTATGAGCCACTCCCCGTACTGATGTCCTGTATTCCACAGATACTGGTCAATTTCTTTTGGATGTTTCATCTTGCCTCTACGCTTCTTTGCAGTGTTGATGATATAGTCGCACCACTTTTTCATTGTGTCATACTGTTCTCTCAGTATCCTGATATTTCCTGTAAGCTGATACATGCTCCACGGTACGATACAGGCGGCATCTCCCCATCCTGCTTCTCCCACCGGTTCAAAATTGCGATATACGATCCGATTCAGTTTCTCCAGTAATTCATAGATTCCGGTAAGGGGGATCACATTGGGGATTGCCCCATTTTTCTGCTGACTGCAGGTCATATTACGCAGCCATCTTGTCAGAAACGGGGTTACATTTTCGTTGAGCATGGCTGTTCTTGCATAAATCTGGATATCTCCGGTCCATCCGCCTTTTTCTCTCTGTGGGCAGTCCGTGGGGATTGAAAACAGATTCGACCGCTGAGACCATCTTGTATTTTCGTAAAGCCGGTTTATATCTTCGTTGGATGTCTCAAAAGTTCCCAGATCCTCATTGTCAGAAGACAGGACAATCGCTGTGAAATCCTCCGGGCTCACCGGCTGATCGCATGTCACTCTCACATAGCGGAATCCATGATATGTAAAATGCGGTATGTATTCTGTGAATTTCCCGTTTGAGATATAAATATCACTTTGCTTGTGCCCTGTTTTCTCTGACATGAAAATATTGTTGAAATAGTTTCCATATTGATCAAGAGTTTCAAAATGATCTAATACCATTTTTGTTCCGGCCGGCAGTTTGCTTTTTACCCGCAGAACACCTGCCAAGTTCTGTCCAAAATCAATGATCGTCTCGCCTTTCGGGCTAACTGTCATTCCTACTGCCGGCACTTCTTTTACCGGGCGCACCGGTTCCCCGTACTGAGCTACCAGGTTGGCGTAAGATTTTTTGCATGGGATACCTGCTTTCCAGCTGCTGTCATCGAATCCGCAACAGTTCCAGTTTTCCTGTTCCATCCGTGCGTCATAGAGTTCACCTGCAAACAGATCGGAAGACCGGACCGGACTTTCCGAAACTTTCACCGCATCATCGGACACAACCATTTCACTCGTTCCGTCTTCATAATCAATCTTTATCTGAAATAACACAGAATGTTCGGCTTTAAACTTCCTGCTTCTCGGTTTAAAGTTCGCGCTGTCATACCAGCCGTCCCCCACCAGCATTCCTATGACATTTCCTCCCTCTCTCAAAAACGGAGTCACATCATAGGTCTGGTAACACAGATATTGGGAATAGACGGTAAATTCCGGAGCAAACTCTCTGTCGTCCGGACGTATTCCGTTCACGCTGAGCTGATATGCTCCGTGGCATGTGGCATAGACGCGTGCCCGTTTTACACCGTCTCGTGCATCAAATTCTTTGCGAAAATATTCTGCCGGGTTCTGCCCGCCGGTTCCGGGTTTTACCTTTTTCATCGGAAACGGAGATTTCACCCACTCGGCCGTCCATTCTTTCTTCATAAATCCTGTCTCAAAGGATGAGGATGCCGCCGCCTTTTCTCCGTTATTAACTGTCACTTCCACTGTCCAGCTATAGTCACTGAGACTTTTTAATGGTTTTCCGTTGTACTCTACAAAAGTACTTTTATCACTTTCTACCACCCCGGAATCCCACACTACTTCTCCCGGACCTGTCACTGTAATATGATAGGATGTTTGCATCACATTCTTTTCATCACTAGTGATTACCCATGAAAAATAAGGTGCTTCGTCCACGCATGGTCTATATTGACTGTTTACTTTAAGCCTTATAAGCTCCATAGCAACTCTCCTGATTAGAATTTTGCCAGTGCCGCATCCAGCATCTGCGCCTCGTCTGGTTTGATTTCTCCTGCGAATGTTTTCGCGACATCTCTAAGCGAAAGCCCATATGCAATATCGGGGATCATATCTACTTCTACCATTTGAGAAAGAAACGCGCGGATATCCGGATGGTTCAGCAGTTCTTCCATTGTCGAGTCTATGCTATATCTCTTTTTTAATGGTTCTGATGCTTCATATACAACTTCATATTCTCCGGCTTTCACATGGCAAATTCCGTTTTCCACAGCTTCAAATAATGGATTTTCTATATCCTCATATATGCATTCTGGTGCATAAGGGAGAACCACTTCTGCCTTGCCTCCAAACGGAACTGTAACAGTGATGGTGATTTTATTCCCCTCTAATATCTCCCAGCCGCACTGATAGCATCCGGTTGCCGAATCATAAACAGCTTTTACATATTTCAGTTCGCTATTTACTTTTGGACTGATCCGCATCACCCTGCCTCCCGGGCTCTGTTCCATCACATCAATCCCGGCCACATGGCGGAAGATCCACTCCAATATAGCTCCGTACGAATAATGATTCAGACTGTTCATCCCCGTACTAGAAACATGTCCGCTCTCATCCAGTGAATTCCAACGTTCCCACACCGTCGTTGCTCCCAACTTCACTTCATGGAGCCAGCCCGGGTATTCCTTATTCAGAAGCAGCCGGTATGCCGCGTCTGTCATTCCATGATCAGTCAGGACATTGCACAGAAGCGGTGTTCCTACAAACCCGGTATTTAATTTATTTTTATTATCCCGAAGAAGTTTTTTCAGCATCTGCTTTGTCAGTTCTTCATTTTCAGACAGATGATATTTCAGTGCAAGAATAAGCCCTGTCTGCGTCTTCACCGCACATCTGCCTGTAGCAGTAAAATATTCTTCTTTCACGACCTGCCACTGACGGTCTGCGATTTTTTGATATTCCTGTCTCGTTTCTTCCAGTCCAAGCACCTCTGCTGCTTTTGCAACAATCTGTGCACTTGCCGCGTAGTAGGTGTCTGCAATGTATGCTTCATCAGTCGCTCCATACACGCTGTTCGCAGCGGCACCTGTACGGTCGAGAGCCAGCCAGTCTCCATAATGAAACACCTGTCTCCATCCGTGATGATCTCCATCAATCCTGCGAATATAATCAACCCATGCCTTCATGCTCTCAATCTGGCTTTCCAGGATTGTTTTGTCCCCGCTGAACAAATATACGTTCCAGGGGATGATACATGCGGCGTCTCCCCATGCGCAGGAACATTTTGTCGGTCCGAATGTGGGGACAATCTCTGGAACCATTCCGCCCGCCAGAAGCTGTTCCTGATACAGGTCGTATAAATATTTTCGGTAAAACGCATAGGTATCAGCCAGATAGCTTGCAGTCGCGGAAAATACCTGTGTATCTCCTGTCCAGCCCATCCTCTCATCTCTTTGGGGACAGTCTGTAGGCACATCCAGAAAGTTCCCTTTCATTCCCCATTCGATATTGGAGATTAATTTGTTCACAAGATCATTCCCTGTCTCAATTGCCCCGATGCTCTCATAATCACTGTAAAGAACAAGCGCCGTAAAATCCTCACACGAAAGGTCCCTAACCCCGGTCACTTTCACATATCGATAACCATAATATGTAAAATGTGGAGTGATCACCTTTTCTGTACCATCAGAAACATAAATGTACTCCGAAAGTGCAGTTCTTAAATTCTCGTTATAGAAACATCCGTCCTGAAGCACCTCTCCCGTCTGAATCCTGATAGTTGTCCCCGCCGGCTCATGTACACGCAGTCGGAAGATCCCTGCGATCTCCTGCCCCAGATCAAATACATCTTCTCCAGCAGGCGTATGGATCAGTTCTGCCGGCTTCATCTCCTCCTGTACCTTAACCGGAAGAGATAACCGTTCCATAAGCCGGCCTTTCGGAGCCTTTGCGATCCGCGCAGGAGACTCCTCAACCGGCGGCAGCGTATCATCTCTTCTCTCACCGTCATAGATATTGGAAAACCACAAATTGCTTCTTGTAACTGACCAGGTTTCATCAGAACTGATTACATCTTTCGTTCCGTCTTTGTACTCTATGTGAACCTCCGCAATCAGCTTCCACTCGTCACCGTAATATGCTTCCCGCTCCGGATCATTGAAACCGAACCTGCCTTTATACCAACCGTTTCCGAGAAGAACAGACAGCACACCTCCTCGTTCTGCCTGTTCTGTGATGTCATACGTCTGATACTGGATCCACTGGTCATAATTATTGCAGTACGGAGTCAGATACTCATCACCGATTTTCTTATGATTTTCTTTATTTTCCCCGAGAAAATATGCCTCATACAATCCCAGGCCGCAAATGTACAGTCTTGCGCTTTTCACTTCTTTTGCCGGACGAATTCTCTTTGAGAAAATCGGATGCCGTTCCTGACTGCTGTCACAAGTAATCCATCTTCCAGTCCATGGTTCATCCATTTTGGCGGTCTCAAAAAACTGTACATCTGATTCGATTACTTCCTCTACATCTGTTGTCACAATGACCTTCCAGTAATATCTTGTATACGGCTGTATTTCAAATTCTACTCTTGTAGAGAGGCTGTCCAACTCTGTTTCACCTGTATCGTAACAGATATCTGTAAAGGTTTTGTTCTTGCTGATTACAATCCTTGCATATTTCTGTTCCTGTCCTCTGCATCCTTTCACTTTCCATGAAAATACCAACGGTTTCAGATAAAACCCTAAAGGGTTTGTGATATGATTTGTCTTCGCCGCATAAATCTTGCCCATAATTCTTCCTCATTTCCATGCTGATACTTTTTCATCCAATAATAAGCCAACCGTTCCTCCCACTACTGACACAGAGCATTTAACTCCACGATCATCTGCTCGATCGCTTCGCCCGGAATAACGCTTAAAAATGTTTTCAGTGGCATCTGCGCAATAATTTCCAGAGTCACAAGCTGTACCTCACCATCTTCTTTCTTAGGTTCTTCTCCCTGTGATATCCCCTCAAGATACTCCATCATTTTCCCTGCTGTCTTCGGGTGGTTCATCAATTCCCCCATTGTAGTGGTCATATCCACAGTGAACGGCAGCAGCACATCAGTGGTAAATGTAAGTTCTGCAGCCTCTCTGATCTCATCGCTGGCATGCCCGATCTGGATCTCATATGTACCTGACGGAGTGTACCAGTCGTGAATCTTTGTCTCGTAGTAAGCAAAATCTCTCGCGCAAAGTTCCATTGTAACCGTCTTCTTCTCACCCGGATTCAGAAATACTTTCGCAAACCCTTTTAGTTCTTTCACTGCTCTTGGCACCGTGCTGTCCTTGTCGCTGACATAGAGTTGAACCACTTCACTTCCTGCCCTCTTCCCTGTATTCTCCACATCAATGCTCACCTTCAGAATATCTCCATCTTTCATTTCCGCAGAAGAGAGTTTCATATTGCTGTAGCTGAATTCCGTATATGACAGTCCATGGCCGAATGCCCAGCGCACCGGTACTTTCTTCTCATCATAGTAACGGTATCCGACAAAGATATCTTCTCCATAGAGAACAGTCCTGCCGTCTCCAGGGAAATTCAGGTAACTCGGGTTGTCTTCCAGACGATATGGGAACGTCTCCGCCAGACGTCCTCCCGGATTTGCCTCCCCAAATAACAGCCGGTCGCTGGCCTCCCCAATGCCTTCTCCTCCCAGATACATCTCCAGAATGGCATTTACAGACTCCGCCATGGAGTTTCTACGGGACTTCCGTTATGAAGAACCACTACCACATTTTTCTGTATCTCAGCCACAGCCTCTATAAGGCGATTCTGACACTTTGGCAGTTCCATGGAAGTTCTGTCATATCCTTCCGACTCAAAGCTGTCCGGCAGTCCGGCAAAGATTACAACTACATCTGCGCCCGCTGCCGCTTCACACGCCTGTTTCAGCTCCTCTTCTGTCATCTCGTCACGCTCTGACGAGAAGCCTTTCACGTACTCCACTGCCCTGCCTTTTCTCACCGCAGTTTCCAGAGCCGACACTACGCTGTCCGTATGGATGTGACTCGATCCCCCGCCCTGGTATCGCGGTTTCTTTGCAAATTCCCCGATATAGACTACTTTCTGTTCTTTTTTCAGCGGCAGCACTCCCCTGTTTTCCAGAAGTACGGCGCACTCTGTTTCGATATCTGCCGCTGCTTTGTGATCCTTTTCCCTGTCAAATACAGTCTCCGCTTTCCTGTTATCTGTGTAGGAGAAGACTACTTTCAGTATGCGTTCCACCGTTCTGTCAAGAATTTCTTCCTCCAGTTCTCCATTCTCCACTGCCTGAATAATCTTTCTTGTATTATATCCTCCTGATCCCGGCATCTCCAAGTCAAGACCGGCTTTCAGTCCTTTCACCCGGTCATTTACAGCTCCCCAGTCACTGACCACATATCCTTCAAATCCCCACTCATCCCGCAGGATATCTGTCAGAAGTTTCTTATTCTCTGAAGAAAATACTCCGTTGATCTTATTGTAGCTGCACATCACAGTCTTTGGCTGCGCTTTCTTCACCGCCTCCTCAAAAGCCGGCAGATAAATTTCCCGGAAAGCCCGTTCCGATACTTCCGACGATATCTGCATACGGTCTGTTTCCTGATTATTCGCGGCGAAGTGTTTCATACTGGTTCCGATGCCTTTCGACTGTACGCCCCGGATATATGCTGACGCCATCTTTCCTGTCAGATATGGATCTTCGGACATATATTCAAAATTCCTTCCGCAGAGAGGACTTCGTTTGATATTAACTGCAGGGCCGAGGAGTATGCTCACGTTCTCAGCCTGACACTCGTCCCCAAGGATCTGTCCCATACGTTCCATCAGTTCCACGTCAAAGCTGGATGCCGTGGCGCAGGCTGCCGGAAAGCAGACTGCATTCACACTTTTATTCAGGCCGAGATGATCTGCCGCGCCTTCCTGTTTGCGCAAGCCGTGCGGGCCGTCTGTCATCATAACGGAAGGAATCCCTAACCTTTCGATTCCCATCGTGTTCCAGAAATCCGCTCCCGAACAAAGTCCTGCTTTTTCCTCCAGTGTCATCTGTCTGATCAATTCTTTCAAGTTTCTGCTCATTATGAAATCCTCCTTAAATAAATTCTTATCTGTTCCTATCTGTGGGCTTCCCAGAAGATGACTGCTTCCTGAAGCCAGTTTTTCACTTTTGTTTCATTTCCTATTCCAAATCCATGTCCCAGTCCGTCAACGATTCTGACCGACACATTTTCTTTGCCCAGTACCTTCTCTAATTCCGGCAGTTTATCTTCCACATTTGCAAAACCGAACTCATCATCCCGCCCTACGATAGAAAATACCGCCAGTCCCTTGTCCTCCGGCAAAGCTTTGATATCCCAGTCCAGACCATACATAGGGAAGATCACCTTCGGTCTTGGCAGATGATTCTTGTGGCAGCAGTCCTCATAATTGGCAAATGAATACGCCGTGGTCATAAGTCCTCCTGCTGAAAAACCAAAGATGGCATAATCATCCATGTTTACAGAAAACTGTTTTTGATGCTCCGTCAGATATCGGATCACTTGTGTCAGTTCCCTCGCGGCAGCCTGTCCCTGCTTTACCTGTTCTGTCTCACCCAGCTGTCTGCCGACCGGATAACTTACGACGAAAACAGAATATCCCATTTTATGCAGCTTCATCGCCACAGGATACCCCTCGCAATCAGTTACATTACTGATAAATCCGCCTCCCGGAACTACAATGGCAAGTGGTTTTCCCTGTTGTCCCTGATAAAACATTCCCGTCAGATGTGACCTGTACGGATGACCCTTCACTGCTTCCGCAGGATACAGATCCGACACCAGCCTTGCCTGACCTTTCTCAACAAGTCCGGTTAGATAATTGAAAGATTCCAAGGCTGCATCCAATTGTTCCTCACGGCCCTGCGCCTTAAAAAAATCCTTATACTTTATAGGCGCAATGGCTTTCAGCACGTTGTCCTCCACATTGAAAAACATATGTTTAAAACCGCCGAATACCGGATGCTGCATGAAAAATCCAACTTTGTCCTCCCCCGTTCCCGGACGGAAATGTCCGTTTTCATCGTAATAGCTGCTTTCCTTTATTTTTGGAAATCCGCAGATGCCAAGAAGTGCCGGTAAAAACATGGCACTTTTTTTGTAGACATATAATGTCGCACCGATTACAAATAATAAAACAATCACCACTACTGCAAAAAATATCTTCATCTTAACCTATGCCTCCTTTTCTTACTGATATCTTACATTATACAGACTAAAATTACATCAACGAAACATAAGTGATTTACCGACCAAACTTAATAAATATCCGAGATTACTCTGTACACCTTTGCCCCCAATATGGTATATTTTAGACAGGTTAAATAAACTGCTGATGACTATAATCACAGTTCATTCATATCTCGAAAAGGAGAGATTATATATGATGACATTATCTGCATTGAATCAATTTCTGAAGCAACACACTCCCGAAGAAACCCAGCGTCTGAACGGTGTAAAGAAAGATTATTCACAATTTCCTGTTGCCAGAGGTAAGTTTGATACACCCTGTTACCGTTTTGATACGAACCTTGAAGATCTGCGTTCTTTATTTCTTTCAAAGAAAGTTCTTCCGAGTTATTACAACTTCGCTGTTGTAAAACAGGATCGTTTTGAAAACGTACCTCTGCATATCCATGAGTGGCTGGAGTTGAGTTATATTTATTCTGGTTCCTGCACAATGACGATAAATAAGACTACATTCAGGCTAAAAGCCGGGCAGATGGTTCTGATCAGCCAGAATGCACCTCATTCTGTCAAAAGATGTTCAGAAAATGATATTATCATCAATTTTCTGCTGACGCGCGAATATCTGAACGGTACTTTTTTTGAACGCCTGTCTCAGGATAATTACCTTACACACTTTTTCATTGAGGCTCTGAACACCACGATGCAGGAAAGCAGGTATATTGTCTTTTCCCCGGAACAAAAACAAAACCGGCTGGCAGATCTTGCCAACCAGTTTCTCTGTGAATTTTATTCTCCGTCCGTAACATCCGGACCTTTTTTAGACAGTCTTTTTACGCTGATTACCTGCGAGATGATCAATCTGTTCCAGCACGGTATGGTTCTGGATCACGCCTCTGTGGATCAGATTTATACCATACTCCGATATATCGAAACAAACTTTGCGGACTGTACCCTTTCTTCTACAGCTGAGTTTTTTAATATGCACCCAAACTATCTCTCTGCCTACATACGCCAGCATACCGGAACCACTTACAAAGAGCTGGTCCAGACACAGCGGCTCTCTCAGGCGGCAAAATTGTTAAGGAGCACCGCACTTTCCACAAATGATATCAGCCTTGCCGTCGGATATCAGAATACCAGCTTTTTCTTTCAGCTGTTCCGCAAGAAATACGGATGTACGCCTATGGAATATCGAAACATGCTTCATGCTTCTGATACGCCAAATATGTGATATGTACATTATTTGTCATATAGAAACTTTTTCGGTAAAGTTACTTTAAAATCTTTCGCCAAATCTCTGAAATTCTGAGGTGAGATTGTCTGTCTTTTATCTGGTCTCATGGACAGCATCTTTACAAGGATTTCCGCGGATTTCTCTACGGTGTGCATTAATCCGAATGTAAGATCAAAGTCTTCCCCTGCGCAGAACATGCCGTGATGCGCCCAGATTGCCACATCATATTCTTTCATCAGGGCACTTGTCGCCACTGCGATCTCACGGCCGCCTGGCACCATCCATCCTACTACACCGATTCCGGAAGGAAATACAACCGGGCACTCGGTCGCCATCTCCCAGAGTTCTCCAGTAAATACTTTATCCTCCAACGGCAGTACAAATGTCAGTGCGAACACATTCGTGGTATGTGCATGATAAACATTGGTAACGCCTTTTTTCACTTCATGGTTCATCAGGTAGCTCGGCAGCTCACTGGTCAGTCTGCCTCCGTTTACCAGGCCCCAAAGGATGCGGTAATTCTCTCCTTTTTCATCCAATTCGATGATGCAGATACCATCCTCCGGATCAATGATGACATTGCGGAAATATTTCCCGCTGCCTGTTACGCGGAAATATTCGCTCGCAAGTCCGGGGACTTTGGTGCCAATCGGTTTCCATTCATTTTCATAATGAAGGAACCCTTTTACCTCCGCCACTTCCTCGTCTTTAATGCGGTAAGACAGGTTGCCGCCGTTTCTCTCGTGCCATCCCTGCTCCCATCCATCGTTACACATCAAGTATAGCTTCAACAATCTGTTCATACAGGTAATAAGACCTTTTGGAATCGTCACACACTTTGATTCATCCGGTGAC
>ERZ1031095.216-NODE-216-length-18694-cov-5.962069_pt1 | contig 18694 bp, 16 predicted proteins | sample MGYA00517108_ERZ1031095 | MGnify/ENA primary metagenome ERZ1031095 (study PRJEB33719, sample SAMN04261275) | wastewater metagenome | biome: rural village; feature: human; material: feces | host: Homo sapiens | place: El Salvador | collected 2013-01-07 ... | reverse complement strand
TGGTTGAGCATCTGCTCGTAAGAGTTCAGACGACTTGGAGATATCCTCAAGCTGGGCTTCCAGTGCCTTGGCTGCATCATCATAGTATCTGAGGTCTGTATTTTTGTATAAAGGATAAAAAGAATATTTCTTAATGTAATATGCAATATTTGCAGCCCTTGAGTTGATCTCCCTAAGCTTATCAAGCTTATCCTCGTTCACCGGCAGCATAGGGAGCAGCTTCCTGTCTATATCATCATAGCGCTCACGCATTTTCCTGGTCACACCATTCATTCCTACGAGAAGATAGAGTGTAACACCAACCACCGGTACCGTCAGAATCAGGATAATCCAGGGCATCTTCATGGCAGAGGTCTTGTACTGGCTGTAAATTCCCAGAACAAGTATTACCGCCAGAAAATGAACAATCCAGGTTACCACCTCTCCGTAGCCATACAGCTTGTTCATTACAATAAAAATAAAAATAAGCTCAAGCAAAATCGAAATGCCACAGGACACCATTCTCTTTACACTGTTTTTAGTTTTTGCCTTTCCTTCGTATGTCTTTATTCTCAATATGCTCTCCTTCTGACAGTTTGCCTTATATACCTTAGTATCAACAAAACTCCGAATCTCTTCGGAGTCTTGAGTGCCTTTTGCTACTTTATTTTACTTCGCAGCTTTTGTGGTTTTCTTGGCTGCTGTGCTCTTTGCTGCTGCTTTCTTTGTGGCTGCTTTCTTTGTGGCTGTTGTCTTACTGCCTGCAGCCGCTTTAGCCTCCGTTGTCTTGCTTGAAGCTTTTTTTGCTGTGGTCTTCTTCACAGTAGTCTTTTTCTCTGCCGACTTCTTTGCCGGAGCCTTTGATGTCTCCTTTGTCTCAATAGTCTTCCCCGGGGCTTCCTTTACCGCAATCTTTTTCAACAACAATGCAGCTCCAAGGTCTCCCTCTATCTGCACCTTATTATCATTATAGGCCTCGTCAATTCCAAGCTTGCCATCCAGCATCTCAATTAAGGTGTCCGAATTAACTGTGATAATCGCATTTCTGTCATAGTATTCATATGGCTGAACATCAACCTTACCATCTGAAACCTCAATATAAAATGCGCCTTCACCCTCGCCTCTGACATTAAACTGAACTGCAAGATGACCTGTAACTTCTGTTGCATCTGCCTTTGCGTACACAATCAATGCTTTTCCAACTATCTCTTCGTAAGTCATTTTTTACCCTGTCCTTTCATGACTGGTTCATATGTTACTATAATAATAGCCTTTTCACTGGTTTAATGCAAATACTTTTTACGTTTGCAAATATAATGTTAAAAACTTATCCGAGGCGGAATTTTTGCATATTTAAGCATTAAAGCACACCTCGCCTATGTGCTTTATGATATTCTGTACTTCTTCCTCTGTAAGTTCTTCCATCCACTCATTTTCTTCTTTCCCATCCGCTGGGATACCTACTTTCCTGACGATTATCTCCCCAAACTTATCATCCCATGTGGCACCAATTTCAAGCTCATAGTAATACTTGTCCCTGGTCTCCTCCATAGTATAGTAAAAGTCCGGTGTGGTGGTCATATCCCTGTTTTCCCACTCTGGTATAAAGATGTGGTTTTCTTCGCTTCTGTAGCTTAATTCAAATTCCATGGGGGCTCCTTTATGTTGTAGTCTGCGTTTGTGCTGCTGCCTGTCTTGGACTTTTTTATGATTTTTCAACAATTTAAGTCCACAAAAATGAGAAATTTGGATTTTTCATAAGCAATTTTCATTTTTATTTTCTAAAATTTTAAAGAAAAACAATCTTTCAGCTTATTTTAGTATCTAAAACAGCCATTTCCACTTAAAAAATCCAAAAATGCACAAATCACTGAAATTATTTGCTAACTATATTACCATAACTGCTCCTTATGTGCTATCATAATGCGTAAGATTTGGATTATTCAAAGGAGGATTTGCATGAGCGTCCAGGATACACTTGATTTACTATATAAAAAGGCAAAGGAAGATGACTCCCTTCGCCAAAAACTCCTGTCCACAAGAGGTCAGGATAATTATGTCAAAAAATTCTGCCAGATTAGCACTGAGGCTGGCTGCCCTATAAGTGCCTTTGACCTCATCATGGCTGGTGAAGAATCCTATGCAGCCATGAGACGAAGCACCAATGGCGGCGGTGAAAACTCACCTCTGCTGCAGGGTGAGGACGACTTGTATGAAATGTTTTTGATTGAGCTGGAGAGTTAGAAACCAGTGGTCTGCCCTCTATTATTGTGTACATCAACAACGGTCTGTCCTTGCTCCTGTTACAATTGCAGCCTTACCAATAACACTTGAAAAATCTATATTACTAATCCATCCTTTCCTTTTTTAAATGCAATTTGGTTACTAGTCTTGCACTGTTATCATCTTCAATAATAAGTATATTTATCATTTTGTCTCCCAAATAATAAAATTTGGAACCAGAACGTTCTGACATCAAAGCTATTTTCTACATTTGTAACTATAAAGAGTAAGTTCCTTCTCCCAGCTCCTGTCTTCTTCCATCCGGCAGGACAACTTCAGCCCTCGTATTTGATGGAATCTCAATCTCATATGAAATCTCATCTCCATCATATTTCCAGCCACTTACAACTTTACCCCATGGAGACTGATATTCAGTTCTTGCATAACCAAGTGCTTTATCTGGATGTGGACAAATTTTAACTTTTTTATCTGAAAACTGAATTCCACATACACTATCTATTATCCATCCACAAATTGCCCCATATGAGTAGTGGTTTAGAGAAGCTTTCACCTCTCCCTTTTCGTTTATGCCATCCCATGTCTCCCAGATGGTTGTTGCTCCCTTTTTCACTTCATACAGCCAGCTTGGTCTGGTGTCCTGCAGCAAAAGCTTATAGGCTGTAGCTACATATCCATTATCGCACAATACTCTTGTGAGATTAGGGGTTGACAAAAATCCTGTATTCAGATGACAGCCACATTTTTTTACAAGCTCATCCAAATCCTTTGCTGCCTGCTTCGCCTCGTCTCCTTCTAAAAGACCAAAAGCAAGTGCCCTCACATAGTCTGCCTGTCTGTCTGAAATAATTCTGCCATCTTCTGTTGCTATAAATCTCCATGCTTTCTGCGCCAGCTCTGCTGTTTTGCTGTAGTGTGAGACATCTTCCTTTTTCCCCAAAATGCCTGCAATTTCTGCCAATATCTTACCTGAATGTGCAAAAAAAGCTGTAGCTACCTTGCCCTGCGGTGTACGCATGGCTGAGGTGCTTTCCACATCCGGCTCGCACCACTCACCATAGTCAATGCCTGTCTCAATCGCGTATTTGCGGTATGGGTTTCTCTTTAGCCACTTAACCGGATTCATAGGAGATTTCTTTGCACGCCCTTCAAGAAAAGCATACCATTTTTTCATCATCTCATAATTTTCCGCTAAAATCCGCACATCCCCATTTCTCTTATACATCTCATATGGGACGATGATACAGGCATCCCCCCAGCCCACTGAGCCGGCAAGAAGTCCTGAGAAAAATGATGGATTGTTGTTTCTAGGAGCTATGTTTGCAATTTTTCCGTCATCAAACTGTGCTGCCCTGCACTCTGCCAGCCATTTTCGCATAACAGGATAAGCATCCATCAGATACAAGCCTGTGTGGGCAAAAACACCCATGTCCCCTGTCCATGCAGCCCTTTCCCTGGTCGGACAATCGGTAGGAACATCGCAAAAATTGGATTTCTGACTCCAGATACTGTTTTGCACAAGCTGGTTCACATCTGAATTTCCACACTCAAAGCTGGTCAGCGTCTCCATCCCTGAGTACACAGCTATAGCCGTAAAGACAGCATCTGACAGGTCAATGGCTGTCTCAAGCTTCGCATACCTAAAGCCCCATATAGAAAATTTTGTCTTGTAGTGGTTCTCTCCCTCTGCACAGATATAGACAAGCTGCTGCCTTGTTCCGCCTTCCTTGTGTCGTTTTCTGTCCTGAAAATTTTCCTGAGTGAAATTGCCATTTTCATCTAAAGTCTCACCATGGGTCAGAACAATGGTATCCCCATCATGTGCATTGATTGTAAACTCCACATAGCCAGCCAGGTTCTGTCCAAAATCAATAACAGTCTCGCCATTTGGAGTGGTGATTATTTTTCCATTAAACCGCTCCATCTCGCAGACTGGCAGACAATCAGAGCATATGAGATTATCATAGGAAAAATCCTCGACCTTCACCTCATGCCAGTCTGACAGTTCAGCCAGTCTTGCATCAACGATTTCTCCCTGCTGCATATCATTTTCACGAATAGCACCATTCTGGGACGCTTCCCATTTATCATCTGAGACGCACACCGCCTGACCATCAACTTCAAGCTGGAAAAGAAGGGCTATGTCCTCTCCATAGATATTCCTGTCTCCATCCACACCGGAAACACTCCTGTACCAGCCATCACCAAGTATTACCTGTATGTCATTCTTTCCCTCACGCAAAAGATCTGATACATCATAGGTCTGATATGCCAGTCTCTTGTCATAATTGTAGCTGCCAGGTGCAAGGACAAAATCACCTACCCTTTTGCCATTAATCCATGTCTCATACAAACCATGGGCGGTTACATACAGTCTGGCATTTTTATTAAGGCTGTCCTTGTCACAGTCAAAAACAGTCCTCAGATAGCTGGCAGGCTGATGTGCCTCTTTATTATGCGTCTCGTTATTGTTTGCTCCATCATCAGATTTTATCTCTGGGTTTATCCATTTTGCCGTCCAGTTAGATATCTCTAACAAGCCCATTTCAAAAAAAGCCTGCTCACTCCACTCACCGGCTATATCATTTTCATCCCAGAGACGTATCTTCCATGATACCCGCTGTCTGCTGAATGCCGCAATCGGGCAGATGGTGTGCATACCTGCGGAGCTTACTTTGCCACTGCCCCATAACTCTTTGCCTGTATATGCGTTTGTGGCTGTGATTTCGTATGCAGACTGGATTTTTCCGTCAGTGCAGTTCCATGACAAGTATGGATTTTTTATATCAATTCCCATGGGATTTGCCATGTGTTCTGTTCTCAAATTTATTGCTCGCATATCTTTTCCTCATACATAATTTTCATGCGTATTTTCCTAGTTAATTAAAAAGGTACTTCAAAACAGTAAATTGGATATTATGCCTTGACATGTTCATTCATAAATTCCGCCGACACCTCAAAGGACCTGACTGGCGAATTATCAATCCAATTCTTATGGCTCTCCAGCACCACAGCTTCCACACCCACAGACAAAGCCTGCTGGCAGAGAGCCTCAAGATTCATATTTCCATACCCCAGTTCGCAGCTATCCGACTTTAAAATAGGTGTCATCATAGGCTTAGTGAGCTTAGTTCCTCTGTCATTGATGTGGTAGAGCTTCATTCTGTCTCCAAGCATTTTCATGACATCAAGGGCGCATACACCGGCCTCTGTAGGCCAGTAAGAATCAAACTCAAATCCTACACACTCAGGGTCTGTGTTTCCCAAAATATACTCATAGGCATTTATCCTGCCATCCACCTTTTGAAATTCATAATTGTGGTTATGGTACAAGAGCTTTATTCCCTCTGCCTTAAGGTTTTTTCCAGCCTGATTGAGTCTCCTGCACAGGTCATCAACCTGCTTTATATCACGATAATCAAAACGATACATGCCTGTGATTACAAGGTTTGAAGTATTGTATTTGTGAGCCTCATTAACAGTCTCTGAGAGGTCACTTTCTATGCTGTCTAAGTCCTTATGGAGACTTACAACAGAAAGTCCTGCTTCCTTTACCAGCTTAGCCCAGTCAAGCTTGCCGCCATTTCCCGTAGGCATGCCCGCAGCCTTTGTGAGCATGCGCACCATAAATGGAGTTGGATTTACCATAAAACTGTTCAGCTCTATTCCGTTATATCCGGCCTTTACCATTGCCTGTAATGTCTCTCCTGCCTTTGCCTCGCTGCCTGTAACTGTTCCAAGCATAATCTGTTGTACTGCCTTGATTGCCATGTATTTTCTCCTTGTCTTTCCTATTACGTTTCAGTGTTTGCTCTTTTGACCCTGTGTATTACTTAAAGTCTTCTACAAATTGAATTTGCCCTTCAGTAATTCCATTTTCATTAAAAGAATCAACCCTTACATAGTAGGATTCACCTTTCACAAGAGCTCCTATTCTCTTCCTGCTGTCATATGTAAGATAGCTGTGATAGAGCTTATCCGGCTTTAATCCCCAGAGGATATTATAGCCGGTGGTGCCGTCTGACATATCTTTCTCCCATGGCTTAATCATAACCTCCATGTCTATTCCTGAGCTTCTTACGACCTCATACCCCGCCTGTTCTGGCAGGTCTCCCACGCCCTTGCCAAAGACTCTCATTCCGCTGACACATGGATTCTGATCGTAGGGCACTTTCATATTTGAGATCCTTATATAGCGGAGTTCTATGCCATTTTCATATACCAGAAAATCATGGCTTAGATCTGTGTCTGCCTGAGTCTTGTCCTCTAATACAAAAAAATCTTTGCCATCCACAGAGCCTTCCAGAAGGTACTGGGTCACAGTCTCAGCTTCCTCTATATATCTCGCCTGAGTTGTTCCCCTGATTTTGCCCGGAACTGGAATCCTTATGTCATCATCTGCAAAATTAATCTGAACAGCACGGACATCCATGGCTTTTCCTAAATCCATCATAAGCCACTCGTCCCTGCCTGTGGATGCGGCCTGCCACCAGTTCTGGACGTTTTCATTTGCGGCTAGTTCTGGATTTTTGCCATCTGTATGAGATGATGCTGTCATTTTCTTATTATAAGAGAGTAACATCCAGTCCGGATTTGCCCAGATATCATGCCCATTATTGTCCGACAGGCTGATTGGCCAGTCTCCATACCTCTGATTACAGCACAGCTCCCCCTCCTCGTCATACGCAGCCTTCCAGATACCCACTCTTCGCTCAAAATCGTGGTTGGCACTGATTCTCATTGTGGCGGCATGCCAGAAATGGCCCTTATAGTCTTCCATTGTAGAGCCATGACCGGCTCCCGGCATAAATCCGCCCGGATGATATGAATATGGGTTATTTTTTGCCAGCGTAAATGGTCCAAGTGGTTTGTCTGACACGTATACTCCATCTCCATATGTGTTATACTGGGTTCCGGCAAATGCATATTGCAAATAGTATCTGCCCTCATGCTTATCCATCCATGCCCCCTCTATGTAAGGCTTGTCTGTAAACATCCCCCTAATCATTGGAATATACATGGCTGGAATCTGCTCTACTGGTGTGCCCTGCAATTTCATGAAATTTTCAAAGCAGGCATCCACCTCTTCCTCAGGACGAGGCAGCTTGCTGTTGTCATCACCGATTCGCTCATAACCATGCTTATAAGGATTGGCAGATATAAGTTCTTTCTGCTCACCCTTGGGATTCATAGTCTCTGGGTCTAGCTCCACTCCCAGAATAGGGGTGTCATTTGAGCATCCCCAATAAAAATAAACTCTGCCATCATCATCCACAAAAAGGTTTGGATCCCAGTAATCAAAGGTTCCCTCTATCTTTTCGTAAGGTCCATTTAATATGTCCTTTGTGCGGTATCTGTCGCACTTTTCACCCTTTTTTGAGGCGCAGAAATATACATAATCACCCATCACACGCACATCCGGCGCATAATCATACAGCGGCAGTTCTGCCGGGAGCTTATGATTGTCCCACTTTGCCAAATCATCGGAAACCCACACTCCAAGCGTCATTGATGCAAATATGTAATATCTGCCCTTAAAGCTTATCATGGATGGGTCAGCCGCCTCACGACAGATGGTGATTCTGTTTTTTCTCTGGTCTGCGTTAAACTGATATCTGTAATTAATATTTACCGGATTACAATAATATTTCATATATTTTCATTCTCCAATCCTCTTATTTATAGAAGCATTAAGTACTGCCAATGATTTCTCGATATGTCTGTATATACATAAAACCTGCCACCGGCAGTTTTTATTGCATACTTTGGCATACATAAAACTGCAACTGACAGATTCTATGTATCAAAATTACAACTGTCCCAGGAAAAAAAGACTTTCCTTAGGTATACGCTTCATGGTACTTCTGTCTACCGCAATAAGTCCAAACTTCATTGAAAAGCCCTTCTGCCACTCAAAATTGTCCATCAATGACCAGTGACAGTAGCCTATAACCGGTATATTGTCAGCGATACATGCAGCTATGCCCTTTGTTGCCTCATCAATAAATGCAACTCTTCTGCTGTCATCCTCTGTGGCTATGCCGTTTTCTGTAACCATGATTGGCATGTCCTGACTGCCAGCCTTGTCAAACTCTTCATGGGTTTTCCTGATGACATGCTCCAATGCCTGCGGATAAAACTCATAGTCCATCTGGGTAGTCTCAGCCCCCTCAGGCACTGGGCAGATTCCGTCTGCCCCGATAAGGCTTCTTGTATAGTTTTGAAGTCCGAAAAAGTCATCATCCTTGATGTAAGGCAGATAATGTGTGAATTCTTCCTCCCACTCATGCCTTGCAGCTTCTTCGCCTCCGTCAACTGCCTGTATATCATGAAGAGACAGGGACAAGCCTATCTTAAGCTCTGGCTTAACCTTCTTCATGGCAGCCCTGGCTGCCTGATGGGCACGCATTACGAGAATGTCACCCTCTGGTGTTCTCGCACTGACAAAGTTTTCCGGCTTCTTGGTGCCAAAAACCCTTTTGTTTTCAAATCTCTGCCAGAACATGTTCTTAAGCATTTGGTTAAAATTCATGCCCACCTGAGCAGTGCCCTCCATGCTGTCAGACTTTTTATTATTCTTATTTTCCTTGCGCTTTGCCATCATCTGACGCTTATAGCGCTCTGCAATTGCTGCCACCTGAAGTCCCATATTGGCTTCATTTATTGTGACTACATAGGACATCAAATCTCCCAGCTTTTCTGCCACATATCCACAATATCTGGCAAAATACCTGACTGTGTCCTCATTTTCCCATCCTCCCTTTTTGATTAACCATACAGGGGATGTGAAATGCATCATTGTGACAACTGGCTCTATTTCGTTGTTCTTACAACATTCAAGGACTTTTCTGTAATGCTCAATCTCTGCCTCATCAAATCTGCCCTCTTCCGGCTCTATACGTGCCCACTCGATTGAAAAACGATAGGTGTTAAGCCCTGCCTCTGCCATAAGGCATATGTCTTCTTCATATCTGTTATAGTGGTCAACTGCATTGAGGGATGGCTCATTGAAGCTGGTGTGCTTCAAATGCTCCATTGCCCAGTAATCGCTGTGTATATTATTGCCCTCTACCTGATGCGCCGCTGTTGACGCGCCAATCATAAATTTATCTGGAAATCTGCTCATATATTTACCTCATTTCGATTATACATAAAACCTGCCACCGGCAGCTTTTATTGCATACTTTGGTATACGTAAAACCTGCCACTTGCGGCTTTTATTGCATACTTTGGTATACATAGAACCTGCCACTTGCGGCTTTTATTGCACACTTTGGTATACAAATACACAGCCTTCCACCTGAAAAGCTGTGTACATATTTACTTTCTTCGAATCCGTCCCAGGGCTGCTGCAAGCATCTTAGCCTGCTCTCCCTCAGCATCAATTCCCCCCTGTGCTAAAAGCTTTTTAAGCGGCTGTCTGGCAATCATAGCCATCATTGCCTTTGGTATTTTGACATTTTTGCCCATGCCGCCGGCTACTGAGCCCTGCATCTGCTTCATCATCTGCTCTAAAAGGGCTGCTCCCTCTGGTGTTGCCTGAATCTCTGCCATTGTGCTGTTTAGTGAGAGATACGCATCCTCTCCTGCTGCTGGCTCATCCTCTGTCTTTTCATCAAACCAGTTGCGTACCTTTGCAGCATCCATAAAATATGCCGGATTCGGTTCGTCTACCTTTCTGATTGTCATCTCGTCGCTCAAAGCCTCATTATCAGGGCAGACCGCATTTATCCTGTGCTCACCGCTGATTGGCACTTCAAACTTAAAAACATGCTCGCCCTCCTGCTCACCGATGAATTTTCCATCTACATAGAGCGCGATTTTTTTCTGGTTAGAGTAGACCTTAATCTCTGTCACTGGCTCAATTCTGTCTGTATACCTTCTGCCGCAGAGATGTACAAAGGCTTCGTCACTCCACCATGCCTTGTATATGTAAAAGGCGTCCTTTTTCTCTTTTCGGTCAAAGGTGATAAGTCCCTTATGATTTTTTCCTGGGTCTCCTGCCTCATCTCGTCCTGCTGCAGCAAATTCAAACATATTCCATACATATGTGCCCCACAGATAAGGCCTTTTTGCAATCATTTCAAGCATATGCTCATGATAAACTGCCATATAGCTCTCTGTGTAATCTCCCTTTTCAGGCTTTGGCGACTGTAGGCTGATCACTGAATCTGCACCATACTCGGTGAGTCCGATTACTGTGTCCGGATGCCCCTTGTGGAACTGGTCGAAAAATGTATCATTGTCCTCCATCTCCCCCACATACCAGCCATAGTAGAGGTTGTAGCCCCTGATATCAGGCAGGTTCACAAGCGGGCTGTCTGTCTCAAGCATAAAGAGATTTGCCATTGCAGATACTCGGCTCTTATCCATTCTGTGAATTAAAGCATTGAGGATTCTGTGATTTTCCAGCAAGTCCTCTGTCACCCCCTGCAGGGATATTTCATTAGAGATAGCCCAACAGATAATTGAAGCATGGTTATAATTCTGTGCAATCAGCTCTTTCATCTGGGAGATTGTGTTCTCGCGTCCCCCCTCCATATGCACTGTGATATATGGAATTTCTGCCCAGGCTACGATTCCTTTTTCATCACACAAATCGTAGAAATACTGGTCATGCTGATAATGGGCAAGTCTGATTGAGTTAGCTCCGACTGACAATATCAGCTCCATATCCTCATCATGCATCTCTTTGGTGAGGGCATTTCCCACACCCAGCCTGTCCTGATGGCGGGACACTCCCCTTAAAGGATAGCTCTCTCCATTGAGAAAAAATCCCTTGTCCGGGTCAAAGCTGTAGCTTCTGCACCCGAATTTTGCTGTCACCTCATCTATTGCCTGTCCACCTTTTTTAAGCTCCGCTGTGGCTGTGTAAAGGAAAGGATCCTTTAAGCCCTGCCACAGGTGTGGGTTATCAAGGGTGATTGCTCCTGTAAAATGTCTGACTCTGGCAAGCTCACCATCATCATAAAGGGTCTGTACCTCATCAGTTGGAATGGCAAGCTCCAGGCTCTGCCTGTCTGATTCACCACAAACAGATACCCTGACCTCATCTGCCTCACCGCATACATATGCGTCAAATCTGACCTCTGCACTGCCGTCCTCTTTCATTTCAGGTGTCACATAAAAGCCTTTTCCTCCATAATAGTCAAGGTCAAAATGGCTTTCCGCAACTGTAATAAGCTTCACATCCCTGTACAAACCGCCATAGAATGTAAAATCTGCTTTCTGTGGATATACATGGTCATTTGGTGAATTATCAACCTTAATTTGCAGCTCATTTGTATCCAGCAGCTCATTTGTCAGATTCACACGGTATGTAGAATAGCCTCCATCATGAGCTGCAAGCACCTTGCCATTCAGGCTTACCTCTGATGATGAGTTTGCCCCGTTTATCTCAAGATATAGCTCTTCTCCTGCATGAAGCTCTGGCTTAGCAAAGCTCTTGGTATATATACACTCTCCCCTGTAATAATCAGACGCGCTCTGTCCGTCCACCGCATTCCATGTGTGTGGAAGAGTTACATTTTCTTTTTTCCCTTCTTTTTCAAAAACATAATTATCATTAAATAAGATTACTCTTCTCATAATTACACGTATTCCTTTATTGTCTTTTCCTTCATCTCTTTTTTCTTTGCCTCAATTCGCTTCTGGACTTCAACCATTTCCTCTTTTGTGAGATTGCAATTCTTCATAGCAATAAGTGTCACAATCCATCCGAGTAATGGCAATCCAAAATATACTGCCATGGTCACTATCAAAATAGGTGTAGTAAGCGGCTCATTTGGCTGAGGCATTGTTTTTGTATATCCGATAATTGCAACTGCTCCTGTAGCAATTAACGCTGACAATGAGGAAATCAGCTTGTCGATTAAGCTGTAGGTTCCTGTGATAACTGCCGGCACATATCTGCCGCTTCTGTCAAGCTCGTAGTCTACAATATCTGCCATGAATGACACATCTGCTGTAGTAACACACATTTTTGCGCCGTTTAATATAAGTGTGAGCACTACGTATGCTATCATTGTAAAGCCAAAGCTTGAGATTGTATTTGGATCAATCACAATAAAGAAAACAAGTAATATAGCTGCAACTACCATACAAATTTTTGTCCATGTAACTATTGCATTTTTGCTTCCGTATTTTCCTGCGTATTTTGCTCCAAAGCCTGCAAATACGATTGATGGAAGCATACTGATTACAGATAGCATGGTTGCAAGGCTCATGTCTCCGATAATGATACCAAAAAGCATGGTTGTGATTACTGCCTGAGAAGCTGTCTGCTGGGCGATTTTGTCAGATGCCTGGGCTGCGATGTATGCCTGTAATGGCTTGTTGCCCTTTAACACCTCAAGCATATCCTTTACCTTGAGCGGCTCCTGTTTTTTGATTCCCATGTAGTACTCTGGCTTATCATAAGCTGAGATACCGATGCATGCAAGCACTGTTCCGACTGCTGCTACAAGCATACAGACACGCACTGCTGCTGACAGGAAATCCTGATTGTATGTCCCTCCGAATTTTGGAAGCAGTACCATGTTTAACACTACTGTCATAATCATAGGCACCAGATAGTTAAATGCTGTCTGCCATACTCCGATTGTAGGACGCTGCTTCGGGTCATTTGTCATAATTGCTGGTAAGGTCTGGGCTGTTATGTTTGTAACTGTGTAACCTATTACATAGACAACATAGAGCAGGGTAAAAACAATAATTCCGTGTCCTTTTGATGAAAATACATCAAACATTGCCAAAAGAGCAATTGCTTCAATGGCAAAACCTGCTATAAGGAGCACTCTGAGTCTTCCAAACCTTGTGTTTACCTTGTCGTAGACAAGTGCCAGAATCGGGTCTGTTATTCCGTCAAAAATACGGGTGCAGGTCAGGATGACTCCTACAATTGCTGTCGAGATTCCATAACCTACGCTGGCGCTGTAGCTTGCCATGCCGATTAATGAGTATACTGACATTCCTACCATTGCATTGCATGAATACAAGATAATCTGCCATAATTTTGCCCGGCGGTATTGAACGCCGTCAATTTCGCTTTGTGTTAATTTCTTTTCTTTAGCCATAACAACCTCCATACTTGCTTTATTTACATTAAAGCTGTTCTTTATCTGTATTTACATTAACATATGGGGTGTGATATAGTTAGAGTATATTTGATACTTATAGTACTTATTTGATATGAATTTTATTGTTTATTTATTACAATTAACATTTTAATGTTATATAACAGATTCTATACATATCTAAGTATGCCAAAAGCTGCCAGCAGTATATTTTCTTTACCATGGAGAAATAAAATGAACGAAAAAATATTTATGGGATTTATAACAAATATATTAGGAATTAAAATATGCAGTATTTCAAGCGACAGCACTTTGCTTGACGCTTTTGAAAAAGAAAACTGCTTTGAAAAAACCTTGCAGCCCATGTACACAGCAGAATATCTAAGCTATCTGCTGGAAAATGCCAAGGATGAAATCTTTTATGAGATAACAGACTATCTGGACACCAATCTGGTTATGTTCTGCTTTGATAATAAGCATTATCTGCTGGGACCCTATGTCAAAAATTCATTTTCCACTCAGGAAATGCAGGAGCTTCTGGCATCCCACAAGCTGCCGGCAAGCATAATGCTATCATTAAAGCTCTACTACAATCAGTTTCCCCAGCTCAGCTACACCATGATCAGAGGCTCGGTGATGGCAGCTATGCGTACCTTCAAGCCTAATACGCCTGAGTATTCTTATCGAAAGCTGACTGGTTTTCATGAGGAAATCAAGACTGACAGGCTGGTTGTAGAATCAAATAATACCTATTATCAAATAATGGACAGATATGAGATGGAAAATTATTTTTTACGGAAAATATCGGATGGTGATGTGGATGGAGTGCGTATGGCATTTGAGAGCATAGCAAGCAATTATTATGCCAATACCTCAAACTCCCAGCGTTCTCTCTACTCTACAGACTGGAATGGTTTTGCCATTCTGAGAACCCTTGCCAGAAAAGCAGCGGAGTTTGGTGGCTGCCCTGTGGTAAAGATTGATGAAATTACCAGAGAAAGCATTCAGGAATTTGCCTCTGCAAAATCTGGCTCTGAACTGGATAAAATTCAAAAAAATATGTTAATCAGACTTACGCAGGCAGTTCAGGATGCCCAGCATATGTCACAGTATCCGCCTGTTATACGGGATGTGCTTAGCTTTATCTCAATCAACTATACTCAGGATATCTTCCTGCAGGAGCTGGCTGATATGAACCATGTGAGCGAAGAACACCTGTCACGTCTATTCAAAAAAGAGCTTGGGGTTACGCTGACCACTTATATAGGTGATTTGCGCACCAAAAAAGCTGCTGAGCTTTTAAAAACCTCCAAGCTCTCTATTGCTGAGATTGCCATGTATGTGGGATATTCCGACAGTAATTATTTTGTCAAAGTATTTAAAAAGAGATATGGGATGACGCCGTCTGCATATCGACGCTAAGCTTCCCATCATATATAAAAACAGGTATCGTATCCTCAAAGGCATAGATTGTCACCTGTATCGGCTTCCCATTGATGCAGACTGACACCATCTGCCTGTCCATATCAACAATCATTTTTACCCGTATTCGGGTATTTAATTCAGTATATAATCCACCACGCCATTCTCCACCGGGTAAGCATCCAAAAGCCTCTCCCCCACAAAGTCATAGCTCCTCGACCTAGCCACTGCATAAGCATTTTCAGTCAAATCTTCGCACTCTCCATTCAGTATTTCCCTGCACCTTCTGGCAAATTCCCAGTCGTCGCTGCATTTGTATACATCCACTCCGTCCTGAAGCCAGCCTGCATAAACCGGGATATCCCTCACAATCATAGGTGCCCTGCATGCCATGGCTTCCAGTACCACAATCCCCTCTGTCTCCTCATGACTCATAAAGCAGAATAAATCGCAGCCCTGATATGCCTCCCTAAGCTCCTCCTTGTTTACATATCCCGGAAAAATCAGATTTTCAGGTGCATTTTCTATCGCATACCTTATTTCCTTTGGCACGAGACTTAAGTTAGTATAGCCAAACCACATAAAGGTGACATCCGGCATATTTTTCGCCAGCTGGACAAATTCCAGAAGTCCTTTTCTCTCTATAAAATGTCCTACAGAGATAACCACCTTCTCCTCATCCGTAAGCTTATATTTTTCCCTGAAAGCCCTGCGGCCTTCCTTATCAGCCTTCCAGAAGCCTAAATCTATACCGTTTGACACAGCATAAACTGGCGCTTTTACCCCATAGCTCTCAATCAGGAACTTTGAGTATTCAGATGGTGTAATCACCACATCCCCCTGATTATAGCAAAAAGTAATCCATCTCCTGAAAAGCGGTGCCAGGACATTTGAACCTTTAAAAGAATTTCTAAAGTCCTGCATGGTGGAATGTCCATAGTACACCACCTTTTTGCCCATTATTCTGGCTTTCATAGCGGCCAAAGCACTGTCAGGCAGAACTGTATTGATATGTACAATGTCTGCGTCCTTGAATCTGACACCATCCACCATTACACCCTCGGCTCTTAATATATCCTTCTGGTGCTCAATGGCTCTTCCCACACCGCTTCGCTCTACAATCCTTTTTCCACCTGTATATACATGCACTTTTAACATAATGCCACCCCTTTTAACATAGTCTGTAAAATCAGATTTAATCCCATGCTGTAAGCTGCAATTGACAATGGTTTTCCCAGCAAAATCACCGCTGTAAATGTCTTTAGCTTCATCCGCGTCGTGCCAGCCAGATAGCAGAGGAAATCATCCGGCGCAACCGGCAGGAAAATTGCCAGGGCAAACAGCTTGGTAAATCTGCCGTTTTTCTCCGTCCAGCTCTCATATTTATCAATCAGCTTCTTATCGAACATTTTAACCATCAAGGGTCTGCCATAGCGCTTAGCTATCAAAAATACCAGTATTGAACCTATGCAGATGCCCACGTAATTGTATACAAAGCCCATACCAGCACCAAAAACAATTACTCCGGCCACACAGCTCACGCCACCCGGAATCACTGGGATTATGACCTGTATTATTTGTATTAGAATAAAAATAATGCCGGCTGCGGTTCCAAATCCCATTATGAATTTCTGCATATTCTCCTGGGATGTAAGTATGCCCTGTTTCCAGCACCAATACATAAAGCCGGCTGTAAGAATCAATCCTACTATTGAAATTATATTAACAGCTCTCTTGTACGTCATGTCTTTCCCACACCTCCCAACCTGTATACTGGCTGTACAGCATCTCACAGGCTCTGGCAAATGCCTGAATGGAAAATTTAAGCTTCATGGTTTTCTCTGCCTCGGCTCCAATCTGCTCTCTAAGAGCCTTGTCTGTATACAATCTGCTCAGATAAGTCTGAAACTCTTCCTTATTGGAATATGTATATCCATTTCTGCCCTGAACCACTACATTATCAAGGCACTTATCATATCTGCAAAGAATAGGCAGTCCTGACGCCATAGCCTCCATATATGTGAGTCCCTGGGTCTCGCTTGTTGACGCACTGACAAATATATCTCCCGCCTTGTAATACTCCTGCACCTTATCCGATGCTGCCATCCCGGCAAAAATCAGGCGTTCCATCATCCCACACTCTCCTGCCTTTTCCTCAAGCTTTGTGCGGTATGGTCCATCACCTACAATCATAAGGCGTATCCCACCTGATTTCTCGTCCGATAAAAACTCAATGATTTCCTCAAGGTTTTTCTCTTTCGCCAGTCTGCCCAGATACACAAGTACACACTCATCCTTTTTGATGCCAAGTCTCTCCCTGATAATATCTCTTGAGTTGTCTGCTTCTCCCATAAACTGTTCAAGCTCTATGCCGCTTGGGATGACATACAGCGGTGCTGAAACATTATAGCCCTCCAGCATGTCAGAAATTTTCGCAGATGGCACAACTATGGCTTTGGTCTGGGATGCAATGAGCTTTGAAAAAGCCACTACCATCTTCCTGCCCCAGACTCTGCTTGGGCAGAAATAATGGGTATATCCCTCATATACCGTATGATAAGTATGGATTATCGGTGCTCCCGTATGCTTTGCAATCTTTCTCGCCATGACAAATGTGGAAAATTCACACTGGCTGTGAATCACATCCGGCTTCCAGTCCATAAGCTCATCTATGTATTTATGCCCATGTGGAAGCATAACCCTGGCATTTGGGTATACCATTCCGGCTCCCAGTGAGCTGATATAATATACGTTTCCATCCCTATATGAATGATTTCTATTTGACAGTGTAAGTACTCTTACCTCGTGTCCATCTCTCTCAAGTCCCTCCATCAGATTTATAACTGATGTTACCACTCCGTTTATCACTGGTTTGTACCAGTCTGTTGTAATAAGTATTCTCATAAGGAATCCCTCCTTTGTTGGAATAATTATACAGCAGGGGCACCTTAAGAAAATAGAGGGTAAGACCTTAAGAATTGTTTAACGAAAGCTAAAGCATGGATTTTGACTCTAATAATTTGTAATTAAATGTTTTAGATTTGTGTGCCAGCGGCACTCGATACATAAAACCTGCCACTGGCAGCTTTTATTGCATACTTTGGTATATGAAATATGCTTTGAAATGAGTGTATCACTTCAAAGCATATTAAGCCAGCTTATATTTAGCAATTATCTTGCATTATAATTTTACAAAAAGTTCGCAAACACCGGTGCCAGTGCCACCGTGAGTATTCCAGAAACTGCAATGGCAAGACCACTCATAGCGCCCTCAATCTCGCCCATCTCAAGTGCCTTTGCAGTTCCAATAGCATGTGCTGAACATCCAAGTGCAAGCCCTTTTGAGATGGGCTCATGGATTTTAAACACCTTGCAGATTACCTCTCCAAGCATATTTCCGATTACACCGGTTACAACAATTACCGCAACTGTTATGGTCACATATCCGCCTAACTCCTCTGATACGCCCATACCTATAGCAGTTGTTATTGACTTTGGAAGCAATGTAACATAGTCCTCGTGGCTGAGCTTCATTATATATGACAGCACAAGCACCGTGCACAAACTGGTTAATACACCTGCCAGGAGCCCAAGCAGAACCGCCTTATAATTCTTTTTCAAAAGCTCCCACTGCTCATACAGCGGTATGGCAAGGCATACCGTTGCCGGAGTAAGCAGCCAGCTTAAGTATTTTGCCCCCTCATTGTATACGTCATAATCTATGTCCCCAACTACCAGAACAATGATTGTTATTACAATTGAAATCAGAAGCGGATTAAATATTCCTGACTTGAATTTCTTTTTAAGTAACACACCAATCATATATGCAACCAGACTCAGGGTCACTCCTGAAAATAGTGAATTTTCAAAAAAATCTGCTCAAATATGTGGTAGTTTCAAAAGATTACATGATCTTTGCAACTAGAAAAGCCCAAAGACTTCTATCGGTAGATGATAGCCCATGCTATGTCTATTCG
>ERZ1031095.212-NODE-212-length-19018-cov-6.527712_pt1 | contig 19018 bp, 16 predicted proteins | sample MGYA00517108_ERZ1031095 | MGnify/ENA primary metagenome ERZ1031095 (study PRJEB33719, sample SAMN04261275) | wastewater metagenome | biome: rural village; feature: human; material: feces | host: Homo sapiens | place: El Salvador | collected 2013-01-07 ... | reverse complement strand
ATTCCTGACAGATGCTCTGACAAAAAGGTATTTAAATCAGTGAGCCTTGTCCTGTAGATTCTATAGATTTTTCTTGCCATTCTCCTGAAAAATACAGTGAGAAGAATCACTATAGGAAGCAGTATAAATGAGAAAAGTGCCAGCTTGTAATCGTAGACAAGCATGACAGCTGCAAGCCCTATGATTTTTATTATATTTCTAAAAAGCTTAACCAGAATGTCAGAATACATCTCGTTTAAGGCTTCTACGTCATTTGAAACTCTTGTCACCAGTTTTCCAACCGGTGTCAGGTCAAAATACCTGCTGCTTAAGGACTGGATGTGCAGATAGAGCTCTCTCCTGACCTGAAGGATGATATTCTGCCCTGTCTTTTGGAGAATCCAGGTCTGAGCTATGTTAAAGACAAATCCAAGAGCCAGCACTATGCTGTATTTTATTGCTGTGTTTACAATTACATCATAATCGCCATCTGCTTCAAATAAGTTGATTGCATCACCGATTAGAATCGGCCGGTACAAATCAAACCATGTAAGTGCCAACACCAGAATTAATGCCAGTGCCACCCAGAAAGCATAGGGCTTTGCATATGACAGGAGACGCAGCAGGGCATTTCCCTTGTATTTTGATTCGATACTATCTTCATTCATTTTTGCCATGCTACATCACCTCCAATTCCTGCTCTAACTGCTGCTTTTCACATATGTCTGCATAGAAGCCTCCCAGCTTCACCAGCTCCTCATGGGTGCCGTACTCTGTCATTTTTCCATCCTCAAGCACCATCACATGGTCAGCCTTTGAAAGCGTAGAAATCCTGTGGGCAATGACAATAGTGGTCTTACCCTTTCTGAGCCTTAAGAGATTCTCAAGAATCTGCTCCTCGGTATCTGTATCAACTGCTGAAAGTGAATCATCCAGAATCAAGATAGATGCATCCATGAGAAGGGCTCTGGCAATAGAGCTTCTCTGCTTCTGTCCTCCTGACAGTGTGACTCCACGCTCTCCCACAAGGGTCTTGTACTCATCCGGGAAATCCATAATGTTATCGTGTATACAGGCATCCTTTGCCGCCTGATGAATCTCATTTATAAGCTCTGGATGGTCGTCAATCCTCTCCTCAAGTCCAAAGGCGATATTTTCCTCCAGAGTGTCAGAAAACATAAAGTTTTCCTGTGGCACATAAGCCACATCCCTGTGGAGGACTTCAAGAGGATAGTCTGTTATGGCTCTGCCGTCAATTAAAAGCATGCCTTTTGGACAGTCATATATACGAAGCAGCAGGTCTGCAAGGCTGGACTTGCCGCTTCCTGTCCTGCCCAGCACACCCAGCATTTGGCCCTTTTTGATATGGACATTTATATCTGAAAGCACAGGCTCAGTGCCGTCCGGGTATGTGAAGGTGAGATTCTTCATCTCGATATCCCCCTCTATATGCATATCCTGCCCTGAAAGCCCCTCCGGCACCAAATCAACAATGTCTGGTTTTTCCAGAAAAATACTGCTGATTCTGTCCCAGGCTGCCACAGCCTGACTGAATATATTGATGCAGTCACCGGTTGCAATCATAGGCCATACCAGCATGGTGATATATGAGTTAAATGCCACGAACTGTCCTATTGACACCTGACCCTCCAGCACCATTCTTCCGCCTGCCACCAGAGTGATGACAATACTCACACCAATTATAGCATCAAGGGCTGGTCCAAATATGGCCCTAAGCTTTACAACTGCCAGGTTTTTCTCCTTATTATCCTGACAAGCCTTTTCGAACTCATCAAAGTCCTTGTCCTCCTGCACAAATGCCTTGATAACCCGGATTCCGGCAAAGCTCTCCTGCACCTTATCCGACAACAAAGAAAAGGCATCCTGCCTCTTAAGCTGTCTCTTTTTGGACTCTATGCCGTAGTAATAGCAGCCAAAAGCTATAAAAATCAGAGGTATAAAGGCTAAGGCTGTGAGCTTAAAATCCACATAGACAATCATTTTTACCAGTACCATGATGGTCATAATCACAGCGTCAAAGGTGGTGATTACAGCCATTCCTGTTCCCATGCGGACAGCCTGTAAATCATTGGTAAAATGTGCCATCAGGTCACCGGTCTTGTGACTGTTAAAGTATCTCGCAGATAAGGTCTCAAGGTGACCAAACATATCATCACGAAGCCTGTACTCAATCCCTCTTGACGCACCGATTATGAAATATCTCCAGCCAAATCTGCCCACCATCATTATTATTCCAGCTGCAAATATCTTTTTGATTATGTCTATGACACCAGTCATATCCAGTGTTTTGGCTGTAAGTCCGTCTATTATCTCACCTGTAAACTGTGGGATATAAAGGCTTGCCAAATCCACAGCCAGAAGCACCAGAACCCCTATCAGATAGTGCCACTTGTATTCCATCAGATAGGGTATTATGGAAAATTTATCTTTTTTACTTTTATTATTACTCATCTTTTTGAGAGCTCCTTTAAATATTGAGGTTGATACAGCCATTCTATTTTACAACTTATCGGGGTGGTTGGCAATTTTATAGTTTATGTATGCATGGCAAAAAAAGCCGGCGCACCGCTGATATATCAGCCAGTGCGCCAGCCCTAGAATACTAAATATTCAAATGCCAATGTGGCAAAAGCCCAGATTAAAGCTGTGGTCCAGCAGAAACTAAAGCCTTTCCAGCATCGTTAGATGTGTACTTAACGAAGTTCTTGTTGAATCTCTCAGCAAGATCCTTAGCCTTTGTCTCCCACTCAGATGCATCTGCATATGTGTCACGTGGGTCAAGGATTCCTGAATCTACTCCTGGAAGCTCTGTTGGAACCTCAAAGTTGAACATTGGAATCTTCTTTGTAGGAGCCTTAAGGATAGCTCCTGAAAGGATAGCATCGATGATTCCTCTTGTATCTTTGATTGTGATTCTCTTTCCTGTTCCATTCCATCCTGTGTTAACAAGGTAAGCCTTTGCTCCAGACTTCTTCATCTTCTTAACAAGCTCCTCAGCGTACTTTGTAGGATGAAGCTCTAAGAATGCCTGTCCGAAACATGCTGAGAATGTAGGTGTTGGCTCTGTGATTCCACGCTCTGTACCAGCAAGCTTTGCAGTAAATCCTGAAAGGAAGTAGTACTGTGTCTGCTCTGGTGTAAGGATAGATACTGGTGGAAGTACTCCAAATGCATCTGCTGAAAGGAAGATTACGTTCTTTGCAGCTGGTGCTGAAGATACAGGCTTAACAATATTTGTAATATGGTTGATTGGGTAAGATACACGAGTGTTCTCTGTAACGCTCTTGTCTTCAAAATCAATCTTGCCGTTTGCATCAACAGTTACGTTCTCAAGAAGAGCATCTCTTCTGATTGCGTTGTAGATATCTGGCTCAGACTCTTTGTCAAGTCCGATAACCTTTGCATAACATCCACCCTCGAAGTTGAATACACCGTTGTCATCCCAGCCGTGCTCATCATCTCCGATAAGAAGACGCTTAGGATCTGTAGAAAGTGTTGTCTTTCCTGTTCCTGAAAGTCCGAAGAAGATTGCTGTGTTCTCACCATTCATATCAGCGTTTGCTGAACAGTGCATAGAAGCAATTCCCTTAAGTGGAAGGTAGTAGTTCATCATAGAGAACATACCCTTCTTCATCTCTCCGCCGTACCATGTATTGATGATAACCTGCTCACGGCTTGAAATGTTGAATGCTACACATGTCTCAGAGTTAAGTCCTAACTCCTTGAAGTTCTCAACCTTAGCCTTTGAAGCATTGTATACTACGAAATCTGGCTCGAAGCTCTCAAGTTCTTCTGCTGTAGGCTGGATGAACATATTTGTTACGAAATGAGCCTGCCAAGCAACCTCAACGATGAAACGAACAGCCATACGTGTATCCTTGTTAGCTCCACAGAATGCATCTACTACGAAAAGTCTCTTGTTTGAGAGCTCTTTCTTTGCAAGCTCCTTAACAACTGCCCATGTCTCTTCTGTCATTGGGTGGTTGTCATTTGGATATCCCTCTGAGTTCCACCATACAGTGTCCTTTGAGTTCTCATCCATAACGATGTATTTATCTTTAGGAGAACGTCCTGTATAAATACCTGTCATTACGTTAACAGCACCAAGCTCTGTCTCATGTCCAACCTCATAACCTTCAAGACCAGCTTTTGTCTCTTCTGCGAATAATGTCTCGTAAGAAGGATTGTAAACGATCTCTGTTGCACCAGTGATACCATACTTGCTTAAATCAACTTTTGCCATCTCATTAACCTCTTTTCTAAAATATTTATTTAATCATCTGTATATTTTATAGCAGATAATTTGTTTGCGCTTTCACCTATGAAGTATATAAAAAAATGCACAATAAATCAATAGCCAAAAAGCTTTTTGTTAAAAAAATAACATTTTATTTTTATCTCTTGAATTTCTTTGCGCAATTTTGACATTCTGCTCCGAAAAGCACAGGATTGCCACACCTGCTGCACCTCTCATATATTTTTCCAAAGTGCTGTGTGCCATCATCCTTGTACTCGATTCTGCCCTGTGATATCCAGTTTCTGACCTTTCTTCTCGGGATGCCAAATTTTTCTGCCACATCCCACTCTGTCACATCATTGCTTCTTATGTATTCCTTGACCTGCTCAAAAAGCTCTGTCTCCTTGCATCTGGGACAGATTTCCCCTTCGTACCCCTCGGGCAGATCACAGTTGCAGCTAGTGCATCTTTTTATGCCAGTTTCAAATAATTCCTTATACTTCATAACTACACCCAACCTTGCAGCAATTTATTGAGTGCTTCAAAATCCACATTGTCAAATGCATCCTTTAAGGCCTCATATTTTTTCTTATCATCTTCTGAATATGAGTAGGTATCCATCTCTGCGATTGCCTGCTCAATTGTATCAAAGTCAAGTCTTTCCGCAGCCTCTCTAAGCCTGCTCAGGTACTCATCTCTCATCCTGCCTTCAAGCAAGGGACTGGCACCTGTATTCTCCTGATTCTGCGTTTTATTAAAATAAGGTGCCAGATATGACTTGTAAGACTCATATACTTTGAGCATATCCTCTGTTCCATTAATGATTTTTTCTATATCATTATCTTTTCCAGCTCTTTCAAGTGATTCTGCCAGGTCAGCAAGCTTCGTGGCACCCACCTGCCTTGATGTGCTCTTTAATGAATGAACCTCAATAGTATATAAATCCCAATTCTTTTCTTCGTAATAACCCCTTATTATTTTACTTCTTTTATCAATATCCCTGTAATAATTCTCCAATATCTTCCAGAACAGTCTGACGCTGCCCAGCAGTCTGACAGCCTCTGCCGTATTCAGGCCTTCTATAACCGGCAGCTCCTTATCCTCCTGTTCATCTTTCTTTTTCTCATATTCCGCTGGTGCGATATGTTTTTGAAGCTCTTTAGGCAGCCATCTTTTTATACATGCAATCAGAAGCCTTAGTTCAACCGGCTTGCTTATGAAGTCATTCATCCCCTCCATCAAAAACATGCTTTTTGACTCCTCTACGGCATTCGCAGTAAGTGCGATAATTGGAACCATGTTGTATTCCGGGTAATCCCTTCTTATTATATGTGTTACTTCCACACCATCCATCTCCGGCATCATATGATCCATAAAAATCATATCATACTTCTTCTCCTTCATCATCTGCAGAGCCTGCTTTCCACGGGTGGCTGTGTCAATCTGCATCTGAAGCGGCTCCAGAAGTCCTTCAACTACAGTAAGGTTTATCTCATTGTCGTCCACCAGAAGCACTTTTGCATCCGGTGCACAGAAATCAATGTAATTCCCTGTTGGTGCATAATTTACTATATTAGGATCCTCATGATTTAAAATGGCACCTACTTTGTTTACACACATTGGTTTTCTGACATATATAACATTTGGGATGTCAGAATCCAGTGAGTCACAATAACCCGTTATGACAGCAAAAGTGGTCTGTGGATTAGCTAGGGCAAGTTTTTTCATATCCTCAGACAGTGATTCCTTGTCCAAAAATACAAAATCATAATCCATCTCATCTGTCATTTTAAAATCATAAAAGGCAGCCAGCAGACGATTCAGGTCATGCCTCAGGGCATCCTTGACATATTCATTACCACCAACTATTCCGACCTTTATGGGCTTTTCCGTATTAAGCTCTACGCTGGGACTTGATTGGGCTATACGCTGTGGCACCTGAAATGCGAACTTTGAGCCAACGCCATATTTGCTCTCCACCAGCATATTTCCATTCATGAGAGTAACCAGATTTTTAGATATTGCAAGCCCCAGTCCTGTGCCCTCCACAGTCCTGTCCTTCCAGCTCTCAAGCTGGGTAAAGGAGTCAAAAAGCCTGCCCATATCCTCCTCCTTTATGCCGATGCCGGTATCCTCAACTGAAGCTAAAAGAGTTATCTCAAAGTCTGATTTTTTGATAAAGTCAATCCAGATTGTAACTGTTCCGCTGTCTGTGAATTTCACCGCATTGGTGGCAAGATTTATGAGCACCTGCTTGATTCTGACGCAGTCCCCCACAAGCATTTTGGGGATTCTTGGGTTCACATCCATGATAAACTCTATGTCCTTATTGCCGATTCGCGGCATAACTGCGCTGCCCACGTCACTAATCATCTGCATGACATTGTATTCCGAATAGATAATGTCCAGTTTGCCAGCTTCAATCTTGGCAAAATCCAGGACATCATTGATTATGGTTAGTAATAACTGACCTGAGGATTCAATCTGCCTGACATAGCCCTCTACAGTGGGTGATAAATCCTCCCTGAGTGCCATCTCTGCCAGTCCGATTACCGCATTCATAGGTGTTCTTATCTCATGACTCATATTAGCCAGAAAGCTTGACTGTAAATCTGATGACCGTTTTAGCTCTTCATTAAGCTTCTTGAGCTTGAGATTATTCCCGCAGATAAATTCAAGTATATTGGCGCAATTTTGAAGACTACCATCATCCGGCTCTGTATCAGACCATTCTCCTACATCAACTATGTATCCAAGTGTTTTACCATCTAAGGATATTTCGGCATAATGGGCACTCCTGTGTTCTTTGGGGTCAAACTCACTTATGTCATATATTTTTTTATTGGTACTGCCATATTTATTTATGCTACCAAGTGTCTTTTCTATGTCGTCCTTATCAAGTAATTCAAAAAGCGAATATAAGTTTTTTTCCATGTGTGCCCCTTATCCTATGCATTTATGTATCATTGCAAACAGTTTCTCCTGGTCAATCGGTTTAAGCAGATATCCCTGTGGTCCTAAGGCAAGAGCCTGAGCGATTTTTGCCCTCTCCGATACACCTGTCAGGAATACTGCCGGTATGTTTCTGGTTGCTGCATCTGCTTTCATGGCCTTTAGCACATCAAGCCCCGACATCTCTGGCATATTGTAGTCTAAGAGCATCATGTCCACCTTGTTTTCTTTCAGGTATTTGAGTGCCAGCTTGCCGCTGGTCACTATTACAACATCATAAAATTCCTTTAACTGCTCTCTTATGACTTTGAGCATGATTGGAGAATCGTCTACCACAAGGATTGTTTTTTTGCCATCCTTGTTTTGATTGTTATTATAAATATCTGCAGCATATTTGCCCGCTGCCTCCTGTGCATGAGCCTTTGCATTTTTCTTGGCAGCCTTGTCAATTTTAACATCTACTTCAAGCTGTATATCAAGCATTTTCTTATCAATATCAATCTCAAGGTCTGCAAGTCCTGCCCACTGCTGCTCAAACCACATCAGGTCATCCTTATTTCCGGCAGCGGCAAAAGGAATTCCCTGCAGATTACTGTACGCAGCCTTAGCCGCCTTAAATTCATCCACAACATAATCATGAATGCCTTCCAGTGACAGCATTATCATATCCGGTCTGAAATAATTAACATGTGCACTTATGTCCGCTGCTATAGGTGATGATATAAGGACCTCATATATCTTTCCAAACTGGTCATAAATATCATTTACATTGCTGTAGTCCTCACCTATTATCAGTATCTTGTATTTCATGCTTATCCCTCCTTCAAGTCTGCCTGTAATCATATATTTACGTGCTCACGGGCAAGCCCATCCCACTCATGTATATCACATTTGGCACGTCTCATTACCTGCGCTCATAGACGCGAATCTCACAGTTGTGCGGATGTGGACGCCATTTGATACCATTTGGTCTGTCCTCCAGATAACCACAGATGGCTCTTATGATTCCACCATGGCAGACCACCAGCACATTTTCATAATCCTTTGCCTCAAGCTCCTTCAAAAATCCATGGCTCCGCTCAATCATGTGCGGAATTGTCTCCACCGTGTCCGGCGCCGGAAAGACCTCTGGCAGAGCCCAGTACAGAGACATTTTAAGTCCAAGCTTGTAGTAGCTCTTAAGCTCATATTTACCAAAATCTACCTCAATAATCCTTGGGTCGGTGATGACCTCATCCTTGCTGACCCCGCCTATAATTGATGCAGTTGTGACAGCCCTGTCAAGTGGACTTGCATATACCGCATCAAATTTCATATCTCCAAGCTTTGCTCTCGCCGCCTTTGCCTGCTCTATACCGGTGTCATTCAGCGGTTCATCCGTCAGTCCCTGCATGAGTTTCTTCTTATTATATTTTGTCTGTCCATGTCTGGTTACCCAAATCTTCATTTATTTTTCTACCATTTCTATATATTTTAAACTGCTTAATACTTTTATTTATTATAGAACTCCTTCACGTGCTATTCAATATTTCTGTTACATTTTTCCTATTTTCTTATTTCTTAGTTTTATCTACGGCAGGTTTTCTCTCAAGCTCTCTCAAGCAATATAGCAGCAGCTTCAAAATCCTTTTGAAGCTTTACCTTAAGCCTGCCATTTTCAAGAGAAATCCTGTCTTTATCCATGCTGCAAGGCTCTGCATAAACAGCTGTGACCTTAATGCCAGTCAAATCAATTGTTTCCGGTTCGTCAGCCTGATTTTCTGCCATAAGTACCGGGAAAACCGGTACGTTAACGTCACTGCCTCCGCCATTTTCAAAAGTATGAACGACAACAAGGCTCTGTCTGTCTGTGTACCTGACAACCGCCTGATAAGCTGATGGATGGCGCAGACTAGCCTGCCTGTTTCCAAAAATCAGGGTCTCTCCATCCCTTATAACTGCTGCCGCCTTCTTGTAAAAATCAATGCCATTGTCAATAGCCTGCCATTGTTTTTCGCTAAGGTTAGTCACATCCCCTGACAGGCACATCCTGCCAAGCAGGGTGTTTGCCATGGAATACACAATCCTCTGTATGCTGTCCGTTTCTCTGATGACAGCCCATATCTGGCTCTGGGCTGGGTGTATGACTCTGTGCAGATATGCCGCAATGACAGGAATCTCCACCAGCTCATGAGCATCCGAAAATGAAGCCATGGAGCACAGACTCATCATTTTTGGCTCTAGCTTGTGTCCTCCCGAAGCACAGTTTTCCAGTATAATATCAGGAATTTCCCGCTTCACCTTCTCTATAAAGGCTAAGGATGCCATTCCATTCTGTCTTAAGCCCTCACCCAGAGACTCCGCTCCGTCACATCCAATGCCTATTGACTCATTGTAATCCATTTTCATATAGCCAAAGCCATACTGCTTCAGGGTTCCTATGACCTTTTGGGTCAGGTACTCCTCCACCCATGGGTCTGTCATCTTCCAGAATCTTCTGAAATATGTGGTGAGGGGCTTGCCATCCTTTTGTAAGAGGTGTTCTGTCAGCTGGTAGACATCTGCCTGCTCTGCCACATTGTCGATTTCAAACCATATGCCCGGCACCATTCCAGCCTGTCTGATTTTATCCGTCGTCTTGTCAAGCCCCTCCGGGAAAAGCGTTTTTGATATATCATAATCTCCCATCACTCTGTCCCAGGGTATGCCATCCTTTTTATACCAGCCACAGTCTATGACAAAATAGCTGATGCCCTTATCCTTTATGGCATCCACAATGTCAGAAATATTTTCATGGCTTGGGCAGCCCCAGGTGGTGCAGTATTCGTTAAAAATTATAGGAAGGTCCCGCTCCATATGCGGTCCAGCCTCAACAGTTCTTAGACCAGCCTCGGTAAACCTCTGCATAAAAAGCGTGAAAGCCGGCTCATCTGCATTTTCAAACTCAGCCTCCTCCGGAATATATGCCACAGATACAAAAGCTTCCGGTGTCTCAAAGGACTGACCCGGCAGGATATTTTTCATCCAGTGCCCAAACTCCCTGTCAGCCAGACCACCGCTGAACCCCAGCCCATCATCCTTTCTGTAGACCTCTATCTGCCAGGAGGTATTGTGGGCAATCTGCGCCCCCCAGAATACCTTTGTCTTCTTATCATATACAGCTCCCATAGGGAAAAAGTGGTTAACCGGCAGCGAACCAGCCTGACCATACCGCTCACATCTCACAGCATGTCCACTCCAGGAAGTCTCAAGGCACAAGTCCTCAAGAGTCTGCCTGTCAATGCGGCCTTCACCACTCCACACACTTCTGACGCGGTACAAATCCATAGACAGATGGGCATCACCCTCCACATAAGGTGTAATGCCTCCCATGGAAAAGCTCTCAAACATCTCAAGAGACACAGCATTATCACTGTGATTATAAAAAACATTTTTCATTCTGGCATGGCGGCTGCCCGCCCTGTAGCTTAGGATATGGTGCACCTCATAGCCCCTGTCATCTTTCAGATAGGTAGTGATAACTAACTCACCATCTTCCTGTGACACTTCCTGCCTGTCATATTTAAGCCTCCTGCAGCTCTCACCATTTCGCATTGTGAGCCCACCAGCGTAGGCCTCGTTGTAGGTGTCTCCAGCATATTTAATCTGCACCAGATTTTCCAGCTTTGCATTCTTGCTTATGTCAGGGTCTGGCATAAAATCAGCCGGAAGCAGAATGAAGCCTGCTATATTATCCTCGTCCAGGGTGTAGCGCGCTATCATGTCACCTAATTTGTATTCGTTTAGTGTTGCCATTGTATAATCCCCCTATTTCTTTCTGACTTACATGTATATTTTACACTATTTTTTGAATTGAACGTATACTCATATTTGTTTTCTCTATTAAGTAAAACTGTCAATGTAAGTTATAATTTTCTTTATATGCCGCAGCCTTAATATCTGGCTGCTCCGCAGCCCAGATTTACCCCAGGGAATCATAAGAAATTATGAAACGTGAAAATGGGATGTTGTGGCAGGCTGGGTAATTATTTGTGGCGGGTTTCGGATTTAAGATTTTCTAAATGCTCTGGCTGATGTGGTGGAGACTTGACGCAATCGTTCGACACTCGCCATCCTTGGCTCGAGTCTCACTCTCGGCAACGTCCTGTTGCCGAGTTGCTGTGGAGCGTACAGAGCATCAAGAAAATCTAACATCCTGCACAAGCCACGAATAATTACCCAGCCTGCCACAACATCCCAGCCACCACCTCACACCTCTTATGCCCCCAAAAAAACAGCAGGAGACAGCATCCCAGCTGATGGAATGCTGTCTCCTGCAAGATTAACCTATTCACTATTACTGTACCACAGTACACTCAAGCAGAATTAAGGCTTCATACACAGATACACAAAGTATGACAGATATGCCAAAAGCATAACTATGCCACCTGTCCTCGTAAGCTTTTCCTTCTTAAGCACTGCTGCCCAAAGTATTATACCCGCAACGACCATGACAACAGAATCTACGATAAACTTAGGGTCAAATGGCACCTGTCTGACAAATGCTGTGGTTCCAACAATAAACAGGATGTTAAAAATATTGCTTCCTACAATATTGCCTATGGCTATATCTGCATTTCCTTTTCTGGCTGCATTTACTGACGTGAAAAGCTCCGGAAGTGATGTACCAAGGGCTACAACCGTAAGCCCTATAAATCTCTCACTTATGCCCACAGCTCTGGCAATCTCAGTTGCACCATACACAGCGAATTTACTTCCTGCAATAATCGCAATAAGACCACCAGCGATAAACGCGAGCTGCTTTATAAGCTTTATCTCCCTGCTGCTTTCATCATCAGTATTCTCCTTATTCTTTCTGGCATTGATGAAAAGGTATGACAGGTAGGCTATGAAAAAAGCCCAAAAAACAATTCCATCAAGTAAGCCGATGTTCCCGTCTAGTCCTAAAATTATAAGAAGAACAGAACAGCCTAACATAAATGGTATATCAATTTTAATTGTGGACTTTGCCACTGCAATAGGCACAATCACTGACGCTATACCTAAAATTATAAGTACATTTAATATATTGCTTCCCACAATATTGCCTATGGTAATATCAGCATTTCCTGTGACTGCAGCCGTGATACTGACAGCCGCTTCCGGCGCGCTGGTTCCCATGGCTACAATGGTAAGCCCTATGACAAGCTGGGGTATTCCAAGCTTTGTGGCTGCCCCTGCTGCTCCATCCACAAAGTAATCTGAGCCCTTAACTAAAAGTACAAATCCTACTACAAGTGCTCCAACGTACAAAATAATGTTCAATAGATAAACCTCCTGACTATTAGCTCTGTTCTGGCAGAAATCTGTCGTTTAACACTGACAAAAGCTTTCCCAGTGCCCCAAATAAAACAACCTGTGCCAAAATAAAAATCACACCAATTAAAACGCCTAACATTCCTGTACTCATGATTACTCCTCTTCCTTCCTAACGTTATTATCCTTTTTTTCAGGGGCATATTCATACCACCAGGCAAGGGCAGCTCCCCCCACAACGGCAATTACCGAAACTACGATTACAACTGTATCAAGCATAGCTCAATCCCTCCGATATTCTATCAAGGTTATATTTTTACATTATGTTTCTAGTATTAAGTTTCCACTGTTATGTTTTGCTGCTATGTTGTGTCGATAGACTTTCCGCCAGACACGTCAATTAGTCGGGTGGCATACAGTTATTTCACAGAACAAAATATGAACTGCAACGGGGTTCCATTAACCCTGGAAACGGAGACCCCTGCGCAAATTTACACGCACTATCCCGATTCATCCCGTTGCTGATTTCATATTTTTTCTGTGGAATAAGCTGTATGCTATCCGACACTCACCACCTAAATTGCGGAAAGTCCCATCTTCCACACAAAATATAACCACTATGCTGCTTTTTGCCCATCCTTATTATGGATAAATGTTATGATTAACCTATGACTTTTGCTCTCCGCATAAGTACACAGATTATGTAAAGAAAAAAGAATGAAAAACAGGGCCGGTAAAATAACGTTTAAAAGGGTATAAACCACCAGTAAACTGGCACTGTTTCTCCTTGTAGAAAGCTGCCTGATCAAAGCAGTCTGGGATGATGATGCTGATATCTCCTCAACATTCATCACCACATCAAGATTCATATCTAAAGATACATAACTGACTGGGTTCAATGGAGCAGTACCATCACTTACAGATACATTGCCATTGCCCATTCCGAGAAAAGAGCAGAAAAATACCGAAAAAATTGCAATTAGACATATAAATTTTTTGCTGTCTGCAAGCTTTCTCATGCTGCTTTTCCTCCCTTTGTTTTTCCATTAAGTAATACTATCACAAATACTTAAATTTTTCTACTCTCTATATAAAACTACTGTATCATTTTCTGCTATTATTGTTTTTCCGTCCGGTATAATTGTCTCATCATTCCTTAGAATCAGGGCTATAAGCTCATCCTTGCTCAAGTCCAGATCCCCTATATGCTGTCCACACCATTTGTTGTCCTTGTCTATGACGATTTCCTCCAGCGTCTCCTCGTCTGTCGGCACATAAGGCGGAACACTCAGAATAACGGTATCACCAGGTTTTATTTTGGTTTCACCCTTGGTTATGATGGTTTTTCCATCTCTTTTTATCATAAGGGCAAGGGAACCGTAAGGCATAGACACCTCTTTGATTTTCTTATTCGACCAGTTGTGTCCCTCCGGAATATACATCCGCATGAGCTGCAGGGCTGTCTCCTCCTGATAATCGTTGAAGCTCTTTCGTACATCAGTCTGGTCATCCACCATATGCAGCTTATCTGCCACAAGCGGAAGCAGGCCTCCCTGAATCGCCACGGAGAAAAGCGTAACCATAAATACAATGTGGAACAAATCCTCTTTCATGGATATGCCAGATGCAACCGCCATGATTGCAAATACACAGGATGAGGCTCCTCTGAGTCCTGCCCATGATATAAGCAGGCACTGTCTCATGCTGCACTTACATGGCAGCATCAATAAATACACTGCTATAGGTCTTGCAATAAAGGTTAAAACAACCACGATGACTGCGGATGTAAGCATAATCTGCGGCATCAGGTGCGGATAGCTTAAAAGTCCAATCAGGAAAAATACAAAAATCTGTGATAAGCTTGTAACTCCGTCAAAGAAATGTATAAGTGTCTGCTTGTTGCATATTCTGCTGTTTCCTAAGATAATTCCATAGAGATACAAACTCAGATAAGCATTTCCTTTAAGTGCGCTTGAGACTCCAAAGCACAAAAATACCATGGCAATCACAAATATGGTGTCCAGACCATCTGATATAATATCGGTTCTTGTCATTATCTTAACCGAAGCAATTGCTGTAACTATACCAATTAACACGCCCACACTGATTTGCAGCACTACCATAAGTGCCACATTCTGTGAGCCTGAGCTACCCAAAAAGCCTATGGCTATCATGGTGAGCATGTAGGCAATCGGGTCGTTACTTCCACTCTCGACCTCAAGGATTGAAGCCGTTCCGTCCTTTAGGTTAAGCTTTTTCTTTCTTAGGATTGCAAACACGCTGGCTGCATCAGTTGATGACAGGACAGCTCCCACCAGAAAGCTCTCCGGAAAGGATATCTTTAATATGTAATGGCACAGCACTGTGGTGATGCCGGCTGTCAGGATAACTCCTGCTGTAGACAGGGCAATCGCCCTTCCAGCCACTGGCTTTGCAGCGCTCCACTTGGTGTTGAAACCACCATAAAACATGATAAAAACCAGAGCGATTGAGCAGCTGGTCTCCGCAAAGGAAAAGTTGTCAAACTCAATCTTAAACAAGCCGTCACTGCCGAATACCATGCCTATGAACATGAATAGAATCAGAGCCGGCAGCCCAAACCTATCTGAAAATTTCTCAGCAATAATACATAACAGTATTATTACCGCAATCCCTAACACATATAAAACCATTTACCTGCATCATCTCCTTTTCTCTGCTGTGTCTCATTGTTACAAATTTTTTCACAATATATCATATCATGGACTTTGGCTCAATAGTTTTCTGAAACTATAATAAAATGTTTATAAAATTAAGTGAACTTTCCGCTCCAATGATTTGCCTCTTCCCGATACTGCTCGGCTACCTGCATCAGCTCCTGATACTGGCGTTTGGCGCTCTCTATTTGGGACTTGTAGAAGTTGATTTCCTTTTGCTGCTCCATAAGGCTGGATTTGAGCCTGGCCAGCTCCTGCTCATTCCTGTTCTCTATCCTGCCCTGTGCCACCAGCTGCAGGTCGTTGGAAGCCTCATACAAGACATATCCCTTTTCATTTTCCACAGACACAAGCATACGCTCATTGAGGCAGACAACCTTATACAGTGCTTCCTTGTTTCCTAAATCCACATTTAATATTTCTCTTTCTCCCTCATATGGCAGGATTCCATGCAGACGATAATTTTCCTCATCCTCCCCTGTATTTTTCTCCATATAAAAAAGTATCAGCCTGCCATAAAAGGCAGTAAGGCTCGGCGAATTGAAGCTCACATTTTCCCCAGCCTGTCTCTCAAAAGGAAATACATACTCCAGCACCGACCTCACCACCAGAGCTCCGTTTTCATTTATGTAAGTGTAGTAAATCGCACTGTTATACACAGTATCATTTAAATCGCTCTTATAATCTCTGACCATTATCACCGGAAGATAAAATTGATGCCCCTCCTTTTTTCGAAGGATTATCTCATTTTGATTTTTGTATATAAAAAATCCCTGCCCACCGGCAGTCTCATAAAGATATGACATATGGAAAACCTTCAAATTTTAATCTGTTTAAGTATATGTTTTTCGCACATTTATATGCTGAGATTCGTATACTATATCAAAACAATAAAGGATACAATGATATGGCAAAATGTAAATGCAAAACAAATGCAAAAATTGTCAGCAGTGTTGTCTCAAACTTAAATGGCAGCTCATGCCCATGTACAGATGTCTGTGCTTCTCCAATATGCGCAGACCCTTGCGTGCTGGGCATTATGGCTCCGCTCATTTATGATGAAATCGGCATAAATCTGTGTGCCAGCTTTCCACTTGGTGTCACACTATCCACAACATATCCGACTGTGACAAATGCAACAGCAAGAGTTATAAATGCCAGCTACACTTATGGTGCCGGCAATGTCAGTCTGGAATCAATTAATGGTCGTGGCAACTGCTATGACATCACCCTTTCCAATATAACAATCACCTTTGCGGTAGACCTGTTTGACGCAAACTGCCGTCTGGTGGCAACCGTATACCCTACTGCTGTCTATCTGCCTCCTAGTACCACAGCAGCAACCTATGACGCAGACACCAATCCAAGCTCTGTGGAACTGGTGCTCTTCGCTCCTTATGGTCCATCCTATGAGACAGTTGAAGCTGCAACCACACCGGTTCTAAACTTCATCGGAGCAGTCACTGGCTCTAACACCGTAACTCAGGGCATCAACATGTTTGCTTTCGGCAAAGTCTTAGACCTTGACGTAAACGATAGTACTATCACTGTAGGTCTGACACTGGTTCTCCAGAGTCTCTACTTTGCAGGCTATAAGGTAAAGAGTGACGGCAAGATTGATATTCCAAAGGGAAGCATCACCTCCCCTGAAAATTCAGACTGCATGCGTTTCGTCTCTGGCAATCTCTTAAATCTTGCGATTAAACCTCTGGATCTGGGGGCTCCGAGCTATGAGGAGTACCAGAAGCAGAACTGCCAGAAGCTCAATCCGTCGCCTTGTGCCGGCTCTTGTCCGGGCTACACTAATGTAACAGATGTGCCTGTCAAAAATGGAAATAATTCCGGCTCAGGCGGCGGGGGCACCACTTTATAATTTTTGTATTTTATCGTATAACCCTAACTACAAGCCAGCTTGCATGCTGTGTTTCGCATCCTGCTTCTTTTATACGATAAAAAGGACTGCGCACTTTCCAGTGCCGCAGCCCTTACATAGCTATACATATTTAATTCAATAATCATCAGCACAATATGTACACTTATCATGTCCATAAGTGCCGGTGAAAATTTCTACAATATAGTCTCATTCATGCTCCCCATGCGGTACCCCATGATATCAAGTGCCACATATGCAAATCCATACTCCTTGAACCTGCTGTAGACCTCTGTCCTGACTTCCTCTTTCATGAACTTATCAAACTCAGATGGGTCAAGCTCTATTCTTGCAACATCACCATGTATTCTGACCCTTAGCTGGTGAAAGCCCATATCCAGCAGAAGCTGTTCCGCCTTGTCCACCATCTTAAGCTTTTCCTCGCTTATCAAATCCCCATATGGGAATCTGCTGGAGAGACAGGCAAAAGACTGTTTATTCCAGGTCGGGATGTTGAGGTACTGGGACATATCTCTTATGTCCTGCTTGCTGAAGCCGCAATGTCTCAAAGGACTCTTTATGCCAAGCTCTGCAACCGCCTGCAGTCCCGGTCTGTAATCTCCGTTGTCATCAAGATTTGAGCCCTCTGCGATTTCCGCTATGCCCTGCTCATCTGCCACAGCCCGGATTTTTTCAAAAAGCTCATGCTTGCAGAGATAGCATCTGTTCTTTGGATTATGGGAAAAGCCCTCTATCTCAAGCTCCTCTGACTTTACGATAAAATGCTTTACATCCATTTTCCTGCAGTATGCCTCTGCTTCCTTTAATTCCCGCTCCGGAAATGAGCAGGATGAGGCTGTGACAGCTATGAGCCTGTCTCCCATGGCCTCCTTTGCCGCATAGAGCAAAAATGTCGAATCCACACCGCTTGAAAAGGCTACTGCCACACTTCCAAAGGAGGCTATGTATTCCTTTAATTTATCATATTTATCTAATAGTTCCCTATTCATCTACTCTGCACTCCTGACACCTGTTAAATCCTTCACCACTTCGCCCGCAATAATAAGTCCTGCCACTGATGGCACAAATGCCACACTTCCTGGGATATCCCGTCTCTCTGTACACTTGTGGGCTGCTCCCGGAGGGCATATACAGTTGGTCCTGCAGCTGACTGACATATCCTCGATTGGACGGGTTGGCTTTTCCTCTGAATAAACCACCTTAAGCTTCTTCACCCCACGCTTTTTAAGTTCTCTTCTCATAACCTTTGCCAATGGGCACATCTTAGTCTTGTATATGTCTGCTACCCTGAAAGCACTTGCATCCAGCTTATTTCCGGCTCCCATAGAGCTTATAATCGGTACATTAAGCTCCCTGCACTTCATGACCAGCTCAAGCTTGGCTGTCACTGTGTCAACCGCATCAATTACATAGTCATATTCTGAAAATGGAAATTCATCCGCATTCTCCGGCAGGAAAAAACACTTGTGGATTGTCACATCCACATCCGGATTTATCTCCAGCATTCTCTCCTTCATCACGTCTGTCTTGTATTTTCCCACAGTCCTTCTGGTTGCAATAATCTGTCTGTTTAAATTAGTCAGGCAGACCTTGTCATCATCTATCAAATCAAAATGCCCTACTCCGCTTCTGACTAAAGCCTCACAGGCATATCCACCTACACCGCCTACTCCAAAGACCGCAACCCTCGACTCTGAAAGCTTTTTCATGGCTTCCCCGCCCAGCAGTAATTGTGTTCTTGAAAACTGATTAAGCATATTTATTTGCTCCTCTTCTATAATTCCCGCATATTGTACAGCCTTTATTCCTAGTATGTCAATAGGTTTTCTAAACCTCTGCCCTGCGTTTTCTGTCCAGTGTTACTGTTCAGACGCAAGCTTGACACCAGACTGTCATGCTATACGTCACTGTGTAACCAGTAACACAATCACAGCCTCTAAATTTTCAATAATTTGTAAAAAATATCCC